>Ga0209181_10001706_pt1 | contig 37645 bp, 28 predicted proteins | sample MAT05_FD_187208 | JGI IMG/M metagenome (GOLD analysis project Ga0209181, IMG submission 187208) | Freshwater microbial communities from Lake Fryxell liftoff mats and glacier meltwater in Antarctica - MAT-05 (SPAdes) (version 2) | ecosystem: Environmental > Aquatic > Freshwater > Ice > Liftoff... | reverse complement strand
GGCAAATAAAAATCAAACACAATCTCCTTCATACACTTAAAGTGACCTTTCGGACATTTATCATACCCGATTTTTGAGCACGGCCTACAATCAATTTTTTTATTTTCAAGTACAGTAAACCGCGTACGATAAGGATACATTCCAAACTCTGGAAGGGTGTTTCCCCAAATCGAAAAGATTTGCTTTTTAAATGCGGCTGCAATATGCATCAATCCAGTATCGTGCGTAAATACGCAGGTTGCCTGCTTAACTAAACTTGCTGATTGATTAAGATTAAACTTTCCACATGCATTATAAATCACTGTCTTTTTGCCGAGTTCAACCAATCCGGTTTCATAATCACTTTCATCGGATCGTTCAAAAAAAATTTTAATTTCTTCGCCAATTGAAGCATCTTCGGGCCCACCTAGTAACACAATTGGCTTATTTATTTTATCACATAACTCAATCATTCTAAACACAGGCAGCTTTTTTGTATTGTGCTGCCCACCAATAGCATAAGCAACAAAGCCTTGTTGATGGGTCTCCGGAAGCCAATCTATTGGCACCTCGTCTTTTTCAGGAATAAAATAATCTAATCCCAAAGCATCAGCCTTCACACCTAACTGCTCGGCTGTTTGCAAGTATCGGTCAACAATGTGTAGCGAGGGGAGTTTATTAATCTTGAAATTTACGAGCAACCATTTTTTGATATTGAGCTTATCAAAACTAAAAGCCCTTGCTGGCAAAGCAAGCTTGATGATTTGTGTGCGCAAGTTGTTATGCAGGTCAATGATGTAATCATATTTCTCTTTTCGCAGCTCAGCAATCAGTGTATTTAAATTATCTGCATACAAAAATAGTTTGTCGATATATGGATTTGTTTCAAGAATGGTTCTGTATTTGCTTTTTGTTAGATAATGGATTTCTGCATCCAAAAGTTGGGTCTTTAATGCACGAATCACAGGGGTAGTCAACACAATGTCGCCAATAGATGAAAAACGAATGACTAAGACTTTCATTTTTAGAATTCCTTTACTGAAACGTCCGAAAAATACGATACAATTCGCTATTTTAGTTACTTTCAAAGAGCTTAACCCCAATCTAATAAACTCACTGCGCCATGAATTATTGGTTACTTAAAACAGAACCCGGCACATTTTCTTGGGACGATCTCGTGCGCGATAAAAAAGCCATGTGGGATGGAGTGCGAAACTATCAAGCACGCAATCACCTGAAGGCTATGAAAAAAGGCGACCTGGCTTTTATCTACCACAGTATGGTCGATAAGGCTGTTGTAGGAATTGCCGAAATTAGCAAAGAATTTTATCCAGACCCGAAAGATGCAGATTGGGTTGCTCTAGACATTAAACCAATAAAAAAACTAAAATCACCCGTGGAGTTAGCGACTATAAAAAAAGATAAAAAATTAGCTAACATGGTACTGGTTAAAAATTCGCGACTTTCTGTTCAACCAGTAAAAAAAGAGGAGTTTGATTGGGTGATTGGCATAAGCGAGTGAGCGTTGGATTCAACAATATGCGTAATTATTTACAATTTCTATTGCTTGTGCTTGTTTTAACAATGTGCCTGTCGCTGGAAACAGCTGCGCAGATAAAACAAACTTTTCAGTTCGAGCGCGAGCAAAAGAACAGCGATCAGGAGTTTATCCTAATTTCAATGAAAGAAGATGGTCTCGTGCTGGTGCGCGACAAAGAAAAATTTAAAGAGGGAAATCAACTTTGGGAAATAATACGGTTAGATACTGACTTAAAAGAAGTTTGGAATGTGGAATTGGACATAGAGAACCGTATGAAATTAGTGGGCTACGAATACAAAAACGATCTTGTTTACCTGCTCTATCGCCAGGGTGATCACGAAGCAAGTGATCTTGCCCTTATCACAATTCAGATACAATCGCAAGAAATTAATCGCTACACCATCAAACAAGAGTTATCTTTTAGGGTAACCCATTTTATCGCGTTGGAAAAAAGCATTGCTCTGGGAGGTTATGTGTCGAATGAGCCCGCCATTCTTTTGTATGACCTAGGGAGTGAAATCGCAAAACTAGTTCCAGGTTTTTTTGTCTCCGATGCTGAATTATTAGATTTACGAACAAACACCAATAACACGTTCAATACTCTGCTGGCCATGCGCAGCAACAAGCAATCAAGAAAATTGATTCTTAAAACATATGACGCAAGTGGCGCGTTAATATTGGAGGATGAAATGGACATTGATACCAAAAGAACAATTCTTTCTGGCATCACAAGCACTTTAATACATGATGAATTGTTTATAACTGGCACCTGGACGGAGGGTGTGTCCAAACAAGCATCGGGCATTTATACTACGTTAGTAGATCCATTTTCCGATCAGATAATTAATTATTATGACTTCGGTCAATTTGATCATTTTCTTGATTTTAATAGTAAAAAGCGAGTGGCTAAAATTAAACTTCGATCGCAGCAGGCGTCAAAATCAGGTAAGATTCCTGATTTTAAAACCTACGCAATTCCTATGCGATTGGAAGAAAACCCTGGGGGATTTTCGTTGCTAACCGAGGTTTATTTGCCCTCTACCAGTTTGAACTCCAACCCATATTGGAATAACAGCTTTAACGCACCTTATTATGGGAATTATTCTCCTTACGGATATAATCCTTTTATGAATCGATACTACTCATCCCCCTACCAATTTAATACGCCTCAGACAAGCGAGACAAAAATGCTTTACTCATCACTTATAATTTTTAATCCAAACGGAAAACGAATTATAGACTATGGATTGAAAATAGAGGATAAAAAAGTGAGTGGCCTTGAGCAGGCAACTGATTTTGTGCTCCACAACAACCGCTTTGCGTTGGCCTTGAAAAAAGAAAAGGAGGCGATTTTTCTGAGCGGCAAGATTGATGATCAGGTAGAGACTGATACTCTGGCAACAGAACTTACTAATCCAGGTGAGCGCATTCGAAATGAATCTGCAGAAAATAGCGCCATCCGGTTTTGGTATGAAAATAATTTCTATTTGTGGGGCTATCAGAATATTCGCGATCGATCCCGATCAGAAGATCATAGTCGATACGTTTTTTATATAAACAAAATTGAAGTACGTTAACACCATATTGCTTCTACTCATCTCGCTGTCATGCTTTGGCCAAATTGACCAACAAGCCCGGTATGAACTTCTTTTAAACGAGAATGATGAAAATGATAGCTATCAGGTTTCTTCGCTGGCAGAAAATGGAATTTTGGTTTACCGCAGGGTGCTTGGACAAAAAGAAGATCAGCTTGAATTGGTCAAGGTTGATACACTACTACAAGAAAACTGGCGCGGATTTATTGCGCTGGAAAAGAGCCTTCAGGTTGCACATATTAAAGTTCAAGATCAGGTAATCTTTATTTTGTTGAAATCCGGGAATTACACATCTGGAGATTTTCAAGTTATCGCGACCAACGCAGAAAATGGAAATTTTAAGGTTTATACCATCAAAAATCTAATTCCCTTTAGCCCAACCGATTTTTTGGTTACTAGTTATGGCATGATGCTAGGTGGATATTTTAATTATCGCCCCTTAGTTCTATTCTTTAGTTTTCAAACTGAGCGCGCAAAAATTTTACCTGGATTTTTTAATGAACAAGGGGAACTTAACCAAATCAAACCCTACGAAAATGGCTCGATCGATGTAATATTAAGCGCCAAGAATTTCGAACGCAAAAAATGTTTATGGATTCGAAACTATAGTGCTGAAGGGGATTTGATAAAAACAACCGTTTTAGAACCCGATGCAAACAAGAATTTGATCTTTGGCCGCTCAGTAAAAATGCCTGACGAAGCGCAAGTGGTGGCAGGCGTTTACGGCAGCCGGAACACCGAATATTCGCGTGGTATTTTTGTTGCCGACATAAATCAATTTGGTGAATACAATATCAACTACTACAATTTCAGCGAACTGCAGAATTTCTTTAGCTACATGAAGGCTGGCCGTGAAAAGCGAGTGAAAGAGCGAATCGAAAGAAGAAAAATTAAAGGAAAGAAAATTCGCTTTAATTATCGACTGCTAGTGCAGGAGGTTGTGCCCTATGGAAATCAATTTATAATGTTGGGTGAGGCCTTCTATCCTAAATACACATACTCCAGTCGAAATTCGTATGGCGCCCACTCGTATTACTCAAATCCGATGATGCGAGGTGATCGTATTTTTGATGGTTATCAATATACACATGCGGTTGTCATTGGCTTTGATGCAAATGGAAAATTAAAATGGGACAATAGCTTTGAGATAAACGATGTTAAAACGTTTGATTTGCAACAGTTTGTCAAAATCGCTCCAACAGATAATCACATTGCGTTACTTTATCTCTACAACAACCTGATCCGCTCTAAAATCATTAGGGATGATCAAGTACTGGAGGGGAAAACAACCGATCCAGTTAAATCAAAATTTGCCTCCGATGTGATTAAGGAAAAGGATACACAAAACAGCAAATTAGACTATTGGTATCCGCGCCACTTTTTTGCGTCTGGCGTTCAACGGGTAGGAAATCAACAAGCGGACGGATTTTATCGAAAAGTGTTCTTTATCAACAAACTTAAATATCAATAGAAACAATTCTTTTTGCTAATTTCGTGCAGGCGTATGCAGAAGAAACTCATTCTTGATTCGGACCTGCTTGATATCACCCTAAGCCGCCTTTGCGAGCAACTGATCGAAAACCACGGTTCTTTTGAAAATAGCGTTATACTGGGCATGCAGCCCCGGGGCATTTTTTTAGCGGAACAAATTCAGAAAAAACTTAAGGAACTTACAAAAAAAGAAATCCCGCTTGGATTTTTGGATGCTACATTTTATCGAGATGACTTTAGAAGGCGCGACACGCCTGCCAAAGCAAGTGAAACCCGGGTTTCCTTCGTTATTGAAGGCAAACTTGTAATTCTTATTGATGATGTACTTTTTACGGGACGCACCGTGCGAGCAGCGCTTGATGCCATGATTGCATTTGGCAGACCCGAAAAAGTAGAATTGCTGGTATTAGTTGATCGCACTCATACCCGAGATTTGCCAATTGCAGCTGATTATGTGGGTAAATATGTAAACACGATTGAGTCGCAACGGGTGCTGGTAGAACTTGAAGCACAGGGATATAAACAAAACAGGATTTGGCTAATCAATAATCAGGATTAAACGCATGTCAAAACTTAGTCAACGTCACTTACTTGGTATCAAAAACATCACCACAAAGGACATTGAATTAATTTTTGAAACAGCCGACAATTTTAAAGAAGTTATCAACCGTCCTATTAAGAAAGTACCATCGCTTCGCGACATTACAATCGCTAATATTTTCTTCGAAAACTCGACCCGCACGCGACTTTCCTTTGAGTTGGCAGAGAAAAGGTTATCTGCAGATGTGGTTAATTTCTCCGCATCCAATAGTTCGGTAAAAAAAGGCGAAACCTTGCTGGACACTGTAAACAACATTTTGGCTATGAAGGTGGATATGGTTGTGATGCGCCATGCCAGTGTTGGTGCTCCACACTTTCTATCAAAACATATAAAGGCAAACATTGTAAATGCAGGTGATGGCACCCACGAACATCCAACCCAAGCGTTGCTGGATTCCTACTCCATTCGAGAAAAATTAGGTGAGGTTCAAGGTAAAAAGGTTGCTATCATTGGCGACATTCTCCATTCTCGTGTGGCCTTATCAAATATTTTTGCCCTTAAAAAGCTGGGAGCTAAGGTAATGGTATGTGGGCCACCAACGTTGTTACCCAAATTCATAAGTTCTTTGGGCGTGCAAGTAGAGTTGGATATCAACAAAGCGCTGGCTTGGTGCGATGTGGCAAACGTTCTTCGAATTCAGCTTGAGCGGCAACATATAAAATACTTCCCAAGCCTGCGGGAATATTCCTTGTATTACGGCATTACAAAAAAGATCCTCGACAATCTTAAAAAAGAAATTGTTGTGATGCATCCAGGCCCCATTAACCGAGGTGTTGAATTAAGCAGTGATGCTGCCGATTCGCAGCATTCCATCATTCTAGATCAAGTACAAAATGGAGTAGCCATTCGCATGGCAGTATTATATCTTTTGGCTGGGGCTGCAAACTGATTTTTTAAATTGTAGGCTAACTTCTGTTAGCTTCGTAATTTGTATTTTTACAACTCACGTAATTATTTGTCATGATTTACAATTCAATCATTGAAACAATTGGTAACACGCCACTGGTTCGCCTTAATAAACTAAACAAAGGAATAGCCGGCACACTGGTAGCCAAACTAGAATATTTCAATCCGGGTAATTCTACCAAAGATCGAATGGCACTTAAAATGGTTGAAGATGCTGAAAAGGCCGGATTGCTAAAACCGGGCGGAACCATCATTGAAGGAACCTCTGGAAATACTGGAATGGGATTGGCGCTCACTGCAATCGCAAAAGGATATAAATGCATTTTCACCATGGCGGATAAACAATCGCAAGAGAAAATTAATATCCTGCGCGCAGTTGGTGCCGAAGTAATTGTATGTCCCACGAATGTGGAGCCGGATGATCCACGTTCCTATTATTCAGTTGCCCGAAAACTGAACAAAGAAATTCCTAATTCAATTTATCCTAATCAATACGACAATCCAAGCAATGCGCAAGCGCATTATGAAACCACCGGCCCTGAAATTTGGAAACAAACTGAAGGAAAGATTACTCACTATGTCGCTACCGTAGGCACAGGTGGATCCATGTGCGGAACTTCAAAATATCTTAAGGAGCAGAACAAGGACCTCATTTCTGTTGGAATTGATACCTATGGTTCTGTTTTTAAAAAATATAAAGAGACTGGCATTTTCGATCGAAATGAAATTTATCCGTATCTCACAGAGGGTTTTGGCGAAGATATCCTACCAAAAAATGTTGACTTCGATGTAATTGATTTATTTATTAAAGTAACAGACAAAGATGGAGCAATCGGTGCCCGCAGACTTGCTAAAGAAGAGGGATTATTTGTAGGCTGGAGCTGCGGCTCAGCATTGCATGGCGCGTTAGAGTATGCAAAAGAAAATTTAAAGAAAGATGACCTGATGGTAATTCTGATGCCCGACCATGGCACTCGTTACCTCAACAAGGTGTACAACGATATGTGGATGAAGGATCATGGGTTTTTGGAAGAACGGTCTTATGGAACCGCGCGTGAAATTATTGCCCGCAGAAACGGAAAGGACAGTCTTTATACAGTTTCTAAAACATCAACCATTGGTGAAACCATTCGCATCATGAACAAAGAGGGAGTTGATCAGGTGCCCGTATTGGAACGCAATGAGTTTGTAGGAAGCGTGACTACAGCTTCTTTAATTGAAAAAATAATTCATGATCCTACCCTTAAAGATAAAACGGTGGGCGAAATGATGGATAAGCCGATGCAGATTGTTGCGTTGGACAGTACACTCGATGTACTTACCTCATTACTTAATAAAGATAACAAGGCCTTGCTAGTGCGCGATGATCAGGACAAAGCTCATATCATCACACAACATGATATTTTAAAAGCAATGACTGTTTGAAATAATTAACCCAGACAATGAAAATCACCCAATGGGGAAAATATTTTTCAACGTAAGTGTTTGATTTTTATTCGTCAAATTATGCAAATGCATTTCTATTGCATAATGTGGGATTAAAATTCAAGATTTAAAATTCAAAAAAAATGTCTGACCTCTTTCGGGGTCAGACATTTTTTTATCTTTTTATTTTGATTAACCGCGCTTGATAATCTCTATTTCAACCCGGTCGTTATATTGACTCAATGTTCCACTGTTTGAGTAAATTGGAATTTTTCCGCCTTCACCTTTTGTCTCAATTCTTGAGGGTTCAATTCCCTGACTTACTAAATAAGCCCTTACAGTAGCTGCGCGCTCGTTAGTTAATTGTTTAGCTGATAAATTTCCAATTTTATTTTTACTCGGATCTAGTGCGAAGAAATTAGAACTGCTTCCCAAAATTGATCCTTCCTTATCATTTGTACCATTGCAATGACCGTGAACGCGAATCTTATACCCGGGCGATTCCTTCATTAAATCAACCAATCCATCCAACTCATTTTGAGCGGCCGGGTCGAGAATGGAAGAGTTACGGAAGAAACGAACATTGGTAAAGTCTATGTAGTCACCGCGTTTCACACGGCCTAACTCAATTGGAATAACTGACTCGCCCTCAGGCCCAAATTCCGGACTTGGATTATCATAACTTAAGATCAGGCTTTGTGGTTGAAAACCTGCGGCTTGAGTTACTATAACATAATTACCACGAGCGTTTTTAGGAGCCTCTAAATAGACAAGTTCATTTGCTTTAAATGCCTGATATCGGGTTGCATTATTCGATTCCTGAACATGAATTTCGCCTACAACCGGACTGTCGTTATCCTTTGTTTCGAGTTTAAAGAAGAATGGTTTGCCGGCCGGTTTTTTTACCTCAGGTTTTTCCACAACAACGGGCTTCTCTTCTATAACTGTTTTCACTGAATCTTTTTCAACGGGCTCGATTAATACTGGAGGCTTCTCTTCTGGAATTTCAACAGGTTTTTCTGCCGGCTTCTCTTCGACTATGCCGCCTTGTGGCTGCCCCAATTGACCTGTAAAAACCCAGGCCTCTTTATGCTCAGTTTCTGCACGCATGCGAATGGCAAATGCATAGGCTTTTCTTTTCTCCGTTGTTTCCAAGAGATAGACATAGTTCCAATTCTGACGGGCATTTATTGCATACTGGGCGTTAAAACCAGCTAGATTAACCTTGTCCGTTAATCGCATCGCATTATCCAACTTGGAAAAGACCCCAATTACCACATAATAATTTGGTGCCATTGATTGTGCTGAAACCCTTAATGCAGCGCATAACAGCAGAAAAATGAGGGTGGAGGTTGATTTTCGCATACCTTAAAATTAATAATAGCTCCCAATTTAATACTTTCCGTTTGTAAACCACAAATTTTGGGGATTTACCATCAATCAAGGACTTATTTATCTTCAAGGATTTCTATTTCAACGCGTACATTAGCCTGTGCCGCAGCATGGTCCTCATCGTAGATGGGTTGCTTGCCGCCCCAGGCCTTAACTTCAGTTCTACTGGGATTAACCCCGCTAGCGATCAGGAATTTCCGAATTAACAACGCTCGTTCTTCCGATAATTTCATGGCCGAGCCGCGCCCCTCTTTATTATCAGTAGTTAACGAAAAAAAATTTTGACTATCACCCATGGAGACAATCTTACCGGCCGAATTCCCATTCGTATGGCCGTGAATCTTGATTTTGTACTTCGGGTTTTCTGTTAGCATTTCCAACAAACTACTTACTTCGTATCTGGATTCAGGTCTCATAATGGCCGCATCTTTATAAAAATAAACATTGAACATGATAGCCTTATCGCCTTTTTGTAATCGAACTAATTCAAAAGGCACCGTTATAAGATTTTCTTCTACGGATACACCGCTGGCTGATTCGGGTGAGCCATAGTTAATAGGCATCTGTAACTTCCGGTATCCAAAGACCTCGCACTCCAAAATCATGTCGCCTGATTTATTAATAGGCTTAACTGTTAAAGCATCATTACCGCGATAGGTTGCTGATTTTCTTTTTCTCGTAGCAACATCGGCATCATAAATATCAACATCGCCAGGTAAGGTATCTTTATCAACGAGCGCAGTGATCCGAAAGAAAAAGGTTTTAGCATCTGGATTGGCAGCTACTGTGTTCTTAATTTCCTCGGCAAGCTCAACATTTGCTAGCCTCTCTTCGACTGCAAGAGTTGATTGCTCCGCAACGGGCTCTTTCTTTTCCTGTTCTAACTGTTCAATGGCTTCACTTCGTTCAGTATCATTGATTTTAACAACTTGCGGATTATCGCCTAAAAGGCCAGAGTAAACCCATGTATCCGGATAAGCAGACTGCTGTTGTAATTTGACGGCTTCGTTAATTGCTGTCTTTCGATCTTCTGTATGAAGCGCATACACATAGAAAAGTTTCCGTTTTGGATTGAGCGCGAACTCAGCTTGTATGTTCTGTTTCTTTGCTGTCTCTGTAAACTCAATGGCATTGCGGGGTATTGCAAAGGCGCCTATAACAACATAAAGTGATTGATCTGTATCAGCCTTTTCCTGAGCAAACAATGACGAGCTGATAAATAAAAGTGCGCCAAGCAGTTTAAAACGTTGCATAGACTTTGGTTAGGTACACAATTTTATGAAAACTTAGTGAATATTTGGCAATCTATGTAAGAGTAATATGGATAGGGCAACTTTTCTACTTTACTGATTTCTATCGATAATAGAAAATATTTGCGTTACCACAGTACCCATCTCATCAATCAACAGGAGCTGATGTGCCCCAGAATGCGGGGCTATCGATAACTGATGGTTACCTTTAGTCATACCAATATAAGCTCCATCCAAATGCCAATACACAGTTGTTGATGACTGTCGATGAGTAGCCTGAAACAACACATTACCAAGTTCTCCGGCTAATTCGCGAGGGATAAAAATGCTCGCATTCGGTCGCGGGTAAATGATCTCAATGGTGGCTACCGATGCCGGATTAGCACAGTCCAACCTTAACGGTGGCAATAACCGATAATTCAAATTTTTTGATTTGTAATAATACTCTTGCACCGGTGGAAGTACGAACCATGAAACTGTTTTCATTTTATTGATTGACTCGCAATCTGCATGCACGCGATACCTGCCATCGAATGAAAGATGAACGGGCCGATGATAAGGACATGGCGAACTTTGCAAACCAGCACGGGTAACTTTCGCAACTTCAGTTTCGGTGCACCATTCCGTTGCACGCATTCCACTTCTGCCACAAATTTTAATTTCGTTTAACTCCTGTTCAGGAACTTGAAACCAGGCATTGCCTGAAAGTTGTGAAAAAATATCAAACAAAATTGGCGCAGCTGATTCTGTTCCTGTTAACCCTGTGCGTCCTTCGCCATCAGCATTACCGACCCAAACACCTACAGCATACTCGCCACTTACACCCACGGCCCAACCATCTCGCAAGCCATGACTTGTACCCGTTTTCCAGGCAATCTTTTTTGTGCTGTTGAATTGTCGCCAGCCAGTTTCTTCACCGGGTCGATATAATTCTTTTAATACATCGAAAGTAAGAGAGATGGACGCTGCACTTAACACCGAATTCTCTTCGAGATTCTTTCTAGAAACAGAATCAGCCATAAGATAAAATGGTTGATGAAAATCGCTTTTTTCATACCTGTTTTTTCCTGGAACTTCAAAATAATTTTGAAGTGTTCGGGCCATGGACGCGTAAGCTCCGGTAATATCCCAAAGGGTTCCCTCCGCTCCTCCTAATATTAATGAGAGCCCGTAATGATCGGGCGGCTGATTCAATGTGGTAATACCTACTCCGTTCAAAAGTTCATAAAATTTCTCGTATCTGTAATCTCTCAATTCATGAACAGCTGGAATATTCAAAGATCTGATCAACGCCTGATCAGCAGCTACGGCTCCGTCAAATTGCTTGGAAAAATTTCTTGGCGAAAATCCACTAATTAATGTTGGAATGTCGGGTTGTAGGGTTCGTGGCAACATTTTACCTTCGTCCAACATGGCAGCGTATAGAAAGGGCTTTAAAATACTTCCTGTACTTCTATGCGCTTGAATAATATCAACCTGCTCGCCATGTTCACGACCTGATTGAGTATTGCCGACATAAGCTAACACTCTGCCCGTTTTAACTTCCATCACCAATGCAGCTGCATTGAATACTTGATTTGCCTTTAGGCTTTGATGATGGTCAGCAATAATCTGAATAACGCGTTCCTGTAAAGTAACTAATATGGTGGATTGAATTCTGGTTTCAGCATGACCTTCTCTCATTGAGCGGGCAAGTAAGTGAAAGGCACTGCGTGGCAATGGCAGTGGATTTTCAGGGAGTGTTTCTGATAATGAAAGCTCAAAGGAAAGTTCATCAATAATTCCGGCTTCCAGCATTCGCTTTAGCAGCCGGTCGCGTTTTGATTTTAGCAAATCTCTATTCCTTCCGGGATGAATGAGTGAAGGATTGTTTGGCAGCACAGCAAGCAGCGCGGCCTCCGACCAACTAAGTTCTGCTGCATCACGACCGAAATAGCGCCAACAAGCTGCTTCAATGCCAACAACATTTCCCCCAAAGGGTGCATGTGCTGAATACATGGAAAGAATTTCATCCTTTGAATAGCGCCACTCCAAGCGAGTGGCAAGCACTACTTCAATAATCTTCTCAAAGAACGTTCGTGACTTATTTTTTCGCGCCAGGCGAATTACTTGCATGGAAAGTGTGCTGCCACCACTCACAATTTTTCTCGCTTTAATATTTTGCTGAGTTGCTCTCGCTAGCGATCGGATGTCAACACCAACATGTTTATAAAAGCGTTTATCCTCAAATAAAATTATTGCCGCTTCAAATTTTTCAGGAACTGCACTTCCCTCCGGGAATCGCCATTGCCCATCATTTGCAATAGAGGCGCCCAACAATTTACCATCCCGATCTTCTAATACGGTAGAGCACGAATCTTCAAAAATTTTATTGGGTAGGCAGAAATAATAAACTAAGGCAAAAAGAAACAGTGCCAGAAAGTAATAACGATACCTGATAGCGATTGATTTCATTTCGATTTCCAAACCTAGTCAGAATAAACTGGCTTATCGGATTTTAAGCATGAAAACAGACCCATTTTTACCTCTTCAGTTTTTTGGTGTACTCAGCTTCATCAAAACCAAGCAAAATTACTTTCCCTTCATTTTCGATTAAGGGTCTTTTAATCACACTCGTCTTTTCAATCATCAGATCAATAGCTGCTTTTTTAGAAGTAACTTTCATTTGAGCGGCCTGATCCAGCTGCCGCCAGGTTGTGCCACGCTTGTTAACCAAACTCTCCCACCCTACTTGGCTGCACCATTCGCCAAGCTTTGCGTTAGTAATTCCTGACTTTTTATAATCATGAAATTCAAACTCAATAGCATGTTTCTTCAACCAGTCAACAGCAGACTTTACAGTATTGCAGTTTCTTATTCCGTATAAAATCATAAGGCACTAAGTTGGATTTCGAACAAAGTTAAAACCTTTGCAAATGAATATCGCTTGGTTGTGGAAAGGAAAACGGTACAATCAATTCTTCTTTGAATTCGGCAAATGATTGTGTCCCCATTCTTTTAGGCCAATGGATTTCAGCCTCTCAATTTTTTAACCGTCACCGAATAATTCCAAAGACACGTACACAAAATCAATATCGCTCATACCATTCAAATCGCTCTTTAATAATCCGATTTTTTTCAATTTTCAGATAATCTAAAAATGCACGAGCAATGGGCGAAAACTTTTTATCTTTAAGCCAAACCAAATTCCATGTAGATTTAATTGGAAATCCTTTTACCTCGATTATCTTTAAGTCACCATTGGTTAGCTCATTTTTTATGCCGATCAATGGCATAATCGAACAACCAAGCCCCGCTAGCACCGCTTGCTTCACCGCTTCATTGCCCGTTAACTCCATTTTCTTTTTAACTCGCAGTTTATTCTTCTCGATAAACTTCTCCATCGCGTGTCGTGTGCCTGAACCAGGCTCGCGGTAGATCAATGGCAATAATTTAAAGATAGACTTGTCTTGAAGTCCTCTTGAAATTATTTGATCAAAACTACCAACCAAGAATAGTTTATTTTGAATTAACTCCAGGAAGTCAACGTGCAGCTTTTCAGGCATAACTGATACCAGTGAAAAATCAACTTCATTCCTTTCCAGGCTCGTTAAAACTTTTGCTTTATTTGTAACACCCAAAATTAACTCCACACCGGGGTGAAGTCTTAAAAAATCAGCTAGAAAATAGGGCATCACATATTTTCCTGTTGACACAGCCGAGATCTTTAGTCTGCCCGACAGCTGACCGTTATGCGCAACCATTTTAAAGTTTATGGCGTTAACCTGATTTAAAATATTCTCAGCTGTTTCGGCAATCTCTTTTCCAAAATCAGTGACGTAAAGTTTTCGGCCAATCACTTCTGTTAAAGGAATCTCAAACTGGTCTTGAAAATTTCGCAGCTGTATGGAAACCGCAGGCTGCGTTAAATTTAGCTCATCAGCAGCTTTTGTCACGCTTTGCAGCTGGGTAACCTTCAAAAATACCTGAAGCTGATTGAGTGTGTAGTTCATAACTATTTCTTATGTGTACCATTACAAATATATATAAAAATATATGCTTTATTTTTACGAATGTTGCACCGCATAAATTAAAAGCAAAACAGACATGATAAACATTACGGTAGCGAAAGGCGATGGCATTGGTCCCGAAATTATGGACGCAACTTTGTCGATTATTTTGGCAGCTGGAGCCAACATCGAAATTGAAGAAATTGAAGTTGGTGAAAAGGTTTACCTCGCGGGCAACACCGCAGGCATCGCTAAAGAATCATGGGACATAATCCGTAAAAATAAAATATTTCTGAAGGCCCCAATCACAACCCCGCAGGGTGGTGGCTACAAAAGCCTAAACGTTACAACACGCAAATTTCTTGGTCTCTACTCGAATGTGCGCCCTTGCGCAAGTCTGCATCCTTTTGTAAAGACCAAGCATCCAAACATGGACTTAGTAATCGTAAGAGAAAACGAAGAAGATCTCTATGCCGGCATTGAGCATCAGCAAACAGATGAGGTAGTGCAATGTTTGAAGCTTATAAGCAGACCTGGTTGCGAAAAAATTGTGCGTTATGCGTTTGAATATGCTCGCCAATATGGGCGCAAGAAAGTTACATGCTTTACAAAAGACAACATCATGAAACAAACCGATGGTTTATTCCATCAGGTGTTTGACGAAATTGCTAAGGAATATCCGGATATAGAAAATGAACATTGGATCATCGATATAGGTGCCGCTAAGATGGCCGATACGCCCGAAGTTTTTGATGTAATTGTAATGCCCAATTTATATGGTGATATTTTATCGGATGTAGCAGCGCAAATTGCAGGCTCAGTAGGACTTGCAGGTTCCGCCAATATTGGTGAAGAATGCGCCATGTTTGAAGCTATCCATGGTTCAGCACCACGAAGAGCCGGACAAAATATGGCAAATCCATCTGGTCTTTTACAAGGCTCAATAATGATGTTAACACACATTGGCCAAACGGAAGTAGCTGAGAAGGTACAAAACGCCTGGTTAAAAACTATCGAAGATGGAGTGCACACATACGATATTTATAAAGAAGGAACCAGCAAGAAGAAAGTTGGAACGAAAGAATTTGCTCTTGAAGTAATTGCTAATCTTGGGAAAAAGCCGGCCACACTCAAGCCTGTATCGTACGCTAAAGATCGTGTGTTAATCCTACCTAAATATAAAAGAAAACCTGCTGCTAAAAAAGATTTGGTAGGTGTTGATCTTTTTGTTCACTGGACTGGAGCAAATGCGGATGAACTGGCTAAGCAGTTAAGTAGCGTAGAAACGGCAGACGTAAAGCTCTCGATGATTACAAACCGCGGAATAAAAGTATGGCCGGAAGGGTTCGAAGAAACCTTTTGTACGGATCATTGGCGGTGTCGCTTTAAATCTAATGAAGGCACAATGAGTAAAAAGCAAATTATTGAGTTACTAACCAGTGCCGATAATGCCAGACTTGATATCATCAAAACAGAAAACTTATACAACTTCGATGGCAAACAAGCTTTTTCAATGGGCCAGGGCCAATAAATAAAAACAATGGTAAAGACGGAAGAGTACAAACTAATTGAAGGAACTTTCCCAGCTGCGGATGCTAGTAAAATCTTATTGGAGATTATTAACAACAAAATAAATTATCATAATCTACAAATCTTTTCAATACAAGAACGCTTCAATGGCGATGCTTCCCATTCAGAAAAGCGCGTAAAAGAGTTACTAAAAATTTCCAAGGCGCTAAAAAAGACATTAGCTGCTGCAGAAAAGAAAGGAAGCATGGTTGAAATATATTGCCCGATTAACATTCGAGTGCTTGGTAAACAATAATACCATACCGCATCGTCATTTTACCTCAAACCTGTTTGCCGGTAGAAATTTGTTGATTGTCACAAAACATGGAAAAGAAAAAATATTCGGCCCCATTTTTGAAAAAGAGCTAGACACGAATTGCGTTCTAAACAATTACTTCGATACAGATTCACTAGGAACATTTAGCGGAGAAATTGAACGAACGCTTGACCCACTCGCTGCCGCAATGAGGAAATGTCAATTGGGCCTCGAAGCATCACCCTTTGACTTAGCCATTGCTTGTGAAGGTTCATTTGGGCCGCATCCTCAAATACCCTTTGCATACGCAAACGAGGAATTTCTTGTTTTGATGGATAAAAAGAATGATCTGTGTATTGCCACTCGCGAACTGAGCCTGCAAACAAATTTCGATGCTGCCACAATTAAACACTCGAGTGAACTTTTGGCTTTTATAAAAAAAGCTGACTTTCCCAATCACAAATTAATTATAAGAAAATCTAAAACAGATTATACGGAAATTGAAAAAGGAATTTCCTCATGGACCAGGTTGACAGAAGTATTCAATTCATTAATGGAAAAACATGGCAGTGTATATGTTGAAACTGATATGCGTGCCATGAATAATCCAACTCGAATGGCGGTAATTGAATCAGCTACGTGGCAACTTATCAAAAAAATAAAAAAAACGTGTCCATCATGCCAATGTCCAGGCTTTTCAGTAATCAGCGGTAAAGCGGGATTACCCTGTTTGGGCTGCGGTGAGCCTTCTCAGAGTCTTATTAGCGTGAACTATGGTTGCCAAAAGTGCTCGTACACCGAAGAAGTTTTATTTCCAAATAACATAAAACATGCAGATCCTGCCTACTGTGATTTTTGCAATCCTTAAATCCGGCAAAGGCTATGGACTTTTCTTTATTAGTTGAAAATCTTTCAAATCCTGCACTCCTATTTTTCTTGCTGGGTATAATAGCCGTGCGGTTGAAAAGTGATCTTGAAATACCAGCTAATTCTTCAAAATTTATTTCTCTCTATCTACTATTTTCCATTGGGTTTAAAGGTGGCCAAGAATTAGCGCACAGTCAATTTGACCTTGCCATCTTATATGCAGTTATTTTTGGATTGTTAACAGCCTGTTCGATACCACTTTATGCTTTTTTTATTCTGAAAAGAAAATTGAATATTTATAGTGCAGGAGCAGTAGCGGCAGCTTACGGTTCTGTGAGTGCAGTTACGTTTGTGACAGCAGTTACATTTCTTGAAATTCAAAACATCACCTTCAGCGGTCACATGGTTGCCGTAATGGCGTTAATGGAGGCACCCGCAATTGTAATTGGCGTAATGCTCATCAGATTTTACAGCAAGCAAGAAGATAATTTGCCGAAAATGCGTAAGGTCATTGGGCATGCATTCGTCAACGGTAGTGTGCTTCTCATATTAGGTAGCCTGATAATTGGTTTGTTGGCAAGTGAAAAACAGGCGTTGGGGATTAAACCCTTTACAACAGATATCTTCAAAGGATTTCTGGCCATTTTTCTATTGGATATGGGAATCGTAAGCGGACGAAAACTGAAAGACTTCTTCAATAATGGAAAATCCTTAGTAATGTTTGCCATCATCGTACCACTGGTTAATGGATGCCTTGCCGCTATACTTAGCAGCCTTGTTACCGATAACGTAGGCGATCGGTTTATGCTATCTATATTAGCAGCCAGCGCCTCGTATATTGCGGTGCCGGCTGCCATGAAAATTGCCGCCCCAAAAGCCAACCCCGGAATATTTTTACCCATGGCACTAGCCATCACATTCCCAGTTAATATTACAATTGGTTTGCCTTTATATCTATCTGTCGTTAACGCTTTTTGAAATAAACTTACATACAACTATGAATCAAACTACCCTTTGGATTGGATTTAATGCATTTGTGCTATTGATGCTGACTCTCGATCTTGGAGTCTTCCGTAGAAAATCTAATGAGGTTAAAGTAAAGGAGGCATTGGTATGGACTTGCGTATGGGTTTTTATGGCCTTTCTATTCAATGTTTTCGTATACTATCAATTGGGTTCCGAAAAAGCTTTCGAATTTTTTACCGGCTACCTCATAGAGAAATCGTTAAGTGTAGACAACATTTTCGTAATCATATTAATATTTTCCTATTTTAATGTGCCAGCACCGTATCAACACAAGGTATTGTTTTGGGGTATTTTGGGAGCCTTGGTTTTGCGGGTTGCATTCATTCTGGCTGGTGTAGAACTTATCCATAAATTTCACTGGCTCATTTATATTTTTGGTGCTTTTCTTATTTACACGGGAATTAAAATTGTTACGCAAGGAGATGTTAAGTTAGACCCGGATAAAAACCCGCTTGTTAAATTGGTTCGAAAAATCTTTCCGGTAACCGAACATTTTGAAGGTGACAAGTTCTTTGTAAGAAGGGATCACAAACTTTGGGCAACACCACTCTTTATTGTTGTCGTGGTTATTGAGGCAACTGATTTAATATTTGCTGTTGATAGTATACCGGCTATCTTGTCTATCTCTGACGATGCCTTTATTGTTTACACCTCGAATGTATTTGCCATACTCGGTTTGCGATCGTTATACTTTGCGCTGGCTGGTATTGAGAAGTACTTTGTGTATCTAAAATATGGATTGTCTGCAATTTTAGTTTTTATTGGTGCTAAAATGTGTTTGGCTGATCTTATAAAAATACCGATTGAAGTTTCCCTGGCATTTATCGTATTAACATTGGCGATGGCCGTGTTGGCATCTATGGCATTGCAGCCAAAGGGGGAAGGTGCCAGTAATTCGCCCCCAAAATAAGCTGATTAAAAAAAGTACTATTCAAAAAAAATGACTATGCCCTAAGTTGACATGAGTTCTTTGAATTTCAATAAGCCCTGTAATGCTTACCAACCACCACCAAGTGCGCGATAAAGGTCTACGGCTGCATAAAACTGAAACAGTTTTGTTTCCACCGCAGTTAGCTCAGCTTCCAATACACTTTTTTGGGCTGTTACTACTTCAAGATACGTGGCCAGCCCGGCAACAAAAAGGTCGTTCGCTGTAGCTACACCCTCTGTTAAGGTGTTTACTTCTTGTAGTTTAAATTCATAAGAAGCTTGTAAATTATTGATTTGGCTAAGTTGAGTTGAAACTTCCTGAAATCCATTTAAAATTTTTTGTTGATATAGGTAAAATGCTTCCAATTGAGCAGCTGACGCTTTTTTATATTCAGCTTTGATTAGATTTCTATTAAACAAAGGTGCTGTAAGCCCACCCAAAACCGAATAAGCGAGAGAAGTGGGGGTAACAAATAAAACACTTTTATTAAACGATTGAAGGCCAACACCCGCAGTAATATTTAATGAAGGTAAAAATGCGGCACGGGCTGCCCGCACGTCTAAGCGAGCAGCCACTAACCGTAGTTCAGCTTGCATTATGTCAGGCCGATTAACCAACATCTGAGAAGGCAGTCCGGCTTCAATATTTTTTAGAAGCGCTTTGCTTAAAATAGACTTTCCTCGCGCAATGGGCTGCGGAAAACGGGCCAACAATAAATTCAATTTATTTTCCTGTTCAACTATTTCTTGCAGCAGCAGTGCTTCTAAGCTTTTTGTATTTAGCAACTGAGCCACAAATTGTTTTACCGCCAGCTCAGTGGCACGTCCTGCCTCTTTTTGAATTGTTATAAGTTCAACAGCCGTTTGTTGAAGCTCAATGTTTTCTTTTATAATTTCCAATTTATTATCAAGAGCAAGTAAATTGTAGTAGTAGCGAGCCACATCGGCCACAAGGTGTGTTTTAATAAGCTGTTGTGCTTTTTCTGAAGCGAAAAAACGGGCTACCTCAGCTTTTTTACGGCTGCGTAACTTACCCCACACATCAATTTCCCAACTGCTTTGAAAACCAGTATAATAGTCGGGAATATTTATAGGAATACGTTTTTCGGTTGGAACATTGCCCGATAAATTCGTGTCGAAGTTGCCAACCCCGTCTATCGTGTATTCGCCAAAACGTTGCTGGCCTGCCGATACCACACCTTGTAATGAAGGAAGCAATGCACCAGCAGCGATAGATGTATTGGCACGTGCCATACTTACCCTTTGCAATGCCGTTTTTAAATCCAAATTACGCTGAAGAGCCAGGTCAATGTAGCCAACCAAAATTGAATCTGTAAAATATTCACGCCATTGCACAAAGGGTTGTTCAGTTTCATTTTGGTTGTCGAAAAACTGATTGGGCATGGTAACAAGCTGGGGCTCTGTAATTTTTTCTGAAACTTTACAACTACCTAGTATGAAGAGGAAAGAGAAAATGAGCCGTGTTTTACGAACGAAGGGATACATAGTGCTATGGATGTGGCGTTGAGAGTTGAGTTTTCTTTTTAGTAGAAAAAGTATTGGAAAGACTGGCAAAGACTACATAGAGGCCAGGGATAATAAAAATTCCAAAAAGTGTACCGAACAACATGCCTCCGGCTGCCGCAGTTCCTATTGAGCGATTGCCCATAGACCCTGCTCCGCTGGCAATGCAAAGTGGAATTAATCCGGCAATAAATGCAAAGGAAGTCATTAAAATAGGTCGCAAGCGCGAGGCAGCTCCTTCAACAGCGGCTTCCAAAATACTCTTCCCTTGCTGTTGTCGCTGAATGGCAAATTCTACGATCAATATTGCGTTCTTACCCAATAGCCCGATTAGCATAACCAATGCTACTTGTGCATAGATGTTGTTTTGCAAGCCCACAAGATGAAGCATCAAAAAGGAACCAAAAATTCCTGCAGGTAATGATAAAATCACTGGTAGTGGCAATAAAAAACTTTCGTATTGAGCAGCCAACAGCAGGTAAACGAACACCAAACAAATTGAAAAAATGTAAATCGCCTGATTGCCTGATAACACTTCTTCGCGGGTCATGCCAGACCACTCAATTGAAAAGCCGCGCGGCAGTTCAGCTTTGGCCACTTCGGTAATTGCCTTTATAGCATCACCACTGCTAAAGCCGCTGTTTGCGTCTCCGTTTACCATAGCAGAGGTAAACATATTGTAGCGGGTAAGTTGCTCAGGCCCATACACCCGCTCTAACCTGACAAACGAAGAATAGGGAACCATTTCACCAAAATTATTTTTTACGTATAGGCGAAGGATGTCTTCGGGTGAGGCTCTGTAATTAGGGGCTGCCTGCACCATTACTTTATACATTTGCCCAAAGCGAATAAAATTTGTTGCGTAGTAACTGCCTATAAGAGTTTGTAGGTTACTCATAGCATTCTCAACCGTTACGCCCTTCTGCCCGGCCACATCCTGATCAATATGAATCATGTATTGTGGATAGCTTGCATCAAAACCCGTAAAGGCATCCGCTATTTCGGGTCGGGCTTTTAAGGCATCAATAAAATCGGAAGTAACAGCCGCTGTTTGCTGCAAATTACCTGAACCTGTTTTGTCTAACACCCGCACCTCAAAGCCGCTGGCATTTCCAAAACCCGGTACCGTGGGCGGAGCAAAAAACTGTATGCTGGCATCTTTTATATTTTTTGTTTCCTGCTGCAGGCGTGCTATTAAATCGGTTACCGACTCTTCTCTTTCGTGCCAGGGTTTTAAATTAATCATTCCCATGCCAAAGGCTGCCCCGGCTCCATCCGTCATTAAGCTGAAACCGGCCAACGTGCTTACAGATTCAACAGCCTCAATCGCTCCGGCCACTTGTTGAATTTGATCCATAACACGCTCGGTGCGCTCTACCGTTGCCCCGGCAGGCGAAGTTACATTCGCGTAAATCATCCCCTGATCTTCGGACGGGATAAAACCTGTAGGTACTATTGAACTTATTCCCCACGTGGCGAGTATAAAAACTAAAAGCATGGCCCACGTGATGGTCCTTCTGCCGGCCAGCAACGTTATCAGCGATTGATAGCGCAGCGAAAGTGAATCATACGCTTTGTTAAAACTATTAAAAAAGCGATGCAGGATGCCGCTCGGTTTATGCCCGTGATTATTTTTTAACAAGATAGCGCAAAGTGCCGGTGTTAACGTAACAGCATTGATGCCCGAAATAACAATAGCAATTGCCAGCGTAAGTGAAAATTGGCGGTAGAAAACGCCAACTGGTCCCGACATAAAGGCTACTGGAATAAATACTGCAGACATCACTAAGGTAATGGCAATGATAGCGCTGCTGATCTCCTTCATAGCCGCCACAGTAGCCTCTTTAGGCTCAAGTCCCTTTTCCATTTGCACGTGAACCGCCTCTACCACTACAATGGCGTTGTCAACCACAATACCTATAGCAAGCACCAAGGCAAACAACGTGAGTAGGTTGATCGAAAAGCCCAATAGCTGCATAAAGAAAAACGCCCCTATTAGAGATACCGGAACGGCCAGGGCGGGTATCAATGTTGACCGCCAATCTTGTAGAAAGATAAAGACCACTAAAGAAACTAGTAGGAAAGCTTCAACCAAGGTGCGCATAACTTCATTAATGGACGCATCTAAAAAGCGCGACACATCATAACCAATGTTGTAACTCATGCCGGGCGGAAACGACTCATCCTTGAGTTGCTCCATTTTTTTCTTTACGTTTTCAATAACTTCTTTTGCATTGCTGCCTGGGCGTTGCTTTAACATAATGGCTGCTGAAGGGCGACCGTCCTCTTTTGATAAAATGTTATAATTACGAACACCAAATTCTACATCAGCAACATCTTTCAGTTTTAGTATAGAACCCTCTTTGTCAGCTCGCAAAACTATATTCTCATATTGTTTGGGCTCATAAAACTTACCTGTATAGCGCAGCACGTATTGAAGCATTTGTGGTGCCTTGTCCGAGCTTTCGCCCGATTTGCCAGGCGCAGCCTCTATGTTTTGGTTGCGAATGGCCTCAATTATCTCTTGCGTAGAAACACCGTATCCAGCCATGCGGTCAGGTTTTAACCAAATGCGCATGGAGTATTCGCGCGCGCCAACTATTGTGGCATAGCCTACACCTTCAATACGTTTCAGTTCCGCCAGAATATTTATATCGGCAAAATTGTAAATGAATTTCTCATCGGCAGAGGGGTCGTTGCTCAGCACATTCAAATACATTAGAATGCTGGTAACTTCTTTCTCTACACTTACACCTGCTTTAATTACTTCTTCGGGCAATTCATCCAGTACGGTTGACACCCGATTTTGCACGTTTACGTTAGCAAGGTCGGGGTCAGTTCCGACTTTAAAATAAACTTGAATAATGCTTGTTCCATCATTACTTGACACAGAAGTCATGTAAGTCATGCCGGGCACACCATTAATAGCACGCTCAAGGGTAGTGACAACTGCCTTGGCCGCAACTTCGGCATTGGCACCAGTATAATTTGTTGTTACCACTACAGTGGGCGGTACTATATCTGGAAATTGTGTTATCGGAAGATCTACCAATGCGAGCAATCCCAGCAAGGCAATAAAAAGTGAAATGACTAGAGAAAGAACCGGTCGGTGAATGAATTTATTAAACATGCTGAAGTTACCTTAATGGGTGTTTGAAATAAAAGCGAATGGTTAGGAAGTCTTTGACTTTTTCTTGCCTGTTGAATTTACTTGAGTGCTATCCGACACAGGAATCGATTTAATTAACATTCCATCGCGTACATTTTTGATGCCCTCATAAATTATTCTATCCCCTTCATTTAAACCGGATTGAACAATATAAAAATGGGCTAATCTTGAACTAGGCAAGAAGCTTTGAACGCGCGCTTTATTATCTGCCCCTACCATAAATACATATGTTTTGTCTTGAATTTCGAAGGTCGATTTTTGAGGTATCACCAAGGCAGCTTCAACCCTGGTAAAAAGTCGGATTTTGCCAGTTGAGCCATGTTTAAGTATATGGTCGGGATTCGGAAATTTTGCCCGAAAGGCTATGGTACCGGTAGAGGTATCAAATTCACCTTCTAATGTTTCAATATGCCCAGGGTATTGATGCGTGCTTCCATCAGCTTGAATCAGCTCAACGTTATTTGACCTTCTCTCGTCCAATTCACTTTTAGCGTATTGCAAATACTCCTTTTCTGAAACCCGAAAATATGCGTAGATGAAGTTGGAATCAAAAATTGACGAGAGTAAATGACCTTCATCAATTAGACTTCCAATTTTAAATGGTATTCGATCTACTACCCCATCGAAAGGGGCGCGAATATCAGTATGAGAATAACGTATATTAGCTTGAGATAAGTCTGATTGAGCTTCTTCTACTTTTGCCTTAGCAATATCTACTTTCGCTTTGGCTAAACGCAACTCGGTTTCAGAAATAACATTTTTATCTACTAACATAGAAACGCGTTCTACCTCCAGTTCTATCGCTTGAACATCAGCTTTGGCTGCATGCAAACTGGCCTTTGCCCGCAACACATGCGCTCGATACTCCTCATCATTTATTTTAAATAGCAATTGCCCAGCCTTTACAGCCTGCCCTTCGTCAACATGGATTACGTCCAAATAACCAGGTACTCTTGCTCTGATCTCAACATGCCTGATTGCATGCACATCAACCACGTGCTCGTTCACCAAAACGGTGTCTTTGCTGATAACATATGTAACAGGGAACTCATTGATTGATTGTTCAATTTTCTCTTTTTGCGAACAAGCGGTAACCGTGATTAGCGAGACGCAGATTACCTGCAGATAGAAAGACTTCATAAATTAATATAGTTATAGATATAGGCTTCGATTTCAGATTATCTGCGAATGACCTTCGATAAAGAAAATCCGAATATTGCGCACGTTAAAGATGGTGCGTAGTTCCCGTGCCCGAACAAGAGCATCATCACTTGTTCTAAAAATAGAACAAGGCTTCCCCTCAATTTTCAAATATCGTTCCTCATCTGCGGCAATAATCGCAATGTATTGATCGGGCTTTGGATTTTCTTCTAACACAATCCATTTCATAGTATTATATTTTTTCGTTCCTCCTTCTAATCACTGCGAATAAAGTTTTTCTATCAGTTATCCTTTCGGTTAAATCTAATGTTAAGCTTGGGTGATAACGTTTCATTATAAAGCGGTGGTGGTAGTGGATTTTCGCTGATGTCCAATAGCCTCAACTTTTTCATTTTACCAATTTCTGCAGGTAATCCATAAATATTATTTCCTACTAAAAACAAATATTCAAGAGATTTCAACTGACTTATTCCCTCCGGAATTTCACTTATGCCATCGTTCTCTATGTGCAATTCAGTAAGACTGGTTATTTTACTCAATACACTCAAATTATCTTTGAAATTAAAGTACGGATCGTTATTGACATACAACACTTTAAGATTTTTCATCTGCATCATTGTCTCGGGCAAATCTGTAAACTCATTTTCAGAAAGTTCTAAACTCTTTAAAGTTCTTAGTTTACCAATATCAGGAGGAAGAGTGCTTATATTGTCGCCAGCCAGGCTAAGCATATATAAGTTGGGAAGTTCATTCAACAAAACGATGGCCTGAAGAACATCAAGCTCTGGATTGTGATCAAGATAAAGCGACTGTAATAGATTGAGCTTGGAAAATTCGACCGGAAGATTTTTAAGTTGATTATACGAAAGTACCAGATACCTTAATTGCTTTAGCTCACCTATGCGGGCTGGTAGTTCTTGTAATTGTGTGCGACTTAAGTCAAGATACTTTAAATTGGTTAGCAGAAATATGGAATCCGAAAGTTGCCTGATTTCCTGTTTGCTTAAATCTAACCATTCACATGTTCGTTTATTCTGTAAGGCATGCTCGAGTGATTTATATCTTCCTGAATCGGGCTGTGCAATAACAGTATTGCACAAAAAAGAGAAAAAGATCAGAATAAGCGGGGCTTTAGTTTTCATAATGATTTTTGTTTAGTTCATGTTGGCTTTCGCCCATACGAACGATATAGTTTAATTGTCTTTTGAAGGATTGATAAGCATAGGTGCATTACCATCGGTGATAATCACCTTTGAATTTGACGACTTGGCCAACTCACGAAAGGCATCAATACTTTGCCATTGAATAATTGCCGGTGTAAGCCCTTCTGAAATAATCTTCTGTGAATCGCGTATGCCTTCGGCCTCAATAATCTTCCGCTGTGCTTCGCGTTTTTCGCGATCCAGCAAGAACTCCATCCGTTGGGCGTCTTGCTCTGCTTCCAATTTTTCTTCAACGGCTCTTGCCAACCCTGCCGGCAAGCTGATATTCTTTAAAAGCACTGCTTCAATCTCAAACCCGCGCGGTTCAAGAATCTCTGCCATCTGCTCGGTAATTTCCTTTTCAATGGTCGCTCGTTGTGACGAGTGCATATCTTTTGCAAAAAATCTTGAGCAAACATCGGAAGCTGAAGACCGGAATACACTGCTAATTACATTGGCCTCGTTGCCCACGCCAATTGTTTCAATTATTGAGGGTGCTTTATCAGGTACAATACGGTACAGAATTGAAATAACTGCTGTAACGTTGAGTCCCTCTTTGGATGGTAAATTAGCGCTTATCTCCATGTTCATGGTGCGGATAGGCATTTTGATAATACGGGTGACAAATGGATTATAACCAACAGCCCCAGGCTGCAAAATTTTTTGATCTAACTTTCCAAGTTTACGTTTCATACCCACTTCGCCCTGCCTAATTACAGAACAGTTAATAGCTATAAATGCAAACGCGACTATTATAATTATTTGAGTTTTCATAATACGAGTTTTTTAGTTGTATGATTATTTTCCTTTACTACTTGATGTCGGCTTTGTTTTATCCACTGTCGCAAATGCAAACATTCACTCGGTTTTAGCCATCTATAAGATTTACGATACTCCTTTAAAAATAACCTTCTGTTAAAACTTACCTTCTGCAAAATCAGCTTGCAATAATCCAGCATTGTCGTTTTCATAATGGTATAGGTTTAAAATCTTACTCTAATGGTAGGTGCCAAATCCTCACGATACTGATCCAATAAAATATGAGGCATTTTATTGTCGGTCAGGTCTATGTACTCCAATTTTTTTAGAAATCGAATTGTAGCAGGCAGTTCGGTAATATCATTGTTGCGCAAATAAAGAGACTGGAGGTTTTTAAGTCTGCTAATTTCATCCGGCAATTTTTTGAAACGATCACCTTCCAAATGCAACTCTGAAAGCTTCGGTAGCTTACTCAACACTTCAATGTTCTTTAGTAAATCGAAGTTGCTATCATTATTGATATATAAAATCTGAAGCTTCTTAAGGTTACTGAACTGCTCGGGCAATTGTTCTATCTTATTATTAGATAACTCCAAATACTCAAGACTTTTAAGGTTACCGATAGAAGGGGGAAGCTGAAAAATACCATCGCCCTTTATATCGAGCACCCTTAAAAGTGGCAGTTGACTTAAAACTTCAAAATCAGATTCAAGATTTTGAGGCGAATTATAATCGAGATAAAGGTTTCGTAGCGTTTTAATTTTACCTAAACTCTCAGGAAGATGCTTTATTTTGTTACCCGATAAGTCGAGATAAAATAAATTACTTAGCTGACCTATTTCGTCAGGAAGTTCAGTAAACTGGTTCTGGCTTAAATCAAGATATTTTAAGTTGCGAAGCTCAAGAATTGAAGTTGGAAAAGTAGTCAGACTCTGATTGCGCAAGGTAAGCCATTGCACACTGTCAGGATTTTTCATTGCGGCCTCCATATTCGTGTAATTTTTTGACCGCTGACCCCAAACAATGGTTGAACAAAACACCATAAGCAACGCAATGAAACTTGAAAAAAATTGCCTTGGCGATATTGATTTAAGATCGATTTTCATAATAGTTTTTTTGTTTTTAAGAATTAAGAGTTACCTATCGCTTTCAGCAAAACACATAAATAGAAGAGAATTATAATCGCAACTACCAAATAGCTTGTGCCAACACGTGGCTGAAATGAATTATCCATGACTTTTAGTCTTTTTATTAAATTCCTAATTGGAATACAAGAAAAAATTGTGACTGAAAGAATGTGAGAAATGAATGGTGTTTACACCCTAAGAACTTCAGGCTTAATACCGAAGAACCCGGAATTTAATGAAGAGTGGAGTCTTGATATGGGTTGTTCCCTGATCAGAGAGATTAACCTGTGTTTGACTGCGGAGAAAATATGAATTAAAAATTATTCGTTTTTGAGAATCTGATCTTTTAACAGCGTGACAATAGTTTACATTTATTATACTTCCCGACTTTTCTGTTTCTGCGCTTTGTTCAATTTCTACCAACCTTTCATTCACCATCGCGTAGCCGTGCCACCCACTAAAAAGTGTAATAACAACAAACATGAAGGCAATCGAATATTTTTTCATAATAATAGCTTTACTATTATTTGTGTTAGTATAGCTATATAACGGTTTCCGGGTCGATATGTTTCCAAACATGCAAGAAAAAGTATTTGATTTTGGATTAATAGCATGTAAGTATCATTACCGAGTCAAAATAAATGCACCCCAGTAGTACGGATTAGGATACTCTTTTCGCAATTTTTTTTGTGCCTCCCTAAATGATGTTCGCAAATCGTTCGTTTTCAACCAACGTGTATAAAAGTCTACCATTAACTTTTGAGTAGCCTCATCATCTACTTTCCACAAACTCATAATCATGTTTTGTGCACCGGCAACACGCAGCGCACGCTGCAATCCATAAACACCCTCGCCATGGTTGATATCTCCCTTGGCAGTTTCGCAGGCGGATAGGACAACTAGCAAGGTTGAGTCAAGATTTAAATTGATTACTTCAAACGCAGTAAGCAATCCATCATCGGCAGTGTGATCTAAATCGTTTACACCAGCCAGTGCAATACCAGAGCGAATCATAGTTTCCGCTAAAGAAGACTCAGCATCACTTTCACCAGGATTAAAAAAGCCATGACTTGCCAAGTGCAATACAGTTGGTTCTTCCAGATTCTTCAAATTTTCTTCAGTTGCATTCTCAGCTGTAAACAATTGGGTTTGCCATTTAGCCGTTGACAATGCTTTGTTAAGAAGTTCTACTTCTTTGCCGGTACCTGGCAAGTCAACAAATTTTCCGGCTCTACCTTCTGTCGAATATTGCGGTCGTCCAAAAAGTGCAGCGCTATTATTTTTTTTTCTTTTTGAGTTCACTCGTGGATTCAAAACATCTTTCGTATTTGTAACAACAACAAGGTCTGCTTCGTCCAGCACAAATTTGCCATTTCTGGGATCGCGAAGTGTGTTCAAATTCAGTTGATTGTAAATTCCATCATTTGAAAAATAAATCCGTTCTGGCATTTTAAGCTTAGGCATGTGGGCTCGAATAGAATCGATTATTGGCTGCCAATACGTTTTATATGACAAGGTATCATCAGTCTGAAGTGTAATAGAGTTATAATAGTTCTTATAAAATTGCCTATCAAGATGTTTAGATTTTGTACTCATGATCAAAGACATCACAGGTTGTTGTGTTGTCTCTGGAGTGATAATCAAAGCTCCATAAAGTAATCCGTCTATCAGTCGGACTATTTCAACTGCCGCCTCCTTAGGCCTTAAGGATTTTTGTATCTGTTGCCAGCTCACTTTCTCAAATTGAAAGCCTGATCGGAAACTGCGTGAATTATCGGTTAACCATTTTTCGTTTTCTTCAATCTTGATTTTTAAATTATGTAAATCATTTTTCGGCATCTTGCCCTCAACCAAACCTTGCGCTAATTGGTTTTTTCGTTCTTCCCAAAGCGAATAAATTTTAATAAGTATGGTGTCGCCACTTTGTAATATATTATTCTTCATTCGTTTGCTCGCATTGAGAATTACCGCTTTTGTTGTTAGCTGCAAGTCATACAACCGTCCGGGAATTTCCTTATTGACGTAGGGCGCTTCAGAATCTTGTAAAGGAATTAGTCCGGAAATATTTAATGCAAAGGACTTGTAGCTTTCAATAAACTCAAGTTGATTTATATAAAAGGCTAGTTTTTCATTGTCACTCAAATAAGTAAAATTTTGAACGATATCATCGAGCAAACTTTGAATCAAATCTGTATAAATAGAATCGGCCCGTGGATAGTTGCCAGCCCACTGATAGCTTTCCGCCAGATTAAATAGAGTGGTTTTGTGAAGAGTCGGCTGCACGACCTCTTTTGATTGTTGAATCCGAAGTGATTCTTTTAATAATAAGATGGCCGAATCATATGACTCAAGTGTTAACTTTAATGTACCCAGGTTATTTAAGATAGCCGTGTGGAGATAAGAATTTTTATAATTACTGTTAACAATGTGATTAAGAGCCTCATTCCAATAATAACTAGCTGAATCATACAGTTCTCTGTTATTACAAACACTCCCAAGATTTTGCAATGCATGAATGTGATCAAGCGTGTTCCCATTTTCCTTTATGATCCGATAGTAGATCCAAGCATACTTGGTTGCCTCACTTAGATCTAGTATTTCATTATTGTAAGTAAATAGATTGTTAACAGTAGTCTTATACGTGGCCACCGATTCATAGTCATCAATATAAATTTCTTTCAGCATAGCCAATTGTTGCTCCAGCAATTGAATGCCCTGTGCAATTTGTCCTTTATTATAGTGGATGGTGGCATCCAGATTATTAATCATGAGCTGCGCATCCAACAACGCATAAATCGAAGTATCGTAATGCGCCTTATTTTCTTTAGGTATTGAAATCAAAATGAACCTTGCCCAATTCAAATAATATTGAGCACTATCATAAGTAGCCAACCCTACATAGGTTTTAGATAACTCACTCAGGGATTCAATTTGCCCCACATGTGGGCGATTATGAACGATGAAGCTGAGACTAACAACTTGCTTAAAATTAGAAAGGGCTTTCAGGTAATCGCCCAATCCAGCTTGCGCATAGGCTTTGTTCGACAAACTTGCTAAATACTCACTTGTATTTTTTCCAAATTGATGAGTTGCAAGATTCAGTGCTTCATCAGCTGCCTGGATTGCTTCTTTATACTCGCCAGATTTATATAGTTGAATACTCCTGGTATTTATTGCGCTCCAATCCTGACTTTCTGCATGAAAAGAAAGGATTAGAAAAGAGATGAATAGAAGAAAGCGCATTTTTTTATTAAAGGACGCTAAAAACTAATAGCGAATAGTACAAAATGCAAAATTTTTGAAGTGAACATGGAAACCCAGGCGACTCAAATAGAATTATCTTACTTAAAGAAATCTAATCACGCTTTATCAATTGCCTAATACAAACCAGATGCGAAAACAAAACCATTGGCACCACAAGTGCTGGTAACAAAACAAAGGGGAAATAACTGATTGCAATATTTGGTTGATCAAACGCAAACTGTTGAAAAGGAGTTTTTGCTGACAGAATTGCCGTGATAACAACATTCAACAACAAGCCGAGACAAACAAAATTCCAGATCAATAACAATTTCTGATTTCGTTTTTTTGTTTTGAAAGCTATATAATAAATAACGGGTGCGCTAATCCCGGAAAGAATATCAAAATTAGTTCCCTCAAAAGTCATGGATTGCGGAATAAGCATTTCTGAAAATACCAGAAACAATGTTACCTCAACAGGGATCCGGATTATATGTAAAATGGTAAGCCATTTAATATCCAGCAAATTAATAAACTGTTTAGTCGAGTTAACATTGAACACAATAATGGTAACGAGTAACCAAGGCGCAAATAAAAATATAAACCTTGGTGGCGTTGCATCCCAATTTTGATAAAAGCCTGATATAGCCAAAGCGCTTTGAACACTTGCCCAAGCCAACAGAATTGCCAGTACTTTTAAGGAGTTATTGGCAGCTCTATAAAAAAACCAAACAGTACCCGCGCTCGTGAGCAAAAAAAGTATGATGGCGAAAATTGATATGTTTTCCATGACTGTCGATATTTAATTGCAGTACAATTTTCGGCAACTTAAAATCCAGTCTGCTTGCCAATTGGCAAGAAATCATTTTCCCGCTAATAATTTTCGAATCCGGCTTAGTGAGGTGTCTGTTATTCCTAAATAGGAGGCAATATGCTTGAGGGATGCGTGTTGGAAAATCGTTGGATTAGACTTCAACAATAATTCATACCTTTCTTCAGCAGTTTTATTTATCATGGCCAGTGTTCTCAGTTTAAAATAAATAAATCCCTTCACCAGAATGGCCCTTCCAAAATCCCTGAATTCGGGCAACGTGTGAAATAGATGATTTAGCTTTTCGTAAGTGAGCACCCACCCAACGCAGTCAGTAGTGGCTTCAAAATTTTCTTGCGAAGGCGAGCGTTGAAAGAATGAAGCAACCTCAAAGACCATCTCGTCTTTTGAATAGAAATTCATGGTGATCTCATTTCCCTCCGTATCAAAAAGGTACGACCGAATAAATCCTTGTTCAAGAAACAAGTATTCATCTGCCACCTTGCCGGCCTGCAAAAACAACTCTCCTTTTGCTAGTTCCTTGCGGTGAAATTCTAACTCAATAGCAGCAATTGCAGCACTATTTAATTGTGGCCACTTACTGAGATACTGAGTCAATGCTGTCTTTTCAAAACCATTCATTCAGTTCTGGTTTACTAATCCTTGCACGGTTAGCCAATCGATTAAACGATCAATCCAATTATGCGTTGTGTTTTCATCGATGCCTATCCAAATCCATGACCACCTTTGGTGAACAAATGTAATTCAACAGAACGTTTTGCCGCATATCAGTCTTCAGGCACACGTTAAAAAACGCGCGCTTGACTAATCGCATAATAATTCTACTGCATTACTCTTTTCACCACCTCAACAACTTTTCCTTTCTTCCGCGCATACACACTATTGTCGTACATGGCTTCGCAGCTTACAGCCGGTAAATAGAAACTACCTGCATAGCTGGCGGTAAGCAACACTTTAAACGTTTTACGTTGATTGGCAGGCAAATCAAAATAGGTGTACACCCGATCGTCCCGAATGTCCTGATACGTTGGCACATCGCCTGTTATGCCGGCACTTTCATCGCCAGTCAACCGTAAGTTGTTTATCTCCCACCCCGATGGGAAGATTTGATTCAACGCCAGGTTTTTATACATGCCACGAATGCCGGGATTGAATACCGTAACGGTTGCAACGAATTCAGTGCCTTGCTCTAATGTAGTCGGATCTATCGACTCACCTTTAGAACTCGCATAGGCAACCGTGATGTTAAGATTTTTCTCGCTATCTTCTTCTGCTCCACGTGCTGGTACACCTTGAGTAATCACTCTTACAAACAAAACTCCTTTGCTACCACTTACTATTTTTAAGTTGCCGCCCTTCACGCCATCAATCGGTAAGTTTACTTGTGCCAATGTGAGGCCAGTATTAGCCGATATTTCTTTGCCATTGTAGGTGTAAATAAATTTCAAATCTCCTTTCTCTCCTCCGGCAAACGCTCCTACAGATTTTAAGCACCACGCCAACGTTTGTGTACTCATCCAATAGTTTGAGTTGCTCATAGATTCCGAAATTTCTTTCACCAATTCAAAACTTTTGGTGCGATCGTTCAACAACAAAAGTGTTTCCAGAATAATCGCTTTATCGCGCAAGTCCGATCCATACGAATATGCCAACTCCTGATACGGTTTTATTTGCGTTGGTAATTTTTCAATCAACTTCTTTGCAGCTTCGGGTTGACCAGCCTTTACATACGCTGCGGCCAACATCCACGCTGACGCTGGCTGCATGTTGCCTTGTTCGCGTAAGCGGTTCATCGCACCTAACTCGGCATCGCCCGAAAGTGCGAGTGTATATAAGCGATACGCCTGAATCAGTTCACTGTTGCTATACTCCTGATTTTTGCGCCAGCTCTGCGCTTTGCTCTTCTGAAATTTCTTCCAGCGCCTGATCATATCATTGGGCACATAGTAACCTTTCGTTTCGGCTTCCAACATAAAATGACCAGCATAGGTAGTGCCCCAACTGTCTGAATCTTCATGACCAGGCCAGTATGAAAATCCGCCATCGCGATTAACAAAAGTTTTCAATCGCTCAACACCTGCTTTTACATTTCGTTGAATGGTATTCTTCTCTTCATCCGACAGCACTTTTATCTTATCGAGATACAATTGTGGAAACACCGATGAAGTAGTTTGCTCAATACATCCATACGGATATTGCAACAAGTAGCGCATGCGCTGACCTAAGTTAATCGGTGGCAAACTTGAAACTTCAAGAATAGACGAATTCGTTCCTGCCACGCCAATTGGAGTAACCGCACCCGACCAGTTGTTACCTGCTTCAAGTACTGCATCCTGCACTTGTGTGATTGATGGATTTGGATTACGGATTTCAATTTCAATTTCATCCATTGCTGAATAATTTCCGGATGTGGCCGTTACCTGAATCTTCGCTTTTCCGGTTGCGGCTTTCACCAACAATCCAAAATCAAGTGTAAGATCAGATTCGCTACCCATCGAAACGGTGCGCGAACTTTCATCGGCAATGCTCACCGGACCACTAACCTTGATTTCAACCTTAACATTGTTAATACTTTTTTCACTCTTGAATAACGTGATCGGCAATTTTACACTTTCTTCCGGACCAAGTACGCGTGGTAATGTTGCCAGCACCATCAATGGCTTGCGCACCGGAGTTGCTTTCTCTGCATTTCCATACGCACCTTCATACCCCGCAATCACCATGGTTCTTACCGAACCAATGTATTGCGGCATAATAAAGCGATGCTCTTTGCTAGCACCATCAAGTGTGATCGGTCCGAAAAATAAAACTACTGGCTTAAAGCGATTTGCCTTTGAATCATCTTCCTTGGCCGCTAATTCACCATCGCCACCGAGTGCAAGCAGTCGTTCAATCCGCGCACCAAAAGCGCCCATCACCTGATCGTACAAATCCCAGGTCTTCACACCCAGCGCTTCGCGCGCATAGAAACGACTCCATGCATCCGGTGTTTTAAAGCGCGTGATATCCAGCAAGCCTTCATCTACCATAGCAAGTGTGTAGGTCATCTTGTGTTTTGATTTCTCGGAAACTTTAATCACTACTTCTTTGCCGGGTTCCAAAACCTCAGGCATCGTAATAATGGGTTCGAGGTGCGTTTCCGGATCTTCTACTTGTATTGGAATAACTCCATACATGCGAATGGGTAAATCGTTAACGGTTTGTGCGTGTGGTTGTAATAATGTCACACTCACAAAAACATTTGGCGTCATTTCTTTGGTAACATCAAAGTTAAATTGGTTGTCGCCTTTCTTGGTTTCAAGCCAATAGGTTTGTAACACGCGACTTCCATTTTCAACACTAATTAATGCGCGGCCATTATCGCTTCCCGGAATAACAAGATTTGCTTTTTCACCAATATTATAAATCGGTTTATCGCTGGAGAATGAAAGCATGGTAGCGCCTTCACCATCATTGCGTGCACGCCCAGCCCAACCTGGCCAATCGATGTAAACAACTTTACCGGTGCTATGCCCACTTTGTGAATCATAGGCCTTTACAAAAAAGCGACCCCACTCGGGATATTTTATTTTGAAATTCCAGGTTGCTTTGCCATTGACTGTGCGCACTTTTCCGGTAGTGATCGGTTGGGAATAATTGCCCGACATAAAATTGACTGCACCTTCGGAGCTATCCCACCACCAACGCCAGTTGATTTTATAAAGCGACATCTCAACATTTCGCGAAAGCGGATTTCCATCTGAATCAACCGTAACAATATCGACACGATGCGTAGTATCGGTTAACAACATACCTCGCGCTTTGTCGCCTTGCGGGAGACGAATTCCCGTAAGGGATTGATAAGGATAAAACGGAATGCTAAACCGATCGATACTAAAGTTGCCGCTCTCTTCATACACCTTACCACGGAACACCGCATTCAAAGTACCCGGTGCTTCACCACTTACTTCCAGGTTTGCATTTACTTGTGCGCGACCATCGGCATCAGTATAGCCATCAAAAATGGATTGCGACTCGCTATAAAAATCTATACTTGGATCATCGAACACATAATCTTTATACTGATCAAATTTTGTATTTCCTTTTGTAAGCAACACTTCAAACTCAGCGCGCAAGTTTTTACCTGGTGCGCCATGCAACCAGTTTACTTTTAAATCGCCCGACACATTATTATTGCCAGCAGATAATTTATCAACTCCAAAATCTAAATTAATTTTCAGCCTGTTTGGCTTTACCATTTCAATTTTGACTTGTTGGGTAAACTCCGTACCGCCCACTTTCACGCGACCCAACCAATTTCCGGTTGGAGCTTCAGCATCCGTGGCGGTTGCAAACTTGTAGAAACCATTTTCTGAATTGGACCGTACTAGTCTTGACGTAACCTGGCCTTGCGGGTTTTGCAATTCAAATACAACCGGGTGTGAAGCCGGAAGACTTTTCATTTTGTCTTCCAGAATAAAACTTAAGTACAACGAATCGCCCGGGCGCCAAACACCACGCTCCCCATATAAAAATCCTTTTAACCCTTTTCGCACATACTCGCCACTCACATTAAAATTGCTGAGAGAAAGCGACTCGCCATCTTGAAGTTTTAGATAGCCGCGCTGCATACCATTTTTTGCAATCAGCGCGAATGGCTTTTCTTTTGAATCGATGATGGCCTTTCCATCCGTGCTAGTCGATGCAGTGCCGATCAATTTTTGCTGAAAGTCATACAACTCAACCTGCACATTGGAAATTGGTTGCGTGGTTTTCAAATCATTCACCACGATAACGGTTTTACCATCGGCTCCGCGTTTTGCCAGCAAGCCCAGGTCGGATGCTAACACATTGCGTTTAATGTTTCTGTTGCCAGTATAGTATGAAGCGTGGCACGGATTGTCGCGCTGCTGCCAATCATAATCATCGCCATAGTAATAGTCTTCGTCATACGAATCCCAATAACTTTCTTCACCTGATTCTTCATCCCACGATTCTTGTTCAATCGAAGCTTCGGTATTTGCTGCACCAGCATCACCACCTTCACACACATAGGCGAGGTATGCTTTCTTAAACCCAATGCGCACCTGATAAATAGCCCCCGGCTCAGCATTGATCAACGTGGAAAGGTCGAGTGTAAACCGATTCCATTTGCCAAGATCAGTTACGCCCGAACTTTCCAATGAAATAGTTTTCTTCAACACCGGTTTGCCCACACGCCTCATCTCCTGATTGCCATCGTAATCATTTACCTGAAGAAACTGCAACACATTGCTTTCATACACTTTAATAATTTGCACATCCACGGATTTTAAATTGACTGCTTCAAAAGGCATCACTAAGCCATCGCTGGAAGGAAGTACGGTCCCTTTTCCTGTAAAGCGCACGGCCGGCATCACTTGTTCAAAAGCAACATCGTAGGTGGCAGCCGCACTTATTTTATAGTTTAGAATATTTTTTACTCCCGCTTCAATTGTAATAGTTCGCGAACCCGTTTGGCGCACCGGTGGATACACGCGGATTTCATTGTCTTTGATCTGAAAATCAAGACTCTTCAAATCTGTAATACCAACTAATCCATCCAGATTTTGAGTTTCGTTAAGCGGATCAGAAAATTGGACAACCACATACTGATTTGTGCCCTGCTCTACACGCACATTGGTAATTTTGAAATCACCCAATGCCGGAATTTCAACTTCGCGATCCAAGGTTTGATCAATGCCCAATGCAGTTCCTGAAAAAGCTAACTTCACAACACTTGCATTGTCTTTGCGAGAAACTTCTTCCACAGAAAATATGTGCTGCTTTCCTTCAGGTGTATGCACCCAATTAACTT
>Ga0209181_10001704_pt1 | contig 37666 bp, 34 predicted proteins | sample MAT05_FD_187208 | JGI IMG/M metagenome (GOLD analysis project Ga0209181, IMG submission 187208) | Freshwater microbial communities from Lake Fryxell liftoff mats and glacier meltwater in Antarctica - MAT-05 (SPAdes) (version 2) | ecosystem: Environmental > Aquatic > Freshwater > Ice > Liftoff... | reverse complement strand
TCATAGTGTCTTTCTAAGGTTTTTCCATTGAATGGAATCAATGCGAATCTTTGGGCTGCGGTATTATATCGCCGTGTTTGCGCTACGCTTCTACATTGCTCCAATTACCCATCTTACTTTTTACCGCCCTTATTAATAATGCGTGCAATTGTTCGATTCTTATCTCGGCTGTTTGGCTTCACAATCGTCATTGCACTCGCCGGTGTGGGGTGGATGGTGTATTTCTCCCAAATGCCATTAGGGCTAAAAAGCACGCCGCTGGATGTCACCATCCTCACGGGTAGCAACATGAAACAAGTCGCCCGACAGCTCACCACGGCCGGTATAGACATGCCAGCTTGGCAATTTACGCTCCTCGCTCGCGCCGTGGGCAAGGCGACCAACATCAAAGCCGGGAGTTACGAAGTAGCGCAGGGCATTACCCCTTGGGGCTTATTAGAAAAACTTACGCGGGGCGATGTAACCCAAGCCGACTTGGTGTTTGTCGAAGGATGGACGTTTCGCCAATTTCGAGCCGCGTTGGATAAACATCCTTCGATTACCCACGACACGGCGGGTTTAAGTGATCAACAAATCCTAGAAAAAATCGGTATTTCTGCTTCACAATCAAGTTACAGCGCTGAAGGCTTATTCTTCCCCGACACCTACCTTTTCGCTAAAAACTCCAGTGATCTCGATATCCTAAAACGGGCGCATCGCCTTATGCAGCAAGCCTTAGCGGCCGAGTGGGACAAGCGCGCACCCGGCCTACCTTATGCCACGCCCTATGAGGCGCTTATCATGGCGTCTATTGTTGAGAAGGAAACCGGGCAAGCGCAGGACCGCGCTTTGGTGGCGGCGGTTTTCGTGAATCGCCTTAGAACCGGCATGCGCTTGCAAACCGATCCAACCGTAATTTACGGTCTGGGTGAACGATTCGATGGGAATCTTCGCAAACCCGACCTGCTTACCGATACTCCTTACAACACCTATACACGCGCTGGTTTGCCGCCTTCGCCTATCGCCATGCCTGGCCTGGCTTCGCTGCAAGCGGCACTGCATCCCGCTCAAAAGGACATTTATTACTTCGTGGCTAAGGGCAATGGTTCTAGTTATTTCTCGCGGACACTCGATGAACACAATCGCGCCGTCAATAAATATCAAAGAAAAAGAGGAAGTTAAAGCAAGATGGAGGGAAGCGTACAAACAACTCGCGGCAAATTTATCACCTTGGAAGGCATAGACGGAGCAGGGAAGAGCACGCACCACGCTTGGCTGGTTGAGCATTTCAAACAATTAGGTCACAGCGTCGTCGCTACCCGTGAGCCTGGTGGCACACCATTGGGTGAAAAGCTCCGTGGATTGGTGCTCTCCGAGCCTATGCACTTGGAAACAGAAGCTTTATTGATGTTTGCCGCTCGCCGCGAACATTTGGATAAGTTGATTTTGCCAGCCTTGGAAGCAGGAAAATGGGTCGTTTCTGATCGCTTTACCGATGCTTCATTCGCCTATCAGGGCGGCGGACGTGGGTTATCCATAACCAAGATTGAGCAACTAGAGCAATGGATACAGGGGAAAGGCGAAACCCACGAAATCATTGCACCGAACCTCACCTTACTTTTTGATTTGCCCACCGATATCGCAGGCGAGCGGTTGGCGAAAACAGGCAACAACCTTGACCGTTTTGAGCAGGAACAACGACCCTTTTTTGAGCGTGTAAGAACGGCTTATCTTGAGCGTGCGGCAAAATATCCAGCCAGAATTAAGGTCATTGATGCGCGTTTAAGCGTGCCTGAAATACAGAAACAACTTGAAGTTATTGTCTCAAGCATTTAATTAAATGATATTTAATTGGCAAAATGAAAATTGGAATCGTCTGCTCACCCAGCGGGACAGGCTACCGCATGCCTTGCTGTTGGCTGGCCCGCAAGGCGGGGGGAAGGCGCAATTTGCACGCACCTTAGCAGCGCGCTTATTGTGCGAAAAGGCAACGGGAACCGAGCTGGCCTGTGGTGAATGTTTAGCCTGCGGCTGGTTTGCCGCTGGCAATCATCCTGATTTTCGATTGGTGGAACCTGATAGTGCGGATTCTGGGGAAGATGATGGCGTCAGCGAATCGGACACCACGGTTTCAGCGTCAGCAGGCAAGAAAAAGTCCGATGCTATCAAGATTGGCCAAATTCGGGCCTTGTCCGATTTCCTGGCGGTGGGTACACATCGCCAAGGCGCACGCATCGTGATCATTCAGCCAGCGGAGGCGATGAATCAAGCCACTGCAAATTCACTTCTTAAAGTGCTTGAAGAACCATCAGCAAACACTTTGTTTTTATTGGTTACTCACAATGGCGCAAGACTGCTTCCAACCATCCGTAGCCGATGTCAAAGTATTGATTTCCCAAAGCCCAATCGGGATGAGGCCTTGGCTTGGTTACAACTCAATAAGCCTGAAAAACTCGCCAAAAACAAGCAGTTATCGGATTTATTAGCTCACGTGGGCGGCATGCCGCTCGCGGCTGTTCGCGCTGCTGAAAGCGCCGATAAATTTGAGCAGTTTTTGGCTGATTTAATTGCCATTAAAAGCGTCGGCCCAGTTGCAACCGCTGCTAAATGGGAGCCTTGGCTTAAAGACGGCAAAGACGGTAAATCCGACATCGACAAAAGCACGCTCACTACATGGTTGCAAAAATGGGTTTATGACCTTGTCGCTGTCCATATTTCTGGTCGCGTGATTTATCATGAAAGCCGCTTACCCGCACTCCGCGCTATGGTGACAGGCGCCTCGGCCGCTAGCTTGATAGACTGCTACAATGAACTGCTAAGAATCAAAGCGGTAGCGCAACATCCACTGAATGCGCGTTTGTTTTTGGAAGACATGCTGTCGCGCTATGCGCGTGCTGTTGCTGTAAAAAATCAGTTAAAACAATAACTTTCGAATTTTTTTCGGATAACTGGATCGGACAAATTATGGCTGAACCCATCAAACCCGCTGCCGCTGGCGCCCGTCCTAGCGTACTTTCTCTCAATATCAACTCCAAATCCGCTTTGTTTGCCGCGTACATGCCGTATTTAAAGCGCGGCGGTATTTTTGTGCCAACGGCCAAGGTGTATGGATTGGGCGACGAAGTGTTTATGTTGTTATCGCTCATGGACGAACCAGGCAAACTGCCCATCGCAGGCAAGGTGGTATGGGTCACACCGCACGGCGCGCAGGGAAATAAAACACAAGGTATTGGTGTTCAGTTTAGTGATGATGACTCCGGTAACACGGCTCGTAAAAAAATCGAAACTATCTTGACGGGTTATCCAGCAGGTCGTCAGACGCATACTATCTAGGATTGTTTTTTTTAATCCTGATTCCCATTCCATCCAGCCCTGTTCAAACAAGCCGATTTCTAATTAGGCTATTTTGAATTAGGCTCTTTCGAATTAAGCTCTTTCTTATTAGGCTGTTTTTTGAATTAGTCTAATTCCAACTAAGCTCTTTAAACCCGCCTCTTTTTCCTTCAATACCTCCCATGTTTGTCGATTCACACTGCCACCTAGACTTCCCAGAACTTCTTAACAGAATCGACGAAGTGCTTGATTCAATGAAAAGTGCACAAGTTGAATCGGCGCTCTGTGTTGCTGTAACTTTAGAGGGTTTGCCGGGTGTGCTTGCGCTGGCCGCAGCACATAAAAACCTCTATGCCTCTGTAGGCGTCCATCCCGAATACCGTGACAGCATCGAGCCTAGTGTTGAGATTTTGCTCGACCATGCTAAGAATCCCAAGGTAGTCGCCATTGGTGAAACTGGGCTGGATTATCACTGGCATAAGGCAGACGACACAGATTGGCAGCGGGAACGCTTCAGGGTTCATATTCGCGCAGCCAAAGCCTGTGGTAAGCCATTGATTATTCACACCCGTGAAGCCGCAGAAGACACTCTGCGAATTATGGACGAAGAGGGCGCATTAGCGGTGGGCGGCGTCATGCATTGCTTTACCGAGTCGCTGGATATTGCTGAACGTGCGATGGCGCACGGTTTCTATATCTCCCTTTCAGGTATCGTCACTTTTAAGAATGCAAAACAGATCAAAGAGGTGGCGGCTTCTATTCCGCTTGATCGCATGTTGATTGAAACCGATTCACCCTATTTAGCACCTGTACCCTATCGCGGCAAAACCAATGAGCCCGCCTATGTGCGCCATGTGGCGGAGGAAATTGCTGTTTTGCGTGGCATCAGCGTTGAAGAGGTGGCTCAGGCCACCAAAGCTAACTTTTACCGATTATTCAAAATTAACTCCCTATGAATACGATGACCACACCTACTTTAAACCTGAAAAAATACTTATTTCTATGTTTAGCAGCCGTTAGCTTATTGGCTGCAAACCCAGTATCGGCGGGCGTCTACGACGATTTGCTGAAGGCAATAGACATGAACGACACGAACACCGTGACCTCCATTTTGGATCGTGGCATGGATGTGAATACCGTGGATCGTTCAGGCAATTCGCTGTTGATACTGGCTGCGACAAACGGCAATAAAACCTTGGTTGAGTTTTTGTTAGCCCATCGCGCCAAGTTAGGCGTACGTAATCAAGTTGGAGATACAGCGTTGATGGTGGCGTCCCTCAAAGGTCATCTTGAAATCGTCCAGTTGCTCGTCAATGCCCAGGCCGAAATAAACCAAACTGGCTGGACAGCCTTGCATTACGCCGTTTTCGAAGGCCAAGACGAAATCGTTAAATTTTTGCTACAGAAGGGCGCAGATATCAACGCCAAAGCCCCGAATCACATGACAGCATTGATGTTGGCAGCCAAAAATGGAAACGAGAAAGTGGTTAAAACGCTTTTAAGTGCCCAAGCAGACCCTAACCTAGCTACCGAAGCAGGTGAAACCGCTTTGAAATTAGCCATCACCGCCAAACACGACGAAGTCGTGAAGTTATTAAGAGCTGCAGGTGCAAAAGACTCGAAATGACACCAAATGAATAATGTTGGCTTGGTTGTTGTAGCACTGTTCTTAGTAGCGCTTAATGGTTTTTTTGTGGCGGCAGAGTTTGGTTTAGTCAAACTCCGGCACACGCGTCTTCGTGCCATTGCAAAAACGCAGGGTTGGCGTGGCGTAATTCTAGCTAAAGTCCATGGCAACCTCGACACCTATTTATCGGCCTGCCAACTAGGCATTACCTTAGCCTCTCTCGGCTTAGGTTGGATAGGAGAACCGGCATTCGCCGGGCTTCTCACACCTTTATTAGGTTGGATCGGCATTTCCTCCCCAGAAATTATTCACGGCATTTCGTTTGCCTTTGCGTTTTTTGTCATTTCTTTCCTACACATTGTGGTGGGTGAAATTGCCCCCAAATCGATCGCCATTCGTAATCCAGAAATAATTAGTTTATGGAGTGCTGGGCCACTCTATTGTTTTTATTGGCTAATGTATCCGGTCATTTGGGTGCTCAATGCCAGCGCCAATAGGCTCCTCCGATTAGCCGGATTAAACATGGGCAATTCACATGACGCGCATTACTCGGCCGATGAACTTAAATTAATTTTACGTACCAGCCGCCCAGGGGGAAAATTTCGGGGCGATGAGTGGAATGTATTGGCGCAAGCACTCGATTTTGGTGAGTTAGACGTAGCCGACTTGATGCGTCCTATTAATGAAGTCGTTGCGCTTCATGAACATAAGACGTTGGAAGAGAACTTAAAAACCATGTATCACACCCGGTTCAGCCGTTACCCGTATTTTGATAAAGAGGGTGTGGAAGTTCTCGGCGTTATCCATCTTAAGGACTTGTTTTTGGCCCAACAAGCAGGCAAACCCATTGAAGATTTAGCCTCCTACTTAAGGCCCGTGCAATATGTTTCGTTGCAGACTCCCGCACTCGAATTATTCCGTCGATTCCGTAGTGGTTCCCCCCATTTTGCTGTTATTGGCGACCGGGCGAGAAACCCAGATGGCTTTATTACGCTAGACAATTTACTCGGCGCGCTAGTAGGAGAGATTCGCGACGAATTCCGTCAGAATGACAATAACTGGACTCGATTAGACGACGGCACCTTAATCGGTAAAGGTAGCCTACCTATATTTTCTTTGGAACGGATTTTAGGCATAGACATTGAAAACGAAGTGCTTCAATTAAACGATGTTGATTCGGTTAGCGGACTTATTATGGTCAAATTAGGCGACATTCCGAAGGAAGGTCAAAAAATTGAGTTTGACCAGTTTGATTTGGTCGTTAAAAAAATGAATGGGCCGCGCATTGTGCTGGTTCGTGCCTATCCCGGAAATACATTATAAAAATAATAGCTAAAGACACCTTACAAAAACCTCTTTCAAAGTAGCTCGATTTTACTTAACGTCAAAAAGCTACTTTCCCGCGTAATCCTCACAAAGTCTCCCAGCCAAGCCCGCTGAGTTGTAGCGGGGGTACAGGCAACATATAAATGACCGGTCAATCCTTTGCTCCCAACATGCTTGGCGGTGACATAGCCTCGATCTAAGTAGCCTTGCACCGCCCATAAGGGCAGGGCCGCTAAACCACGACCACTTGCGACCAATTGCAGCATCGCAATGGTCAGCTCTGTAGTGCGTCGGGCGGGCTTAATGCCGGCCGGTTCTAGCACTTGACGAACTAAATCCAGCATTTCATCAGGTACCGGATAAGTAATCAGCGTTTCGGTCGAAAAATCCTCGGCGTTCAGGTAGGGCTTCTCGACAAGCGCATGGTTATTGGGTAGCAGGGCCATGATGTCGAACCGAAACAGGGGGTGGAAATCCACCGACTCACTGTCATCTTGGTTGGACACCACGGCAATATCGGCCCGGTTTTGCAATACCAAGGCAATCGGGTCGGGATGAAAACCCGACACTATGTCTAGCTCCACCTCCGGCCAATGCGCGCGGAAGGCGTCCATAGCGGGCATGAGCCAATCAAAACACGTATGGCACTCCACCGCTATGCGTAGCTGCCCAGTGCGACCCGTGGCAAGCCGCGCTATATCTCGTTCCGCCTCTTCTACCTGTGGCAGCAAGGTATCCGCCAAGACTAAAAGCCTTAATCCCGTAGGCGTAAATTGCGGAGGCACGGATTTACGCTCAAACAAAGCGCGCCCGTAACGATCTTCCAAAAGCTTCACTTGGTGGGAGAGAGCGGATTGGGTGAGATTCAACAACTGCGCAGCGCGCACTAGGCTACCTGTGTCACGCAAGGCCGTTAAAGTACGCAAGTGACGGATTTCTAATACAGATTGGCTCATGGTTATTTTCTCGTTCTGGATCTGGGTCTAGTTCTGGTTAGGTTGGATCGGGTCTGGTCGAGTAGATACTAAGATTAGTAATTTTCACGTTAAAGCGCAATAACTTTCGTTTTTATAATATCGTCGTTTAGCCCATCATTCCAGTTTTTCTTCACCACGCTTTAGAAAGGACTGGATATGGCTCGTACACACATCCTCGGTTTCCCCCGCATGGGCGCTGACCGAGAGCTAAAATTTGCACTGGAAAAACATTGGAAAAGCGAGATTAGCGCTGCTGATCTGCACGCTGTCGGTGCGGAGCTTCGCGAACGTCATTGGGCTGTGCAACGCGCGGCGGGGTTAGATTTTGTCACCGTGGGGGATTTTGCCTACTACGACCACGTGGCAAACCATATTCAGATGCTGGGATGTGAACCGGCGCGCTTTGGTTTTACAGGGGAAGAACCTGCACTAAGCCGTTATTTTACGATGGCCCGGGGTGTGAGTATTGGGCAAGAAAACCATAAGAATGGATGCGAAACAGCGGCTTGTGAGCAGGCTAACGCAAGCACTTTTGCCCTTGAAATGACCAAATGGTTTGATACTAATTACCATTATTTAGTCCCGGAGTTCAGCACTGTAACGGCGTTTAGCTTGGCTTCCGAGCAGTTATTTGATGAAGTAGCCCAAGCGCAATCTGAGGGGCATCGCGTTAAAGCGGTCTTGCTGGGCCCATTGAGTTTCTTGTGGCTAGGCAAAGAAAAAGAGGCCGGTTTTGACCGCTTTGATCTGCTCGAAAAATTGCTACCGATCTACGATGAAATACTGGCTCGACTCAAAAAACTAGGCGTGGAATGGGTGCAGATAGACGAACCGATTCTGGGCTTGGACTTACCCGAAAAATGGCGCTTGGCCTTTGAGCCTAGTTACTGGAAGCTGTCGCAAAGCGGCGTAAAACTGCTGCTGGCGACGTACTTTTCGCCGTTGCAAGACAATCTACGCTTGGCCAGCCAACTCCCTGTAGCAGGTTTGCATATTGATGCCGTGCGTGCGCCGGAAGAGCTAGTCGGTGTCACAGACTGGCTTACCAGCCACAAGGTCTTGTCAGTCGGGATTTTGGACGGGCGCAATATCTGGCGTGCCGATTTGGATGCGAAACTTGAGCAACTGAAGTTCGTCGCTGAAAAGCATCAAGGTGAGCTATGGATTGCTCCATCGTGTTCTTTGTTACACGTGCCTTATAGCCTGGAGAGCGAAGAAAATAACCAGAAGACAACGAATGTAGAGCTCAACTCTTGGCTCGCGTTTGCGGTAGAAAAACTGACCGAATTGCGCGTATTAAAAGCTGTTTTGAATGGGGAAGCGGCAAGCGTTGAAAACAAATTGTCTGTGTCACGCACTGCTGTAGCGGCACGCCGCAACAGTCCGCGTGTGCATCGTGCGGAAGTCGCGGCGCGGTTAGCGAATCATCCGGCAGGCAGTGACCAACGAGAGTCGATTTTTGCGCGTCGCCAGCAATTACAACGTGAACGTTTTGCCTTGCCCTTATTGCCGACAACCACCATCGGTTCATTTCCGCAAACGCCTGAAATCCGTGCTGCACGCGCGGCTTTTAAACGCGGCCAGTTAGACAAAACCCAGTACCAAAAAAGTATGGAGGCAGAAATTGCACTGGCCGTTCGCAAGCAAGAAGCGCTGGGGCTGGATGTCTTAGTGCACGGCGAGGCCGAGCGTAATGACATGGTTGAATACTTTGGCGAGCAGCTCGATGGCTTTGCCTTCACCGCTAACGGCTGGGTGCAGTCTTATGGATCACGCTGTGTGAAACCGCCGATTATTTATGGCGATGTGGCGCGACCCACGCCGATGACGGTGGAATGGACGGTCTACGCCCAAAGCCTTACCTCCAAGCCCATGAAGGGGATGTTAACCGGCCCGATCACCATTTTGCAGTGGTCTTTTGTGCGAGACGATCAAGCGCGTAGCCTAACGGCGGAGCAGATTGCTTGGGCAATTCGAGATGAAGTGGTGGATTTAGAGGGGGCTGGCATTGGCATTATTCAGATCGACGAACCAGCGATTCGCGAAGGGCTGCCCATCAGACGAGCAGGCTGGAAGCCTTATCTAGCTTGGGCTACCAAGGCATTCCGTATTAGCGCCAGTGGGGTGGGCGATGGCACTCAAATCCATACTCACATGTGTTATTCGGAGTTCAACGACATCTTGGCTGAAATCGCCTCGATGGATGCCGACGTGATTACGATAGAAACGAGCCGGTCGGATATGGAGTTGCTACGCGGCTTTGGTGACTTTAAGTATCCAAACGAAATTGGCCCTGGCGTCTACGACATTCACTCTCCACGCGTCCCATCGGTGGAAGAAATGGTGCGACTCATGCAAAAAGCCGCTACTGTGATTCCTGCAGAAAACCTGTGGATCAATCCTGACTGCGGCTTGAAAACGCGTGGTTGGGTTGAGACTGAGCTTGCGCTGGGCAACATGATGCAGGCCGCTAAACAGCTGCGTGCGATGTTAAGTTCTCATCACTAAAGTACGGTGAGTTGTTGGCCGTAGTTTTGGCTTAATCGAGTTGTGATCAAAGAGCACCGGTAAGTTATTATCGGTGCTCTTTTAATTTTTCAAGTTAAAACGTGCGGGCTTTCATAGATTTTCTCGACAGTCCAGCGACTGCTTCTAGTAGCGCCGCTATTAGCACTTCTCCTGGTGTCCCCACTAGCGGGACTTTGCCGTCTACCGCTAGGTTACGCGCCCAGTTTGAGCATCCTATTGCCATACTCCGTGCTGATCACCTCAACGAGGTAGTCGGCGTGTTGCAGCAAGTTCAAGAACACGCGCTGGCTGGGCGATGGTGTGTGGGTGCAGTGGCTTATGAAGCGGCTGCGGCTTTCGATGCCGCTTTGCACACTCAAGAGCCGCGCCCCCATTGGCCCTTGGCGCAGTTTGCCGTGTACGAGCGCGCGCTGCCTTGGCCACTAGACTCGGATACAGACTCCGCTGCTTTAAACGCCTGGTTAGATCCGTCTTTAGATACATCTTTTAACTCGCTATCTAGCAAGGTGGGCGATTGGATTTTAGCCACGTCTCAACAAGATTACTCGGCACGCCTAGAGCGCGCCCGCGCAGCGATTGAAGCAGGGCAGTGCTATCAAATTAACTTAACCGAAATGCTGGAAACCCAGTTTATGGAGGCAAGTCCGGTTGACCTGCCTGCATGGTTCGCCCGCTTGCGCGCTGCTCAGCCGGGTGGCTACACCGCTTGGCTGGATTGGGGTGATCAACAGTTATTGAGTGTCTCGCCAGAGTTATTTTTTGACTGGCGACCCGAAATAGGAGAGCAGGGTAGAGCGGGGTGGTTAAAGTGCCAGCCGATGAAAGGCACGGCGCCGCGATATGCCGACGCCAGCCTAGATGCCCAATCTCGCCAGCACTTGAGTGACAGCGAGAAAGAGCGCGCAGAGAACCTAATGATCGTCGACTTGCTGCGTAGCGACATGGGACGCATTGCCCAGCTAGGCAGCGTGGCCGTTTCCGATTTGTTTGCCATTCAAGCTTTGCCTACGGTTTGGCAAATGACTACAACAATTCAAGCCCAAACTCGACCGGAGGTAGGGTTGGTCGATCTCTTCCGAGCCTTGTTTCCGTGCGGTTCTGTTACAGGCGCACCCAAAGTACAGGCTATGCGATGGATTCGTGAGTTGGAACATGGCCCGCGCGGTATGTATTGCGGCGCAATCGGCGTTGTGCGCCCCGGCGGGGCAGCGATATTCAATGTACCGATACGCACAATCGCATTGGAAAGAGAGGGCGGAAAAGATAACAAAGCACCTGCGGAAACAACCTGGACAGCCCGATGCGGCGTAGGCAGCGCAGTGACGTTTTATGCCGAAGCGCAAGCCGAGTGGCGCGAGCTATCCGCCAAAACCCGCTTCTTAGAACGCGCCCGCCGCCGCTTTGAACTACTGGAAACTTTGCGTTTAGAGAATGGGAAATACTGGCTGCTAGAAGCGCATCTCCAGCGCTTGAGCACCAGTGCAGCGTATTTTGGTTTTGAGTTTAATGCAGACAAAGCGCAAGCCTATTTACACAAACTCGCCGTCCAACATACGGAGGGCGTCTATCGGGTAAGGCTCACCGTATCGGCTACTGGCCAGCTAGACGCGCAGGCCGTTGTGTTAGAGACCACAGAGCAACCTATCCTTTTTAACATCAGCGAATTACCCATTGAATCTATGGGGCGCGAGCATGAGTTTATCGTGCATAAAACCACGCGACGCGAACACTACGAAAACCGCTTACGTGTGGTGCCAGGCGTATTTGACACGTTGCTAATTAACGAACGCGGCGAAATCACCGAATTCACACGCGGCAACGTCGCCCTTAAACTCAACGGAAAATGGCTAACACCACCGATAAGCTGCGGATTGTTACCCGGCACTTATCGCGCCGATTTGTTAGCGCGCGGTGAGATTAGCGAAGCTGTGTTGAAGCTAGATGATTTAAATGCAGCAACCGAAGTCACATTTTTGAACAGTGTCCGTGGGTGGGTGGCGGCTAAACTCAACACTGATAATTGATAGCGGCGCAATGAGCGCAAAAAGCTACCGAGTAATAATAGAACGACTGAAAACACATTTCTTATTAAGCCTATGAAAAAACTGTTTTTTCCTCCTTTTTGACGCCCACAGTATTTCGCATTCTAGGTAATTACGGATACGTGTTGCGTTCAGTAATTTCTCCTTTTGTTGGGCGCTATTTCATGTCGCAAAGCAACACTTTAGCCTCATCTCGCAGTCTGGTTATCCAAAATAATGGCCATGTGTTGCGTCTAGTTATATCTAGCCCATGAGCTTTAGCGATGCAGATTAGCGCGGAGGTATCGATAACCAGTCATTCCTTTTTCATTTAGGAATTCCAGCCTCTCATATAAAATTTCCTCCATTTTTTGTATACTAAATGGACCTACGGCAAATGTAACCACAAGCAACATACTGCCACAGACGCTCGCCATTGCTCGCCAAGAGGGGATAGAATAGCATGTGGATTTTTCTTTGATTTTTTCGGTGGTGGTATGAACAAAAAGATTCAAGCAATATTAATGATGTTAATAGCAGTTGCCCTATCTGGCTGCGCAAATTTACGCAGTATGACAATGCCAGATAATGCAAATCTATTGAGTGGGGCTGGCAGTATCATTGTCCATAAACATGCACAAAATCATACTAATGATGCTGATACTGCACAATATGAACAAATCGACGTCAATGCTTTAATCGATGATTATGGCCTGCAACCACGTGTTATTAGTACTAATCCGCAAAGTGCGACATTCAATTATCTGCGTAATGAATTGCAAGACAGAATCATCGCTGCATCCAACCAGCGGTGCGCGACATTTATGCGGACATTAACCTCTTCCAAGGCGCAATCATCAATGATATGGGGTAACGTTTCCACTCTTCTGGCGAGCGCTGCCACAGTCACTACCCCTATTGGAATTGCAAAGGCGCTGGCTGCGGGAAGTGCGGTATCGAATGGCGTTCTCAGTCGTTATGATGACGCGTATTTCAACCACTTGAGCATCAGTGTAATTAACGGCGGTATTGCCCGGAATCGGCAGGCGGTTCTGGAAAGAATATTGGCCGAACGGAAGAATGATTTGTCTGTCTATTCTGTAAACCGTGCAGTTGCCGATGCAATTAGCTATCACGCCGCTTGCAATGTTGTATCAGGCTTAGAGACCGCTGCGGCATCTTTAAAAAATGTGACTAATGCAGAGCTCGTTGGCGCAGCCATTGCACCGCAAGCTACAGGGCTGACAAACAAAATAACCGTGCAACAAAGCTTGAGTAACTTCGAAGGGGCTTGGTCTCAGTTGGATCAGGGTCTGCTCAATGTTGTGAAAAATGAATGGGCATCAAAAGGTAAGTTGGCTGCACTGCGCAATGATTGTGTCAAGGCATTTTCCGAAAAGCTTGTATCCGAAACGACCAATGCTGAGGAAGCTGATCGTGCACAAGCAAGTGCAAAGCAAATCAGCGAAGCTATTAATGCAGTGATGCAGCGTTATATTGATATTTCCGCTAACACAAAGTCTGCAAATAATACGGCTTCGCATGTGGCCAGTTCTGACGACATTAATTTAGTCAGTCTCTTAAACAACGTCAAAACTTCTTGCACGAGAGATGCAAAAAAATAATTGCGTGTATATATCTGGGGTCTATTAATAATGCTTTGGCATTCAGGATTTGAAAAAACCATTCAATTGTAAAACCGCCCATTTGGTCAGTAAATAAGCTAATAGGCTTCATCCGTGAAAAACGGAGCGGCCAATTGGTATCTTTTTATTGCGATTAGTGTGATTTTGTTGGAGTGCGTTTTAATAGCGCAAGCGAAGTAGCCTTTTAATCAGCTGAGTATCAAATCAATAGCGGCGCAACGAACGCAAAAAATCCACCTAGTAAAAATAGAACCACTGAAAACACATAAACAATCAGTGATGTGCGACGTGTTTTAGTGCAGGTAGCAGCCAGTTCTGGATCAATCGGGCAGGGGAGTTGTCGGGCTCGCCACTGTAGGATTCCAGACAAAACAAGCATGATGCTGGCAAAGCCAAACACGCTTGCTTTGTGCTCTGAAAACCAGACGAGCTGCGGCACTGCGGATATCACCGATGACAAGGCGGCACCCGCACCGAATGCGACTAAGAGCGCCGGTAAGGCACAACAAATGAGCGTACTGCTACTGGTAAATAGTGAAAGTAGCGATGCGGTTCTGGTTCGTTGCCTTATCCTTTGCACTTCATCAAAATTACCCCGCTCCAAACTATCTATTTCGGAAGGAATCATGGCTAATCCTTCGGCATACTGGCTTTGACTTCTTGCACCGGCTGGTTAATGGTTTCGATATGGGAGACTTCATAACCGGCGTCTTTGACCAAATCTTTAACGACATCAAAAGACACGGTTTGTCCGTCTTTCAGCTCCACAGCAACGACTTTATGCTTCAAATTCACATAAACATCCTTAGTTTGAGGCATGGCGCGTAGTTTCTTTTCAATGCCTTGGGCACAGAATGCACAGACCATTCCATTCACCTCAACCTTGATGGTTTGTACGGTGGCATGTGCAGTTCCAGCAAGCAAAATAAAGGCAAAAATGGATAATTTAATTAGGTTTTTCATGATGGTTTCCTTTAGAAAATGTACATAAAGTTGAAGCGGGCTTGGCGTGAGTTATTTACGCCGGCTTCAACAAAGTAGTTTTTGTTAATCAGGCGCAGCATGGGCGTGATTTCGGTTTTATCCGAAAGGGCGTGCATGCGTCGTGCCTCAACAATGAACCAAGGTTGAGTCTGTTCGTACTCGGCCTCATAGAATGAAAACCCCGCTCGAACTGACCCATAATCATGATTAATTTTTTGGGCGGTGCCTTGCGCTCGATACAATCGTGCCGTCGTAGCGAAATAGACGCGCGTTGTTTCGTAGTCAAACTGCACACCCGGTGATGCTATCGCTCGCGTCTCGGAAAAACCGTGTCCCTGATGGAGCCCCTGATCGAGGGTCTCATCATGAGCTTGCACCACCCCCAATCCGCCGATGAACCATAGATTGGCTTGGGAGTTTTTCGCGTTCCAACGGTGTAATAGCCTCGTATAGGTCACCTCGGTTAAATCTCGAGTGAGATTTTTATCGTCCGAGCGCATGTAGGTTTGAGACATCCCCCAAGCATCTCGCGGCGTAACCGCATAGTTAACAAATGCTTCTCGCCAGTTTGGGCTGAAATCACCCATAGACATCCAAGAGTCTTTGAAACCCATAGGCCCAGCCAAAGCGGAAAACGGCAATGTGCTAGCCATGATGAGTAGCAGCTTGCACCACATCAAAAAAAGATTTTTCATGATTCATCCTCGCGTTGTTTCGCTCAAGCAAAGCTTCAGCGGTACATCGTAGTAAAAAGCATAGCCACAAGACCACTCGGCCTAGAGCTATTGCACTTACTTGTGTTTAAACGAGGATGCTAGGAGGACGGCGAAGACTATCTGGTATGAAAGAGATAAAACTTATTGGATCAGCAGACTGCCAGAACCGCTTTTCTACAAAGGTGGGAAGCTGAAACGCAGAAGTTAAACCAACGATGGTGCCAATTGATACGCAACTATTGGAGTCCGAACAGGGAGACGAGTCAAAGTTCTGAAAACTATGCTGAGGATCGGTGTCATTCGAATCACTATTCAATTTCACTTGATCGCAGCAGTCAGGTGAAGCTGAGTCCGTGGCCATCATTTGTTCATGGCAGTTTGGCATCGCATCGGCACAGGTAAAAACACCTGCGTTTGCAATTGCTTGTAAAGGCAGCAAAAGCAGCAGTAAATAAGCAACTAATTTTCGGGTAGAAAACCTCATGGGCTAATCATAGAATCAAATAGTTAAGTGGTCAATCTAAGAAACCTTACTTATTCCATAGTTCGCATAATCTATATTATGTCAAATCAACGGGGAATCGCATCACCAATTCTTTAACGTATTTAAAAAGGCTTGTAGAAAGAGTTTTTCTTTAGGCTTAATTCTGTAGTGCGGATCACTTGAGGTCCTGATCACACTGATATGGCTTTACTTTCAGGGGGTAGGAAAAACTTAAAACTTATGGGCTAACATGTGTTTTTTGAAAGTGAGGAATAGATGAGTACTTTATTCAGCGAATTGTCCTTAGGCTCTTTGACTGTGCCTAATCGAGTCTTTATGGCTCCCCTCACCCGCTGCCGCGCTGGAGAAGCTCATTTGCCGAACGCAATGATGGCTGAATACTATGCCCAGCGTGCTAGCGCGGGTTTGGTCATTGCTGAAGCCACGATGGTCATGGAAGGCAACTCTTCTTTCTGGATGGAGCCAGGAGTTTATTCTGCCGCTCAAGTTGCAGGCTGGAAACTGGTAACAGAGGCGGTCCATGCGGCTGGCGGACGTATTTTTTTACAGCTCTGGCATGGTGGCCGAGCTTGCCATCCACTTCTTAACAGTGGTGTGCAGCCCGTAGGTGCAAGTGCGCTGGCGATTACGGGTGATGAGGTGCGAACCCCAGAAGGAAAAAAGCCTTATGTAGTACCGCACGTTCTAAGCGATGATGAAATTCCGGCGATCATCACTGGCTTTAAAAAGGCTGCCGAAAATGCAAAGGCCGCCGGATTTGATGGCGTTGAGGTGCATGGTGCCAATGGCTATCTTCTCGATCAGTTCCTGCGCGATGGAACGAATGACCGTGAGGGTGCTTATGGCGGCTCCCGTGAAAACAGGGCACGGTTGATGTTTGAGGTTATCGAAGCAGTGAGCCAGGTGTGGGGTGGAGATCGGGTGGGCCTGCGCCTCTCCCCACTTAATAGCTATAACGACATGATTGATAGTGACCCGATCGGCCTGACAACGTGGCTGGCTGGGCAGTTGAACCATTTCGGCTTGGCTTATTTGCACCTTATGCGTGGCGACTTTTTCCAGAAACAAAAAGGGGATTTAGTGACGCCGGTAAGGGCTAATTTCAAGGGGGTTTTAGTGGGAAACATGGGCTACACCTCGGATGAAGCAGAAAAAGCGATTGCGGAAGGACTATTGGATGCTGTTGCCTTTGGAACAAGCTTTCTCGCCAACCCGGATCTTCCTGCGCGAATCCAGACTAAATCCCCTCTCAACAAGCCCAATCCAGCCACGTTTTATTCGCCAGGACCGGAAGGTTATACGGATTATCCGGCGTTGAAGTAGATATCGAGGCTTCCCAATAAGCGCATAGAGGCGCATAGTTTTTTTGCCTAGACCGTGGTTGTATGGCAAACATTTTTATTCTAGAATGACCATGTGCTGACCATGTGCATTTAAATAGAGGAGACAGAAATGGCTACTGCAACCCAACGAATTCCTGTGCTTGTAACGCCCGCCGAAAAAGGACGAATCGCGAAAATGGCGAAATCGTCAGGATTATCTATGGGAGAGTTTCTTCGGCGTGCCGCCACATCGTTTAACTCGACAGAGGATGAAAAAATTTTGGATGGGATGATTAACCAAATGAACAAGACAACATCCCAAGCGAGTGCTGCAATAGATCGTGCGCTCGCTTTTATAGAGGAATCTGATCAACGTATTGCCAAAATGGAAAATAAGGGGCGGTAATGGGCATTACGGAAAAAATGTGGGACGGCATTACGACTGTTATCAAAATGAACGATAAAGTTGAGCGCTTGGCAGAAAAAGTTATTTCGCAACAACAAAAAATAGAGTCACTTACAGAGCGCTTGATCAGGCTTGAGACAGCTTTGGAAATTGGGCTGACACGATCCTTACCGCATAAGAAGGGATAACGACTTTCTAGGCTAGAAGTCCTGAGTTTCTAACAACGCCTTTTTAAAAAATGTCTCGCTCTACCCTGCGTGCGCAAAAAAGGAAGCGTGTTAATTATTCAGGCATCTTTTCGATTGCAACTTCTGACCGGCTTGCGCAGGAGTGATTTACTACGAATCAAAATGAGTGATATCCGTGAAGATGGTATTCACGTGACACCCCATAATGATCCAGCACGATACCATCGGCTACGATATCCCCAATATCTGCATAACCAGGCTGCGTACCACGGATGGCATAGGTGTAAGCGCCCGTGTCTTTGTTGTGAAATAGTGTCGCTGAAAAACCGGTGCCGTCCGTCAGCCCGAATAGCCCCGCCGGTGCTGTGTATTGGTCGACGACAGACCAGAGATTGACGAAGTCGGTGGCTTGGGCTTTGGAAAACTTGCCGTCGCCGGTAGTGAGGGCAAGAGCTAGGACTTCTGGCGATGTTGAAACAGTCATTCCCACCAAGTTTGCATAGGCAGCTTCGGCAAGCTGAAGCTGTTCAAACAAATTTAGAATTGTGCCCATTTGGCGTTCCTTTCAGTCACGTCAGTCATGTTGATGAGATTTTCTACGAAGCGAAACAAATTATTTCGATTCACAATTCCATCTTGGCAACTTGCAACATTCATCCAGAACTTAAGGTAATCCCTGCCCTCGCCACCAGAAAAATCAATGTAGCTAGCTAGCGAGTGAGCCGCCGTTATCTTTGTCCACTAGTTCACTTTTCCACCTATAGATGGGCAAAAATAAAGTGATATGGTGCTTTTCCGTTAGCCAATGAAAGCGCTGGTTAAGTATTTGGGTGTCAGTGTGATTTGAATCGTCGCCGACCCGTTGAATTGAAACCTTATTCGCTACCAACGTCTCCATCACCCCCGGATTTTCTTTCTTCCACTGATCGACAGTCTTGTACGTCCAGAACCCCGCTTCTGTTGAACAGTAGTATTGATGCGTCACCACCGTCGGCATCCAATCCCAAAACACTAGGTTGTACATGACAAATGCCGTGACCAATCCCCATACCCACGCGCGTCTACCCTGCTTGCGCGCAGCGCGCATGGCCCAACGAACTAACAGGATTGAGATGAGTAAATAAATACCAAATACCACCAACACGGCTAAACCAAACATGTGTGTTCTCCCTTGTCTAAATTTGGGTCATTGTGCAATGACGATGCTGTTTCGATTCTTCAACTGTGTGCGTTGCGCCGAAATCCGTTTCATGCGGCTTGCCGCCAAGAAGTGTCATTGTTTTGTCTGTAACCCCTGTTTTGCCGAACTGGGGCGCACTTGCCTAGAACCCGCCTTGCGGAGAATCGTGGATTACCTGCCCGTTGGCAATATGCTCACGGCGCAGTTCCACCGGGCTTGGAGGCCCTCTGGGATAACAAGAGACGCTATCGCTTGGGAAAAAACTTTACCAGAGGCTTATAAAGCGTTTGCTGAGCGTGTAGAAGCGAGCGAGGAGCTTCCTAATATAGGTGCTTTGCTGGATCGTTATTTAAGTTGTGCCTCTCAAGGCACCCAAAACACGCAGTGCGAACCGGATATTCATCGTCAAACTGCGTACCGTGTTTGGTCATATGCCACTATTGCCCTTCCCACCAAACTGATTTATCAATATGTCGAAAAACGCAGCGCTAAAACGTCTGCCCGTCGTGAAATCGAAATACTCAGTCATGCTTACACTAAGGCCGTGGAATGGGGTTATGTAGATCGTCATCCGTTCAAAGGCGAGGTACGGCTCAAAGGAGAAAAACCCCGGACTCGCTATGTTGAGGACTGGGAAGTGCTTGAATGCCTCGCTCTATCCTGCCAGCGCAAAAAAGGGAGCGTTTTAATTATTCAAGCGTCCATTCGATTGAAACTACTGACTGGCTTGCGCAGGGGTGATTTACTTCGTATAAAAATGACTGATATCCGTGAGGATGGTATTCACGTGACGCCGCATAAAACTGCCAGCACGAGTGGTAAGTCCGTAATCTATGAATGGAGTGAATCGTTAAGGCAAGCCATTGAAATCGTCAAGAGCGTGCGGCCTGTGCATATTTCGCCTTGGCTGTTCTGCAATAAGTTTGGGGAAAGCTACTTAAATGAAGAAACCGGAGAGGCGCATGGATGGGATTCGATGTGGGCGAGATTTATGACTCGAGTGTTAAGTGAAACTAAAATCACCGCGCGATTCACCTAACATGATTTGAGGGAAAAAGTGGGAAGCGATGCGGAAAGTCTGGAACGTGCCAAGGCGTTATTAACCCATGTTGATGCGAGGACCACACAGGCAATTTATCGCCGGAAACCGGAGCGGGTAAAGCCCGCAAAATGATAAAAGCGACCGACTTTTATGAAAATCTATGACACAGTTGGATTCTATGGCACAAAGGCCTCCGCGAAGGAGGCCTAAGTCATTGATTATTGGTGCGCCCGGAGCGATTCGAACGCCCGACCCCTTGGTTCGTAGCCAGGGTTTCTGACCCTGTAATTTCATTATTAAACAATAACTTGCCCCTCATACCCTGTGCCATAGAAAGCATTCTGCTCTTACGCTAACAGGTTGATATACTTAAACCCTCGTTTTTCCTATGGCACAGTTTTTACACGAATGACAATAATGCTGATTGAGTATCGCCATTAGGATTCACATGTATGTGGTACAAGGAGCTGGGGCAAAACATCCACCACAATAGATGGAATAAGAGAAAGTAAGTTCAAAACGCTCGCGCAATTGCGATTAAAACCGTTGCCATGCTCCCTCCTCTCAAATTTCACCATCTTAACGCTTCATCCACCACGCACAGCGGCCAAAAACTCGTCGGAGTCGAAGCCATCTTTCATGAGATGTTCTTTGGCGGCCCGGCGTATTACTAAGAACGGCGTGCCATTACCACCCAAGGCCATGTATTCACTCTCGCAACGCCGCTCTACGCTCATATTGCAATCCGTAAAAGCAAATCCGTTTTGCGTTAACCAGCCTTTGGCCTCGTGGCAATACGTGCATTCAGTGGTGGAATACATCACCACCTCTTCCGCTTTGACGCTGGCGGCAAGCGCTTGAATTTGGGAGGCACTTAGTTCAACACTTGTAGCGCCACTGTTAGAGCGGTGTGTCCACCCGTAATAGGCGGCAAAAAAAATTATGAGGATGATAAGGATGCGCTTCATTTTCTTGTCATTTCCATAAGTAGGAATGGGTCAGAGTACCCATTTAACGGCCTTAATTGAGCGTATAGAAGTAAAATTATGTATTTTTGTCATTAAAAAGTAACTAGAAAATCTCCCAATACTCGATAACGATGTGCAAGACCTACATCATTAGTTGGGTTATCACGATAAATTCGAAAAGTGACGTATTGATCGGCCGGATTAAACAAAACGCCCTTTTGAGCATCCACCAAAGACCAAGTCCCCTCAAGATAAACCTCTGCCCAATTGTGATAATCCTGTGGTCGTGGCGTTGAGTCGCGATCCACCACGTAGCCGCCTACCATACGCGCCGGGATGTTGCCGGCACGAGCCAGTGCCACTACCAAGTCAGCGTACTCAGTACAATCTCCTTGGCGATGAGTTACTGCATATAGTGCGCCTAGATCCTCGGCGATATATCCTGCATAGACTAGATTGTGGCGCACCCATTCGTATATTGAGTGAACCGTGTCCCTTGGTTTGGTTTGGTTCAATTGTGCTGCTAAAGCCTTAATAGCGGAGTTGTCAGACTCCATGAAACGCTCAGGCTGTAACCACGATTGTGTGCTTTCTAAAGGTTGTGGCCTCGGTTTTTGTTCCAGCTCCACATCAACCGTCACTGTCACCACTTTCTGTGCTAAAGCTGAAAAATGATCAAACTCCAACTCCAGAATACGATGCCCCAACAAATCCTCACGTACTTGATGTGGCATAGAAACATTCACACCACGTAACTCCTGTGATGGCGTTACAGATGCGGGTAAGTAACACCAAAATTTCTGACTATTTAGCGCACGATCCAGCGGATTTTTAAATGTTAAGGTAAAACGTAGGCGTCGTTGAACAGTTGATTCTGCTGCCAATGCCATTGAAGACAGACCTACAAACCCAATGTAAGGAACCAAGATGCAGCGCTTTAAAAAGTCCCGCCGCCGCATCTCTTTTTTCATAAGCCACAGGCAGGCTGTTTAGGCCCACGGGCCTGAGCTACCCATATTGCTTTTTGAACAGCGACCTGCCGGAGAAACGCATCTCGTGTATCAGTATAAATAAGTAAAGGAGTAGGAGAAACAGCTTGCTGAAGCCGGCCAATTTGTAATTCTGTTAGATCCGGCGTAGTAGCTAGCACCACAGAAAGGATGGGTGTATTTTTAAGTGCTTTACGGCGCTGATCAAAAATACTTTTTAAAGCTTCGGGGGTTGTTTCTTGTAAAACGATAGACAACGGCAACTCTTTTTGTAAAGCATTTTTCTCTTTTGCCAAGACAACCAAGTTCTCCGTACTTTTACTTTCAAGCCAGAACTCTGATGCTGATAACCGAGACAATTGCGATGCTGAAACTGCTCGTCCTAAAACAGGGGCATTAAAGGAGAGCCACATAGGCATACCCCCTTTTAAAACTCTCACTTGCTTGTAACCGGATTGTTTAAGCCGACTACATTCTCTATAAAGCTCAGTTTCTGCCTTGCCACTACCAATTAAAACAACCGTTTTACTCCGCCAATAAGGTTTTGTATGTAAATCGGATGAGTTCAAGCTTAATGCACCTTCGATATGAAAACTTTGGTAATCAATATTCGGCCGCATATCAACCAAAGTATTCATTGAAGCAGAATCGGATTTAGCCAATATTCCTTGCAGTTCCGTAACGGTGATAGCACAACTTAGATCGGGTTGAAGTGCCAATGTAGTCAGACCTTCACTTGTACTGGAAGAAGTTCCATCGGTTCGGCATATTCCAGAAGCAGGCTTTATGTCCTTTAGTGCCGCAGGAAGGTTATTACCACTAGCCATCTCAGCTACTGCATTAAAAGTGACCATTAAACCAGCGAAACATAACCCACACTGAACAATCCACCATACATATACTTTCGATTTACTCATGTTTTAAACCATCCTTTACTTCATTTTTCGAAGATTGATCTTCCGCTTTTTTATTGATCGCCTCAGCAGTAGAAGCAACTCCAGTGTCTACTTGCAACATCAGATCGGCAGGATAAACAAATACCCATTCAGAATACTTTTGCTTTCCGCGCAAGCCCGAATCCTCTGCTTCAAATCCAGCTTGTTTTATAGGCGTTTTGTCTGAAAGCGAATGCACGCCTACAATTCTCCCACTCAGTTGTACCAAGCCCCACTCAGGTTTCCCAGTCATGGGGTCTACAAATATTTTTCGTAAATGTCGCTTAACCCCAGCCACCCTATTATCTTTTAACAAATCATCAAGCGTGGCAGGATAGTCATGTTTGCCACCTGACAATTGCGCTTCGTAATAACGGCCAATCGCTGTGCGGAATTGTCGACCTATGACCAACAGGGCTTTCTCTTTATCACGTTGTGCAATCGTAGAATCAATTTCAACAGCGAGAGTGAGACCTAAACCTAGCAAGGCAACCAAAAGCAACACCCATAAGTAGCTGAACCCAGCTTGAAATGAATTCATCCTAAATGTTCTAGAACAATTCATAGGAACGCCCATCAATAGACTTTCCAATCGCCCCGCTCTTTACGTCAAAAATCCCCTTGGTATCTGCATCTTTAGCCGGAATGAGTATCCACGTTTGGACCGAATCGGTTATCGGATCAACCGGAACAGAACGTAAATATTTCTGCTCAACTAATTCGTCCAACCTATCAGGATAGTGCCCCTTATCAGCATAAAATTTATCTAACGTTACCCGTATGACCTTGAGATTCTCTTGCAAAATAACATCCTTAGATTTATTTAGAGAACCAAAGTAGCGAGGTACTGCTATCGTCAGCAGCAAGGCCACAATCGCCATGACAATCAATATCTCAATTAAGGTAAACCCAAGCTTTAGTCGGCGCATTTTTTTATCACCACTTCCGATAAGCTACGCCATTCAGCCCAAGCTTTTCAGATTTTGAATAGATGTCGAAAACATCTTCACCTTCACTTGGCTCATCGGGTGGTGACAGGTAACTACGCAACCCCCAAGTTTCCGATGCTTTCATATTGCCACCAGCTTCCATTGGGTCAGGTGGCAGCCTGCGAAGAAAATATAACTTTTGTTTGCCGGGGCTACGTTCATCATCAACACCATCTACCAACATATCCAGCGATTTGGGATAACCAGACTCACCCAGCTTCAATGTAATACGCCCTTGATCTGAGGCACGCTTATAAGCATCGAGTGCCTCCCTGATTTCACTCAGTGCTGCTCGCAACTCATGTTCCTTTTGTCGCTGCACGGCCACTTGCGCCATAGGAACCGCGACCATGACCAACACGGCCATAATAGCCAGCGTGATCATTAGCTCAATGAAGGTAAATCCGAGCAAACGGTTCCTAATGGACATTAAGGCAACACACTTAATATATGCTCAACAGGCATTGTTAATGGTGCGCTTGGCGCAGGCTCCGGCGTTGCGGACAATATCTGTACCTTAACAAGAGGAGCCGCTTTCAACGCCTTAAAGGTAAGTGTCACTAAGCCCCCCACTCCATTAATTCCCCCTTCATTACCCGTTGCGTTCTGACGCACTAAGGCCACAAACACTTTGCCCTGTGCAGCATCTACACGCTGACTGAAGCTGGTTTGTGCGTTACCTTGTTTGAAAAAATCTCCTTCTTGCACACTCACCATTTGTAATGCTTGTGGGTCAAAACCCACGAGAACCGGCATGCTGCGCAAAGCTTGCTGACTATTAATACGCAAAACAGCACTGAATTGCTCACCCACTTTAACCTGAACTGGCGCCTGCCAAGTAAGACTAACAACGCCTGTGCCTGCACCCCCCCCACCTGAAACCTCACCAGGGATAGAAGTATTTTTATCAGAGCTAGGGGTGATGGTGCTTGTTGTATTAGTCGTATTACCAGAGGACGATCCGGAGGAAGAAGGGACTATCGGTAAGCTTGGAGCCACCGCCGATTCTGCCCAACTTGGTGCTGAAACCACACCCGTAGCCGCTGTAGGGGCCGTCGATTTTTGACCATCCTTAGTTTCAACTGGGTGTGTTTCAACAGTTGAAAGTCGCAGGGTCTGCGCACCAATATTGGTCTCGGTACCGGACTCAAACTCAGCCGCCAACATATCAGGACGACGAATAGAGCGAACAATGCGTGGTGTAATCGAAAGTAGAATTTCACTGCGCTGAGTATCATCCTTTTGGCTGCCGAATAAACGTCCCGCAATGGGTAAATCTCCTAATAGCGGCACTTTATTTCCCGTGGATCGATCTTCGTCACTAATCAACCCGGCAAGAACTTGGGTCTCGCCATTTTTCAAGCGCAACACCGTATTTGCTCCACGTGTGCCAATTTGATACGACAAGGTGCCAGACTTGCTGAGAATTTCACGAACTAAATTTGAAACCTCCAGATTAACTTTAATACCGACTTCATCGTCGAGATAAATAGTCGGCTCAACCTCAAGCTTTAACCCAACATCCACATAATTGACTGACTCAGATACAAAGCCAGTCGAAGTCGAAGTTGTCGTAATAACAGGCACTCTATCTCCAATTTGAACCTTTGCTTTTTCCTTGTTCCGCACACGAATACGGGGATTCGCCAAAATATTTCCATCTTGATCCTCCTTCCGCAAATTGACTGTTACGTTACCAATACCAGCTTGTGTATTTGATGAATTAAGATGTTTTAGGTCTTCCAGAGTTAACGGGACTCCACTCAGCTGCAATGGCGATAAAGTAAGCTGACTCGGCCACTGAATACCCAGCTCCAATAATCGTGAACGCTTGATTTCCATAATTTCAACATCAAGCATCACTTCTGGATCGCTCAAATCTTGTAATGCGACAATCCGCTCGGCCATGCGAACAGCCTCCGGCGTGTCTCGCATAATAATGATGCCCAACCTTTCATCTATGACCAAGTCTTTAGTTTTAACCACCGTCTTAATCGTATTAGAAACTGCCTTTACGTCCGCATTAGTTAAGTAAAAGCTACGCAGTACCAACGTTTGGTAGTCCTTAAGTTTTTGGGGCGTATTTGGATAGATCAAAATTGAATTTTCATTAAGGATCTTCTGTTCAAGTTGATTAGTGACCAGCAACAACCGCATTGCATCTTCTATCGACGTGTTTTTGGCAAAGATCGTCGCTTTAAGATCTGGACGAATATCTTTATCGTAGAAAAAATTTAATCCCGATACGCGAGCCACAACCTCCAGAACCGCCTTTAGAGGTGCGTCACGAAACTCTAAAGAAATTGGCTTCCGAAAAGCAGCGGCCAGTTTTACGTCGGGGCGTATTTCTTTAGCACGCGCCTCATCAATACGCGCTTTGAGGTTCAATGCATCTTTCTGGTTTGGGTTTTCTAACAAGACTGGTCGAAGCTTTTCTAAAGCATCTGCCAAATCTGTACTACCCGCCTTTTTTAAGAGCGACTCAACCTCTACCAACACCAGCCGATGGCGCCGCTCTTGAATGAGCACCTCCAACCCTTGCCGAGCTATGGCATTTTGTGCATCTATGCCTTGAATTTGGCGATACAACTTTTCTGCCTCAGACAAACGTCCTTCACGTTGAGCCGCCTCTGCTCCTGCAATCAATCTATTGATTGTAGAGAGGCGACGGCTCGCTAAGGCAATACGAAACTCTGCATTTTTTGGCTCTAACCTAACTGCCTCTTCCAGCTTCGATAAGCCTTGTTCAACCTTACCTTCTGCTAATAATTGATTACCGTCACGGAAAGCTTGAGTTCCCGCACACGCACTTAGCATTACGGCTAAAACAATAAAAAGTGTTTTACGCAACAAGCGTATGCCAGGCAATAAAAACATCAAATTCAAATACATTGTTCACTCACTCTCTGGTTACTGTGCGCCGCCTACTTCAAGCGTCTGGATTTGATTCAGTGGAAGATATCGAAGGGTTAAGGTGGAGCCCTCAAGACTCTCAACCTTGTATTGCTCAGCCAGCGTGTCGCCCACTCGCGCCACTAGGTTATGTTCGAAATGCTGTAGAAAAACTGCGGTTTTACCTGCATCATCATAACGGCCCAAAAAACGAAAAGGCAGCGGTGGTGCTTGTGGAGGTGGGGCAACAGCAACAATGGCTTTAGGCGCTGCAACAGCTTCTCTCCATTGTGTGGGTGAAAACAGCTTTGCGTCTTGATCATTAGCAACTAGGTTAGATTTGCGTGGGCGAATACTCAGCACCTCAACAGGCGCTTTAGAAACATTGCCTGAGGAATCACGAGCCGAGTTTCCTCCCACACCATTCGCATCACGCCCTTGAAGTGTTTGAGTGGGTGCAGTGTTCGATACCCCAACCGAATTGTTTATCTGTCCAGCGTTTATTTTTAAATCCGAAGTGGTGGTGTTTTGTGCACGGTCAGTCAATACGACGCCCTCATTCTTAGCAGGGGGCGCAAACCAAGCTGCTATCAAAGTAGTGGCCAGCACCAACCCTAGTGCCATGTGTTTAGCTTTGCGTTTCATTTCGAAAGCTCAGTCTTGGTGGCTGACACAACTATCGCCGTTTTTTGATTTGGTAATTTTGTCAAAAGCACCCATTGAATACTCGCCTCTATGTCTGCAGACTCAATGCGCTCACGCTTAAACTGCACACCTTCCAGTGCTAGATTCTTCTGTGCAAGCAAAGCGGCTTGTATAAAGTGATGGATTTTCGCCGCTGTTCCTTTAACGGGAAGACTCATTCGATAACGCATGAAATTCCCTGCAATATCGTTCTGAGGCCGATATTCACCTCGCTGTATTAATAAACCTTCATCGTCAGCCAAACGCAATAAGTCCTGCACCGCGACGGGAATATCTTCATGAGGCAAAAGAAAAAGATCAAAATCTTTCAGACGGGCACGACTATCCGTCGTATTGGACTTATTAAGATAGTCAATTGGCGTCACACGTGAAGAATGGATCTTGTCCAAGGAAATACGTTCGCTTATACGCGCTTGCAGGATTTTTTTCTGAGCGTTCTGCTCAAAAACCACTAGAAAAGAAACTAACCCAATTACCGCACAGACCAGCACAACCCAACCAAATAGACCGAATTGACGCGTGAAAAATCGTCCCTTCCTTCGCAATTCCCACACACCTTGCTCTATCCGCTCAAGCAGCAAAGCTTTTAAGCGCATATTTAAAGGATGCTCACCACGTAGATTTATTCCACCCATAGCGCCTCCATCTTGAAGCGATAAGGCCGCTCACTCATGGCCTCATTGACCTCATGGGACATCAAATAAGCGCCAATAAAAGGTTTCCTCTCAGATACAAAAGCGACATAACGCGCCATGTCAGCACTAGTCCGCGCTTCCGCCACAATTTTGATACTAGAAGTTAGATTGGTTGGCGAGCTAGCAGTAGTCTCCATACTCAACACCGCCACTCGAATATCTCGAGGTGGCTCTAGCGCACTCAAAATAGGAGAAATGGGCAAGTTAAGTTCACGAATAGCACCATTGACCTCTTGAACTCTTGCAAGCTCCTCGCGACTCCATGTAGGAAAACTTGAAACAGATTGTGTTGAATTCATCGCGCTATTTAATCGAGATGTCAGTGCTTTAAGAGATAGATAACCTGTTCCCACCTGAAAGAGTATGGTTATTAAAAACAAAGTCATGAGGGCTAAAACAAAATATCGTTTTATCGATAAGCGTGGGCTGCTCAATGCGCCATTCAGGGAATGATGCAAAGTACAAACGCTAGCAGCTAAAAGTAGATGTGGCGTTAAAGACGTCATCACTGTTACCTGCGTTCCCGCCTTCAACTCTTGCGACGAAACACTCACTCGCTCGAAAGGTTTTTCAGTCGTTACTTTGGAGTTATCGAAACAGCTTAAATCCAACAAAGCGACGTGTGACAATGTTGCCCATAGTGGATCACGCAGACATAATCTTTGCCAAACTTCCTGCAAATGCTGATCGCTATTACCGCCACTTTTAACGCCATTTCCCACATCCGTTCGCACAATAATTTCGCTCAACCGGGGATGGCGACCCTTCACCACACGCCCCAAAATTGTCACTCCCGCGTCTACTAAAGCTAGCGCCTCAGCAGGCACATTAGCCACATCAGCCTCATTTTTCTGGCTAGAAACCATAGCCCAAGCAGCAATTGAAAATGGAAGTACAGAAGTTAAACGTGCGTTCAAATGGCGACACCATTCGTGCAACGCCATCATCAATCGCGAGGGGTAAGCTACAGTCAGGCGCGGAACCCCCAATGGGGCATCATCTAGCTTAATCCTATCCCCAGCCTCAATATCAAAACCAGCACTGGCCAAGTGAGACCGCGCATAGGCGAGAGCTGTCGCATCACGTTTTAAGTTACTACTCCAGGGCACAGAAGCCATCGCCAACCAACTATCAGCCACGATGACACGAACCTCATCAATCGGAGACAAACTCTCTATGCCCACCACTCGTAAACCATGCAGGTTTTCTAAGCGAATGAGCGCATTCGTAACTACTTGAATAGGCGCCTCTACAACCTCCACAATCTCAGCATCGTCAAGAGTGTCAATAGCGCCAATGGCAATACTCAAGACACTCCCTTCAACCCATTCTGAATGAGAGCCTAACTGCCGCATCAACCCGCACTCAATCCGTTGCGCGCCTATAGAGACAAACAAAATAACGCGAGCAGCAGGTAAAAAGCGTTTAACCAGCGACACGTGCAACCTCCTCCAAGGTGGTCTCGCCACGGGCTACCCATTGCCATGCAGCTTCATTCAATGGCCGCAATCCCGTCATAACCGCACGCTCTTTAAGCGCGGAGATGGGCGCTTTACTTGCAATCATTTCCCGCAAAATATCATCGAGAATTAATACTTCCGCTACCGCCTTACGCCCCTTATAACCGGCACCTCGGCAATGCCCACAACCGGTTCCAGCCTTAAAGATCCAATCTTTTACTTGGTCACGTGATAAACCTGCAGATTCAAGTTCCTCATCGCTAGGCGTAACCGCTACCGAACAATGCGGGCAATTGATGCGTAACAAACGCTGCGCCACAATGCCATTAAGCGCAGCTGCAAAACTGTAGGCGTCCACACCCATATGCAAAAAACGACCTAGCACATCAAAGACATTGTTCGCATGGACGGTCGTGAAAACAAGATGGCCTGTTAGCGCTGCCTGCACCGCAATTTGAGCCGTCTCGTTGTCACGAATTTCACCCACCATAATTTTATCGGGATCATGACGGAGAATTGAGCGTAAGCCGCGCGCAAAAGTGAGCCCCTTTTTTTCATTCACAGGAATTTGCAGTACGCGCGGCAACCGATACTCCACCGGATCTTCAATCGTAACGATCTTGTCGCGACCCGTATGTATTTCAGTAATCGCTGCATAGAGCGTGGTCGTCTTACCCGATCCAGTCGGCCCCGTCACCAACAACATGCCATGAGGTTTTTTAGCCATGCGCCGTAGCGCCGTCATCGTATGCGCATTCAAACCCAGATTATCCAAACTGAGCGACTTAGCTTCTTCAGTCAAAGACTGCCGGTCCAACAAACGTAGCACCGCATCTTCGCCAAAAATATTAGGCATTACAGAAACACGAAAGTCGATCTCGCGTCCGTTCACACGCACCTTAAACCGACCATCCTGTGGAACACGTCGCTCAGCAATATCCAACTCGGCCATCACTTTTATACGAGAAATTACTTGTTCAGCCATGTCTTGACCTTGCACTTGAGTAATTTGCACCAGCACGCCATCAATGCGGTAGAGCACATGCAAACACCCTGCATCACACTCCAGATGAATGTCGCTTGCTTGCAATTTGAGCGCATCGTAAATTGTAGAGTTTACTAATTTGACGACAGCACTCGCATCATCGTTAATGGTCGCCAGAGTGATGACCGCAGCCACTTCCTCATCGTTAAGCCCGGTCAATCCACCTTCAAAGCCATCCATTGCCCGTAACAAATGCTCTTGTTGAACGAAGTAAGCCTGCAGATCGTCAGGGTGAGCCAGGACAATATGTGGCTGTCCACTCAACCTGGCATAGCGTCGTAAAGCCCAATCCTCCGCTGCACCGTCAAAGGGGTCGGAGAGCACCAAATGAGTCACGCCGTTTTCGGTGGTTGCAATCAACACTCGACGTTCCACACAATCGGTATAACTAATGGCATCAAAATCCGGTTTTAAGGTTTGCAATGCACTCATTTCCAGCACGTTGTAACCGAAGGACTTCCCCACCTCTGCCATCAAAGCCTCAGACGACAAACCACTGACCTGCTGCAAACTAGCAAGCAAAGACAGGTCCTGCTCTGCCGACATCTGCCGGGCCTGTTCCATCTCGGCGGGGGTAAGACTTTTCACTTCGTTTTCCAAAACTTGGACCTTAACTTCTGGGGTGCTAATTTGGCTTGCCATCGTTTGACTTAGATTCGTTTGACCAGCAGTAGGAATGACGCTTAGATTGGCATTCATTGCAAACTCCCCGCCAAATCAAAAATGGGCATATACATCAAAACTACAACCGTACCAATCACCAGCCCTATTACTGTCATTAAAATCGGCTCCATTAAGCGCGAAGCCCAATCTACCCATCTCGCAAAACTTTCATCCGCAAAACGCGCCGTACGCTCCAACATCTCTGCCATCTGTCCAGAACGTTCACTCACCTTAATTAACGATTCTGCCACGGGACTGGCTAGCCCAGCATCAACCAGCGCTGCCGACAAGCTCCGTCCTTGTTCTACAGCCAATCGACATTGCACCAGTCTTATTTGTTGTTGTGCGCCTAACAGGCCGGCTACCATTCCCATAGCGCGTGGCAAAGAAATACCGGAGGCCAACAACAAACTAACTGCACGATAAAAACGAGCCAATCGAAATTCATCCGCCTTGCCTGCTAACCAAGGAATCCGCAACACCTGAGCTAAAAGCCAAGCGCGTCCTTGTGCTTGACTCAGGCCCCAAGCCATCAAGGCAAACCCTGCGACCAAGCTACCTAATGCAATTTCCCAATGGTTATAAATCACCTTCCCAAAACTAAGCAACATGGTAGACAACCAAGGCATCTCGCGGCCTGATGACTCATACACTGCCGAGAAACGTGGGACAACATACCCCAATAGAAACAACGTAACGAAACCGCCAACGATCAACAACATAGCCGGATAAATAGCCACCGAAATAAGCTTTTTACGAATCGTCTCAAATTGAATTTGATAAGCAATGTAACGAGCCAATGACTCCGGCAAGTCTCCAGTACGTTCAGCCGCACGCACTGTAGCAACATACACATCCGGAAAGTGTTGGGGTGAAGCCGCTAACACATCAGAAAAATTACGGCCCTCCCGTAGTGAGAGCAATACCTGCGACATTACAGCACTCACGGCTGCCTGACGTTCTTTAGCCTGTAAGGTAGTCAGCGCCTCGGTAAGATTAAGGCCCGCTTCTAAAAGCGCCAAAAGTTCTTGGCTAAATAACAACAGAGGGAACTGAGCGCTGGCATTAAGGAGAGGGGTGGCACTCGCATCAACCGCAGACTCAATTGCCAACACCCTAAAACCGCGCGATGCAGCGCGACGGACTGCGTCGGTCTCGCTCGCATCAGTAAACTCTAACGTTTGAATACGCCCGTCTGCGCCCTGGACCTTCAGTCGCAAGCGGACAATTGATACAACGCTATCAGAAATTGAGGAGGAAGACTTTTGTAAGTTGGAAGCTTGATCCGACTGGGTCATACCAATCCAACCATGATGTTAGCGGTATGACACATCGGCACCCTCTCCTTCACCACCCGCTTGCCCATCTTTCGCATACGACAATAAATCAAAGTCAGCAGTTTGGCCGGGGGAACGATAAACATACGGACGCCCCCAAGGGTCGGGCGGCACCGATTTTTGTAAGTAAGGGCCAAGCCACTTCGGCTCATCACTTGGCTTCAAAACCAGCGCATTCAAACCCTGCTCAGTCGTAGGATAGTGGCCTGTGTCTAAGCGATAAGTATCTAAGGCTCGAGAGAGTCCCTCAATCTGTGATTTAGCAGTGCCCCGCTCAGATTTACCCAATTGTGCAAAATAGCGAGGGCCAACATAAGCGGCCAACAGACCAATGATCACCATCACGACCAGCAGTTCAAGCAGAGTAAAACCGGCGTGTTGATTACGTCCAAAGTTTCGGTTTTTTTGTAGCTCCTTTTTAACTGCAACATTAAGCATCATGGCAATACAGTGACATTCCACTTAAAGCCAAAGCCCAGTTTAAAAATTTCCTTAGGTATTGGGAAATTAGAACGCAGAGTAATCGTATCGCTTGTTTTTGCTGTGTTGCCTTCTGCAACAGCACCGAATGTTAAGTTAGCGTCATCCAACTTAATACTAAAAGGCAACTTACTCAGGTTCGCACTAACCCCATTCACCGACGAGCCAGTATTAGTCAGCTCTCCGGTCAATTTATATTCCCATGTACGCGAATCGACTTTGCGCTCACTGATCACGGTCATTCCACAAATATGCAGATTGTCGCTATTGGTTGTGCGTGAGAAATTGCGGCTGCCTACATTCACTACACTGACCGGCTTACCGGACAAACCAATATAGTCTGGGTCTAGCGTCTGTGCCTTACCAGAAAACACTTGATAGGTCTTGTTACCGTCACGGGCACAATCGCTTTGTCCAACTACAGTCACCACCTGGACCGCACCCCAATTCTGCGGCGTAAAAGTCAAGCTGGTCGGTGAAGTCACACCCTCATGAATATTACTGGTCGACAAAGGAACAACTACATCTGCAACAGGCGCACTACCTAAGTGAATATTAAACGTCGCGGTTTTCCCCTCTTCTGAGGTACGAAGGTTATTCCCTGCCGTTACTACAATATTACCGGCTTGGGTTGCTGGGGTTATAACCACAGCGCCCGGTGCATAGGCTTTACCTACGCCCTTCGAATCATAAATTACCGCGTAAATGTAATAAGCCCCAGGCGTAAGACTTGTTACATCCCACACATAGCTACCTGATTGCGTACCCGCACTTTGCGTCATTCCCCCGACAATCAAGCTCCCTGCAAAACCTGTTTTAACGGTGCTGTAGTAAAGCGCCACAGTAGGCTCAATATTAGGATCAGTCCCCTCCCAACGAATGGTGACTTGCTTGGCAGTACCGGTGGACGTCGTCACCACATCAGGCACGATCGGTGTAGCAGGCGAAGTCACGGCGATCGTTGGATCTTGATAGGTTCCCGTACTTACATACATCACAACAGGTAAGCTCCACGCGCTTGCGGCACCTTGCACATCAACAGCGCGCACACGCCACCAGTAGGTACTCTTGTCACCCAGGCTGACAGGAACAATCAGCGCAGTATTCGGTGAAGTTCCCTCAGTGACCTTTTGGTTCAGTGCTGCGTCTTTGTACACCTCAAACTGATAGCGCACAGCCTCACCTTCTGGATCAACCACCGGGTTAGCCTCTAAGCTCGGTTGCTGTGTGGCTACCCAAGCACCACTGCCGGGGTTTTTAACGGTAGGGGCTGGCGGTGCGTCATTCACTGCATTCATCAGAAAATCGCCCACCACCCAAGCGGAGTCAGCATGACCATCTTCCGCTTTTACACGCCACCAATAATGCTTGTTCTCAACCAAACCAGCCGCAACCCAGCTTGTGCTTCCACTCTCACCACCGCTCTGTATAACTTGCCCAGAACTACGCTTGTCACTGGAATCAAACGTATTCACCGTATCAATTTCAAACTCATACGTAATAAGATCATTCTCAGCATCCACACTATTCTGTATCGTCAAAGTCGTATCAGGATTGGTGCTTTGTGCACCCACCACTGGGTTCACTATCACCGGCGCAGAAGGCGCGGTATTACCCGTATTCACCAAGAAAGGACGGGCTGGCGTAGGCGTGCTGGCACCTAATGCATCCTTCGCGATCACCCGCCAGTAATACTTAACGTGGTTGCTTAAAGGCACGGTGGATGTCCAGCTTGTACTTCCACTGGGGTCTTCAGGCAGATCCGTCACCCGTACCACCAGTTCCGTCAAAGCAATATCTTTGTAAATGAGAACGCTATAAGTAATCGCGTCACCATCTTTGTCCGTACTGTTTGTCCAAGAAAGTACAGGAACAAGGCTAGACACTTCCGCACTCACTGCCGGATTCGTTAAGTTGAAACTATCCGGTGGATCATTAAAAGTATTTACAAAGAACCGACCATTTACCCACGGGCTATAAAGTGTTCCATCAAACCCGCGCGCACGCCACCAATAGCGTGTGTTGTCGTTTAAATCATTAGGCACCACCCAACCAGTGGGAGCCGCTACCCCACCAGCACCGGTTCCTGCGCCGGCAGCAGCCTTATCCACTAAACCACTGGCCACCAGTTGAGTTTGGGCTTCATCCGAATAAAGCTCGAACTGTACTTTCGTCGTGGGGTCTTGCGAATTAGTAGAAAGCTGCACAGCCAATGTCGGCTTAAGCTTAACCACTTGCGCACCCGACAATGGCGAGTCAATCGTCGGCGTACCCGGACCAGCAGGCGGCGTATCAGAATCCACCTTAATGCTAGCGGAACGCGACGTCGTCACATCCCCATCATTCGCGCTGTATTTAATAAGATAACTTCCTGCCGTCCCTTTTGCCGGTGTCCAATCAAATACGCCACGTATCAATCCAGGCGCACTCGCATCCGGCGCTTGCTGGGTAAAGGTGGCGCCAGCAGGCAATGGCGAAGCAGATAGTGTTATAGGTTTACCGTCCGGGCTGCTAGCCTCTACCAAGAAAGATACTTGTCTGGTTTCTTTCGTCACTCTATCGGCAATGAACTGAATAACCGGGGCACGCGCTGCAGCCGGTGGTGCTTGGAACTCGCTCTCGTACACGCCCGTGCTATTGGCATCAAAGAAGTTAACCCAATATTCCACCTGCTTGGTTTGTTCGTTGCGGGATTTACTCAGCCATACGTTTTCGGGCAGAAGCACTTTAGCGTCCGAGCGAACAATCGTCCCCAAGGCTTTAGATCCGTGGAAAGGATCACGCAGCTTCGCATATACAAACCCAGCCGTAGCAGGAAACGTTAAGCGATAACTCGCATTACCGGCCGCATTGGTTCCTGCAGTCAGCGTAGCCACTGCGCTGCGATTAGTGACTTCCGTATCAGGCCCATCGGATTCATAAACACGAACAATATCACCATCCTGCGCTAGGAAATCCCGCACAGTATCTCGACCAGGCAAATCGACACGCACATCGCGAATCAAGAAATGCGCATTGGTAGCCTGCAAAATCGACGTCAGCGCGCCGCCTAGCTCATCGGCATGGCTAAATTTCGCGGTAAATTCTGTAAACCTTCCTGCCAGCGTAGTTTCCATAAGCCAGCGGCCCATCTTGCTGGTAGTCGGAGCGATATCACCAAAATTGATCAATAAACTGTTTTGTACCGGAGCGTCATTAACGTAACTACCCGTGATCAAAAAGTTAATTAACAAGCCTTGGTTGTTCTCAACAATTTTAGGCTGGGCAGAATCGATTTTGAGATTCTTAGCAATAGCATAGCCATTGTTCTTTACGCGCACCCCTAAAGTGAAAGGCTCTGTAGCCTCCACAGCAGCAGTCAGCGGATCATCCGACCACACATCTTGTGTTAAAAAATAATCCAAAGTGAGTAACGGCAGTGGCTTAACCGTAATCACATCCGGCGACACTTCCAGCACCGAATCTTCACCACCAAAACGATATTTAAGCGTAGCCCCAACCAAGTATTTTTTTCCTGTAGCGCTAATACCCGCAGAACCCGGCGCAGGTATTAGCAACCAGTTGATCGTACTTGTCGTCTTAGGGCTAACCGTACCCGACCCATCAACGTTAGAAATATTCTCTTTGTTAGAAATACGAATATAAAACTTCGCCGTTAGATCATTAGGATTATCCGTAACCAAAATGGGGGTCCCATTTTCGTCGGTGACCTTGACCACGACAGATACGTTTTCTATGGAACCGGTGTCTGTCGTGTTATGAATTTTCATTTCAGCATCAAAAGCCTGCCGCTCTAACGTCAGCTCCTGCTTAATTTCAATCTTGACACGAGCACAGACCGTTTCTTGCGCTTCAGCTAGGGAGCAAGTAAAAAGGCTGGCTGCGATCAGCAATGTGTTCGCGAGCAAGCGTTTAGTAGAAACACCCGAGGAGCGGTGATTGAAAAGTTGCGGCGTATGTGTGTTCATTATTGGCTCTCTGCCTTAAATACTTGGTTTGAAATGCTATCGTTGCTTTAACTTAAAAAAACAAATGAACTGGAGCGGGTCATACAATTCAACACTGGGAAAATAATGCGAGCCTGGCCCCTTTAATTCCCTGTTTCTGCGATAGGCAGGCCTTGTGTGTTGGAATTGCTGAGGACGTTCATTGCCATACGACCCATGCGAGTTGATCGTGGGTCGGTGTGAGGACGGCTGTTTAGGAACGGTTGCAAAATAGTTTTCTTGTTTATTTGGTGACTGTATGAAGCGGTGTTAAGCAGCTTCTGGTCTTCGTTTTATTTGTATTGTTTTATTTTTTGTGGCTTCGTTTTTTTGTCTTGTGGCTTTGTTTTGTCTTCGTTTGTTTCTTTATTTTGCGCTTTCATTTCTTGCCTCTCAGGGTATAAACCACTGCCCTGAGAGGCAAGCTGGGCGCGGGTTTCGGAGCATCTGTTTTGAGAGTTGAGGGCTTCATTCAAAACAATGCGAGCCTGGCCCCTTTAATTCATCCTTCTACTTGGCTCGACACAATGAAATCATGCCAGGGCCTTTGGCGACGGCGTAAATAGCCTCTGCCTTGGCAGAAACAATTTCCTTACCTTCATGCTGTTGCTTGTCCGTGCACACAGGAATCGTTCCCGCAATTTCTGTAAATCGCTGTAGCATTCGCGTGTTTGAATCGATAACCCCATCGTTGAAACCAACTGCATGATACGCCGTCTTCGTGTATTGGTACGTCATCAC
>Ga0209181_10001703_pt1 | contig 37676 bp, 39 predicted proteins | sample MAT05_FD_187208 | JGI IMG/M metagenome (GOLD analysis project Ga0209181, IMG submission 187208) | Freshwater microbial communities from Lake Fryxell liftoff mats and glacier meltwater in Antarctica - MAT-05 (SPAdes) (version 2) | ecosystem: Environmental > Aquatic > Freshwater > Ice > Liftoff... | reverse complement strand
CGATTGGAGGTGCACGCCGGGACGAAGAAAAATCGCGCGCCAAAGAGAGGATCTTTTCATTCCGCAATGCACAGCATCGCTGGGACCCGAAAAGCCAGCGGCCTGAATTATGGAGCTTATACAATACGCGCATTCAAAAAGGCGAGAGCGTTCGCGTGTTTCCGATTTCTAATTGGACCGAATTAGACGTGTGGCTTTATATCTATCGCGAAAATATTCCGGTGGTGCCGCTGTATTTTGCCAAGGAGCGTCCGGTCGTAGAACGTGATGGCGTCTTGATCATGGTCGATGATGATCGTATGCCGCTATTGCCGGGTGAAACACCGATGATGAAAAAAGTGCGCTTTCGTACTTTAGGTTGCTATCCCTTATCCGGTGGCTTTGAATCGGACGCTGATTCTCTGGAAGCCATCATCCAGGAAATGTTGGTCGCACGAACTTCCGAACGCCAGGGTCGTTTGATCGATTCGGATGTTGGCGCTTCGATGGAAAAGAAAAAGCAGGAGGGTTATTTCTGATGCATTCTTCTAAAGAAATAGCTGAAGCAGAAATCGCCGCTTATCTTAAGCAACACGAAAGCAAATCTTTGTTGCGTTTTATTACCTGCGGCAGCGTGGATGACGGCAAGAGCACCTTGATCGGCCGCTTGCTGCACGACACCAAACTACTATTTGACGATCAGTTGGCCGCCTTGACAAAAGACAGTCAACGTCATGGTACGCAAGGTGATCAGTTCGATTATGCCTTGCTACTCGATGGTCTTGAGGCCGAACGCGAGCAGGGGATAACGATTGATGTGGCGTATCGGTATTTCAATACCGAGCGTAGAAAATTTATCGTCGCCGATTGTCCGGGACATGAGCAATACACTCGCAATATGGCGACCGGTGCATCGACTGCCGATGTGGCGATCGTGCTGGTCGATGCTCGCAAAGGCTTGCTGACACAAACGCGTCGGCACAGCTATATCGTGAGTCTGTTGGGAATTAAACACATCGTACTGGCCGTGAATAAAATGGATTTGGTCGATTACGCTCAATCTGTGTATGACGAAATTCTCGAGCAATATCAAGTGTTGGCACAGCAACTCAATATTGCCTCGGTGACCGCGATCCCGGTGTCGGCTTTGAAAGGCGATAACGTGATTCTTAATAGTCAGGCGATGCCTTGGTACCGCGGCCCAGCCTTACTTGAACATCTGGAAACCCTTGAGATTCAATCAACACAATCGCAACAGGGCTTTCGGTTACCAGTGCAATGGGTTTGCCGTCCGAATCAGAATTTCCGTGGCTTTGCCGGGAATATAGCGGCTGGTAAAATCAAAATTGGTGACGATATTGTTGTCACGCCATCGGGTGTGCGCTCGAAAGTGGCATCGATTATTCGCGGCGATCAGGAAGTGACCGAAGCTTATCGCGGGCATTCGGTCATCATCAGTTTGGCCGACGAAATTGACGTTAGTCGCGGCGATGTGATCAGCGCCGCCAGCGATGCACCGCCGATTTCCGATCAAATTGCCGCGCATGTTTTGTGGTTGAGTGACGCACCATTACTTCCCGGTCGTGGCTATTGGCTGAAACTGGCGACGCGAACCGTGAGCGCGCAGGTCAGTGAAATAAAGCACAAGATCGATGTCAACACGCAGGAAACTTTGGCTGCCAAGCGCCTGGAATTAAATGAAGTCGGCTATTGCAACCTGAGTTTTGATCATGCGATTACCTTTGAGAGTTATCGCGACAATCCGACGCTGGGCAGTTTCATTTTGATTGATCGTCAAACCAATGCCACCGTGGCTTGTGGCACGATCGATTTCGCCTTGCGCCGCGCCGCCAATTTGCACTGGCAGGCGGTGACTGTCGATAAACTCGCGCGTTCAATCATCAAAGGCCAGACAGCGCGCTGCCTCTGGTTCACTGGTTTGTCGGGTTCGGGTAAATCTACGATTGCCAATCTGGTCGAGAAACGTCTGCACGGCCTCGGTCATCACACGTATTTACTCGATGGCGACAACGTGCGTCACGGCTTGAACAAGGATCTTGGCTTTACCGATGAAGATCGGGTCGAAAATATTCGTCGTGTCGCACAAGTGGCGAAACTGATGACTGATGCCGGATTGATTGTGTTGGTTTCGTTCATTTCGCCCTTCAGAAGCGAGCGTGATATGGCGCGCGCCTTATTTGCGCCGGGCGAGTTCGCCGAAGTGTTCGTTGATACGCCGCTGGAAATATGCGAGCAGCGCGATGTGAAAGGCCTGTATGAAAAAGCGCGAGCCGGAAAAATTCCGAACTTCACCGGTATCGATTCACCTTATGAAGCGCCAACGGATCCGGAATTCCATTTGCAAACCGCCGATGCGAGTGCGGAAATATTGGCGACAAGAGTCGTTGATTACATCAGACAGAAATAAATCGTTGGTGCGCTGCTTGCTGCGCCCTTTTTCAGATTGCACGTAGATTCAGAGCGCAGCAAGCAGTCGCCCCTACGAAAAAACCCCTGCAAACAGGGGTTTCGTTCTTGTCGAACTGGATGATTTATTTCTTGGAAGATTTGATCATGCCGTAAATAAAAAGCAGAACGATCGCACCGATGACGGATGCCATAAAACCGACAGGGTCGCCTTCTTTATACCAACCCAAAGCTTCGCCGATAAATTTGGCTAGCAATGATCCGCCCACGCCCAACACTATCGTCCAGAAAAAACCAAGTTTGTCATCTCCCGGTTTCAAGGCTCGTGCCAACAAGCCTGCCACAAAACCAATAATGATTGTCCCGATTATTGCAAACATTAATCTCTCCTCTGATTTAACTTAATGTAATGAATCAACAGCAACCATGTTCACCAAAATGCGCGTTGCCTTCATGTACGCCAACGCCTCGCGTTAAACCTTGTTCGCTGGCTTGATAATGATCACCTATAACTTTTGCGACCACCGAGGTAACGCGTTTCCCGGTCGGGATATGCAAAAATTCGTTCGGGCCATGGGCGTTGGAATGCGGACCGAGTACGCCGGTAATCATGAACTGTGCGCCGGGAAATTTTTCACCGAGCATGCCCATAAAGGGAATCGTGCCGCCTTCACCCATATACATGGCTGGTGCTCCATAAAACGCTTGGCTCGCTTGATCGATACTATTTTCCAACCACGGGGCAAGCAAAGGTGCGTTCCAGCCAGTCGATGCTTTTTCCACTTCGAAACTTACTTTGGCGCCATAAGGAGGATTTTCTGTGAGTACACGCTGCAGAATTTCGCTGGCTTTTTTCGGGTCGAGCGTTGGCGGCAGACGCAGCGATAATTTCACCGCGGTATGTGGCCGCAAAACATTGCCAGCATTGGCCAAGCTTGGCATGCCGTCAACGCCAGTAATCGAAAGTGCCGGACGCCAAGTACGATTCAAGACTAATTCGGTCAAATCCGGATTCATCGGTGTCATGCCCGCGATAAACGGAAATTTGTCGTACACGGCAGTATCTAAAACTTTCGCGCACGATATTGCCTGCTGTAATCGTTGATCTGGAATTTCGACAAATAAATCCTCGATTAAAATTTTTCCAGTAATTTGATCTTCGAGGCGCGATAATAAATGTCGAAGAATCCGGAAGCTTGAAGGTACGACGCCGGAAGCATCGCCCGAATGCACGCCTTCTTCCAGTACGCTAACTTTAAGATTGCCCCCGGCCAAGCCGCGTAGCGAGGTTGTACACCAGAGTTGATCGTAATTGCCGCAGCCCGAATCAAGGCAGACGACCAAGGACGGTTTGCCAATGCGTTCGGCAAGATGGTCAACATAGAACGGCAAGTCATAACTGCCGGATTCTTCGCAGGCTTCAATCATTACCACGCAACGACTATGCGGTTTGCCTTGTGCTTGCAACGCGCGAATGGCGGTCAGCGAACCAAAAATGGCGTAACCATCGTCGGCGCCACCTCGGCCATACAATTTGTCCTCTTTTAATACCGGCTTCCATGGCCCGAGGTCATCGGCCCAGCCTGTCATCTCAGGCTGTTTGTCCAAGTGACCGTAGAGCAGTACGCAATCATCACCGGTACCGGGAACTTCAATGAAAATAAGCGGCGTGCGGCCTTCGAGCCGAACTACTTCCACGGTCATGCCGGTAATATCTTGTTGCTTGGCCCAGTTGGCCATTAAATCTACGGCCGCATCCATGTAGCCGTGTTTCTGCCAGTCGGCATCAAACATCGGGGATTTATTGGGAATGCGGATGTATTCGATTAATTGCGGGACGATATCGCCGTCCCAGGCGTCACTCACTAAACGATCTGTTTTTACAGTATCCATAAGGCTTCCTATTCGCAGAGCTTAATTCTAGTCCTCATTGGCGCCATTAGCACCTCGGCGCAACGCGGGGCTTAGGCCGTCATAGGCTGGGGGTAGGGGAAATCTGACATCCATACACTGAATAACCTGACAAAAAGGCGGGGGTTCCGGCGATATTAGCGGTCCGGGCAACTCAGCAAACTATCTCCACCGAAACGGCATGACCGTCAGGCAAAACCCACTCAGGAGATTTATATGAAAAATTTATTCGTTATCGTGAAAACCCTCGCATTATCGGCACTGCTGGCAACCTCGGCTTTTGCCGCCGAAAAAGTAAATATCAATACGGCCGATGCCGCCTCGCTTGATCGCGTACTGATCGGTGTAGGCCCATCTAAAGCCGAAGCCATCGTGGCTTATCGCAAACAAAACGGAGCATTTCGCAGCGCGGACCAAATGGTGGGCGTGAAAGGCATTGGTTTGGCCACGATCGAAAAAAATCGTGATCGCATCGTGCTCGGTGGCGTTGCAACCGCTCCGGTAAAAGCAGCGCCAGGAAAAGCAACTGCCGCAAAACCCGCTGCAACGAAAGCAAAAGCACGTTGAGCGAAGTTGCCAAAACAAGTCACTAAGACAAGCCGCGCCTTATGAACGCGGCTTGCTTTGTTTGAATCGTAGGGGCGCTCACGAGCGCGAACGTCGGAGCGACGAAGCAACAAGCCCAGCCAAAACTTCTAGGTCATAAAGCTTCAAGAGATGGCCGTGTTTCAATCCACGGCCAAGTTTATCTGCTAACGATTTTTTTTGTTTGTTTGATTGTGAGGGAGACCATGAGCGTGATAACAAATGAAATCGTAGGAGCGTTCGAGAGCGCGAACATCGAAGCGGCGAAGCAACAAGCCCAGCCAAAACGTCCAGGTCACAGGGCTTTAAGAAAAGGCCGTGTTTCACTCCCGGGTCGAGTTTATTTGCTGACGACAACAACACTTTTCAGACGACCGGTATTCCGTGATTTTAGTGCCGCCAGAGCGGCGGCATCGGTACACAATATGAAATGGCTCTGGCGGGACAGCCAAGTTCTTGCCTGGGTCTTGATGCCAGACCATTGGCACGGTTTGATCGTGCTGGGGCAAAATGACGAGCTCCATAAATTGATGGGCCGATTTAAAATGGCATCATCCAAAAATGTTCATGACCATTACAAAATAAATGGAAATTTATGGGCCAAGGGTTACTACGATCATGCCTTACGAGCCGATGAAGCACTTCTTGACGCAGCAAGATATCTTGTAGCAAAACCACTTAGAGCCGGACTGGTCGATCATATTGGCATGTACCCCTATTGGGATGCCGTTTGGCTTGATCCGAAAAGCGCGCATTCTGCCTCTGGGTAACAGTGCTCCTACGAGTGCTCCAGCCAGCGCTCTTGCGGTAAACTTGTCGCATGCATATCCAGCTTATCCCTGCCAACGAATATCAGCGCACGCGCTGGAAGAATGGTTTGGGTTGGACGCGTGAAATTACCCGATATCCGAGTCAGGATGATCCGTGGTCTTGGCGTTTATCCATTGCCGAAGTGGATAAAGACGGGCCGTTTTCAGCCTTCGAGAATGTTGATCGCGAATTGATATTGTTGAGTGGCGAGGGCATGCGATTAAATTTTGCCGATGATGAATCGGTGACTTTGAATCCGCCGCATGACAAGCATCGTTTTGCCGGTGAGCGTGAACTGAGTGCCGAATTAATTAGCGGCCCAACACAGGACTTCAACGTCATGTGGCAACGCGATCACTTTGATGTGCAGGTGTTGCATCGCCCTCTGGTTGGTCCGATGGTATTTTTCAGCGAAAAGAACGTGACTTGGGCGATTTACATGCTGAGCGGCCAAGCACAATTCAAAGATCAGGCGCATTTGATGCGATTACAGCAAGGCGACACAGCCTTGTTATTTCCTGATGAAATCAGCGGACGTTTAATTCTGGATGGTGGTGGTGAAGCGCTGTTGATAAAACTAACTCAATTGCAGGTCTAGTTTCTATCATCGCAAGTAAACACTGCGCCGTCTTCAACCTTCACCGGAAACACTACCGTCGGCGTGTAAGCCGGTGCACATAATGCTTCGCCGGTACGTAAATCAAATTTTGCACCATGGCGAATACATTCCACGCTGAAGCCATCGATCGGTCCGCCCGCCAGCTCGCCACCGTCATGGGTGCAGATATCTTCAATCGCGTAATACTGGCCGTCGATGTTATAGACCGCGATGGCGGTATCGCCATCAAACACCAATTTGAATTCACCAGGTAGGCAGTCAATGGTGGCACAAACGCGGAGCCAGTTCATGCTGATAAATCTTTAGCCAAAACTTCGAATCGTAAATCATCACGTTTTGGAATACCAAAGCGTTCGTCGCCATAGGGAAACGGTTTGTGTACGCCAGTGCGTGAATAACCGCGACGTTCGTAAAAGTTAATCAGGCTTTCGCGAATATCAATCACCGTCATTTCCATGCGAGCACAATCAAAATCTTCGCGCGCTTGGCGTTCTGCTTCTTCCAGCAAACATTTTCCAATGCCGCTGCCTTGTAATCCAGGGCGCACAGAGAACATGCCGAAATAGGCAGCGGAACTTGGCTGTTTTTCAATATGGCAACAGCCAAGTATTTCGCCGTCTTTTTCAGCAACCAAGATCCGATTGTTGGGTGCAGACAATGTTTTTTGCAAACTTTCGGCGTCAATACGCTGGCCTTCCAGCATATCGGCTTCGGTGGTCCAGCCGGCACGGCTCGACTCGCCACGATAAGCTGATTCGACCAGTTCAATCAACGAGGCAATATCGTCTATGTGTGCGGCACGGAAGCTCAGCATAATAATTTTCTTGTTTTATGGATCGCTACAACAAGTGCATCAACTTCCTGCTCGGTATTATAGAAAGCTAATGAAACACGGCAAGTAGCCGCAACGCCGAAGAATTCCATCAGCGGGTGCGCACAATGCTGACCCGAACGTACTGCAATGCCTTCCAGATCGAGCAGTGTTGCCAAATCGTGTGCATGTGCGCCTTCTATCAAAAAAGAAATGACCGCTGCTTTTTCTGCTGATTCACCGAAAATACGCAGACCCGGAATTTGCTTCAGTGCGCTAGTTGCATAGGCTAACAAGGCTTGCTCTCGTTGATGGATGTTTTCCATACCGATCGATTCAAGATAATCCACCGCTGCACCTAGGCCAATAACCCCGGCAATATTGGGTGTGCCGGCCTCAAATTTTTGCGGTGGATCATTGAAGGTGGTTTTTTCAAAACGAACTTCCTTGATCATTTCGCCGCCACCAAAAAATGGCGGCATGGATTCGAGATGTTCGCGTTTTGCCCAAAGCCCGCCAGTGCCGGTTGGCCCGCATATTTTGTGGCCGGTAAAAACATAAAAATCGCAGCCAATGGCGGCGACATCTACTTTACGATGCGGCACCGCTTGCGAGCCATCAATCACGGTAGCAATGCCGCGTTTGCGGGCTTCGCGACAAATAAGCTCGACCGGATTCACTGTGCCGAGCACATTGGAAACATGGGTAATACCGAGAATTTTCACCTGCGGTGTCAGGGCTTGCCAGAGTGCTGGCAAATCTATTTCGCCTAGGCCATTGATTTCGGCAACGCGAATTTCTGCGCCTGTACGTTCGGCAATCAATTGCCAGGGCACGATATTGGCGTGATGCTCCATGCGCGACAGCAAAATCACATCGCCGGTTTTTAATCGCGGCAACGCATAACTATAAGCGACCAGATTGATCGCCTGAGTGGTGCCTGAAGTGAGCACCAATTCATCGGCGCGAACATTGATAAAACGCGCAATTTTTTGCCGTGCCGCTTCAAAGGCGTCGGTTGCTTCCATGCCAAGCGTATGCACCGCACGCGAAATATTGGCATTGTGATCGCGATAAAAATCATCCATAGCATCAATGACCGACGCGGGTTTTTGCGCGGTATTGGCAGAGTCAAAGTACACCAGCGGCTTGCCGTTGACGCTGCGGTGCAGGACCGGGAAGTCACTGCGAATTTTTACCCAATCAACACTCATGCCGAAACCTCGATGGCCTGCAGTAATTTTTCGAGACTGGGTGCGACAAGATTAATCAGTTCGTCATTCGCCAGAACCTGCAAAGTCTCTTTGCAGAATGCATTGGTCAGCATCGCTTTAGCCTGCGCTTCGGGAATGCCGCGCGCTCTTAGATAAAACAAATGCCCGGCATCGAGTCGGCCAACGGTAGCGCCATGGCTGGCAACCACTTCGTCGGCATGAATGACCAATACCGGTTGTGTGTCGATTTCGGCATTGTCTGACAGCAACAAATTTTTATTGGATAAATGCGCGACAGTGCCATCGGCAGCTTTTTCAATCAGGATGCCACCATGAAATACCGCGCGGCCACGCTCCGTCGCCAAGCCGCGCCAGACTAAATGGCATTCGGTATTTTTAGCGCTATGTTGAATATCCATACGGGTATCGACATGCCGACGACCGCTGGCAATGAAGCTGCCGTTGGCGTGCAAGCTTGCGCCATCACCCAGCAATTTTACCTGCAGGTCATGGCGGGAAAGATGTGCGCCCAATTCCAGATCGAGACGACGGTAGCTGGCATTGCTTTGCAAGCAAGCTTCGGTACGCAGGAAATGACTAGCGCCAATATCGTCTTGCTGGATGCGGGCATGACTTAGCTTGGCTTTATCGTTTAGCGATATTTCGCAAAAATGGTTTGCTAAATGTTGATGTGAATCATGAGAAATATGATGTTCGATAAGATCGAGTTTTGCGTTTTCATCCAGCGCAATATGGTGGCGATAATGAATCGCGTGGTCTTGTCCGGTGTTGACGGAAACAAATACCGCATGCAGACAGTTATCGACAGCAATATTCTTGCCGACATTGATCTGCATGCCTTGACGAGCGATTACAGTATTTAATCTGGCGAAAATCTCGTATGCATTGGCAAAACGGGATTGATCGCTTGAATGAGAGCTTACCTCTGTTTGAACACTAAAGCCTTCCGGTAAATTGGATAAGCTCGATATAGCTGGATCGAATATGCCATTGATAAAGACGATGCGGGGGCTAGGAATAGCGCTAACGGTTTTTAGAGTTTCAGCATTGATGATGGCTAACTCGACTGCCGGTGCAGTAAAACGGCGCGCCGATAAAGCTCGCAGCGAGGTGTATTTCCACTGCTCGTTGCGTTGTGTCGGCAGACCGACGGCAATGGCCTGATCAAGCGCTGCATTTTTTACTGGCTCTGGATTAGAGAAGGCTGTTTGCAGTGACTCAAGCAGGGCGGTCATGGCGCTACGCGATCCTTCACCCACGAGTAACCGTGTGCTTCAAGTTCGAGCGCCAGTTCAGGGCCACCACTTTCGACAATTTTGCCGTCAGCCAATACATGTACAACATCGGGTTTGATGTAATCGAGCAGACGTTGGTAGTGGGTAATGACCAGAAACGCACGTTCGGGCGCACGCATCAAATTTACGCCATGGGCGACGGCTTTCAACGCATCGATATCCAAGCCGGAATCGGTTTCATCGAGAATCGCCAGCTTCGGTTCCAGTAATGCGAGTTGAAAAATTTCATTGCGCTTTTTTTCGCCGCCGGAAAAACCTTCATTTACCGCACGATGTAGAAGCTCATCTTTTAAATGCAGTACCGATAATTTTTCGCGAACCAGTTTCAAGAATTGCATAGAATCAACTTCGGCTTCGCCGCGATATTTTTTCTGGGCATTCAGTGCCGAACGCAAAAAATAAGTGTTGTTGACGCCGGGAATTTCGACCGGATACTGGAAGGCCAGAAACACGCCTTCGGCAGCGCGTTGTTCGGGCTCGAGTTCCAGTAAATTCTTGCCTTGGTAGATTACGCTGCCTTCGATGACTTCATAGCCTTCTCGACCGGCAAGTACATTACCCAGCGTGGATTTTCCGGCGCCGTTCGGGCCCATAATGGCGTGCACTTCGCCAGAGTTCACTTCGAGCGAAAGGCCTTTGAGGATTTCTTTGCCGGCGACGCGGACATGGAGATTTTCAATTTTTAGCATGAGAGTCGGAATTCAATTTAGTAATTATTTTTTTGGTTTAATGGATGGGTGTCTTGCTCGTGCAAGCGTTTTCGCCGTTTCCAATTGAGCAAGCCATAAGCGGCAAAAATGCTCCAGATTGTTTCAAGTACAACAAATGGCATAAATTGAACAAGCCAGGCGGCATAACCGCAAAGCGCGGCCCCCAGCATGTTCATCAACAGAAACCAGGGTGAATGTTCGGATAGCAATACGCGTTGGTTCAATACAAATGCAACTAGCAAAATACTGACGCCAATCGTTGCAATAAAGTCCGAAGCACTCATCCCACTGCGCCTTCCAAGCTAACTTCCATCAGCTTCTTAGCTTCTACCGCAAACTCCATCGGCAATTCTTTGAAGACTTGCTTGCAGAAGCCGTCAACAATCAGCGATACCGCATCTTCCTGGCTGATGCCGCGAGAACGGCAATAAAAAAGTTGGTCATCGGAAATTTTCGATGTGGTGGCTTCGTGTTCTACCGTCGAAGATGCATTCTTTACTTCGATATACGGAAACGTATGAGCGCCGCATCTTTTTCCGATCAATAAAGAATCGCATTGCGTGTAATTACGCGAAGATTCGGCCGATTTTTCGACCTTGACCAGACCGCGGTAGGTATTTTGTCCACGACCGGCAGAAATTCCCTTTGAAATAATTTTTGATTTTGTCCGTTTACCCAAATGGATCATTTTGGTACCGGTATCGGCTTGCTGCTTGTGATGGGTGAGTGCCACCGAATAAAACTCGCCAGTGGAATCATCGCCACGCAATATGCAACTGGGGTACTTCCAGGTTATGGCAGAACCGGTTTCAACCTGGGTCCATGAGATCTTGCTGCGGTCACCGCGACATTCGCCACGTTTGGTCACGAAGTTATAAATGCCGCCGACACCGTTTTCATCGCCGGGATACCAGTTTTGCACGGTCGAGTATTTTATTTCGGCGTCTGCCATCGCAACTAATTCAACGACGGCAGCATGTAACTGGTTTTCATCTCGTTGCGGTGCGGTGCAGCCTTCGAGATAGCTAACGTAGGATTTCTCTTCGCAGATAATCAAGGTACGTTCAAATTGTCCGGTATGGCCGGCATTGATACGGAAATAAGTACTCAATTCCATCGGGCAACGGGTGCCTTCGGGAATATAGACAAAACTGCCGTCGGAAAAAACTGCGCAATTTAATGCGGCAAAATAATTGTCGCCAACAGGCACCACGCTGCCGAGATGTTTTTTGACCAGTTCTGGATGTTCGCGAATAGCTTCGCTCATCGAACAGAAAATCACACCGGCTTTTGCCAGCTCGGCCTTGTAAGTAGTGCCGACCGAAACCGAATCGAATACCGCATCGACCGCAACGCCGGCCAGACGAGCGCGTTCATGTAAAGGCACGCCGAGTTTATCGTAGGCTTCCAGTAATTTCGGATCGACTTCAGCGAGGGATTTTGGCGCATTTTTTGGCGCGGCGTAATAGCTGCTGGCCTGAAAATCGATTTCGGCTATTTCCAGTTTGGCCCATTCTGGTGGCGTCATGGTGAGCCAGTGTCGATACGCCGATAAGCGCCATTCGAGCATCCATTCGGGTTCGTCTTTCTTTTTAGAAATAAAACGTACCACGTCTTCATCCAGACCCGGTGGCAGCGAGTCCATTTCAATATCGGTAATAAAGCCGGCGCTGTATTTGCGCTCTAGGACTTTATGAATTTCTACATTCTGTGTGTTCATGGGTTCACCTCATGCCTTTGCTAAATGCAAAGGGATACTTTTACCGGAATCTGCTTTAGTCGATTTTGTCGATGGAGTCGGCATCATTTCGGCCAGACTCACGTCCCGCAAAGCATTGGCGACCACGTCGTTAATACGCAGCCATTTACTACGAACACCACAACGGGTTTCATGTTCGCAGTTTGAATGCTCGCCACTGCACTCGGTCATGCCGAGCGGGCCTTCGATGGCTTCGACGATTTGAATCAGGGAAATTTGTGCAGCCGGTTTTGCAAGCCGATAACCGCCTGCGCTGCCCCTGAAACCTTCCACCAAGCCAGCCTGTGCCAAGGTTTTTAGCAATTTGCTGACGGTCGGCTGTTCCAGATGCGCGCGTTCTGCCAGCTCGGTAGCGTTATGCACTCGCTCAGGCGCGTCGGCCATGGCGCTCAGCACGACAGTAGCGTAATCAGTGAGTTTGGTAACACGCAGCATGGTTGGCTCTCTATATAGGACTGAAATTGTACTATATAAAGCAAGGCGGCTCAATCAAGGGACTGTGAAGATTGCCTCAAACCCGCGACAATAGCGGTCTTGTCGTTTTGAAGCCCTCTATGTCCAACCTTTTTGCTGCCCGGCAATCGCCGATTCATGGCAATGGCGTTTTCGCCACCGCTCCGATCAAAAAAACTACCCGTTTGATTCAGTATCAAGGAGCGCTTTTAACCCACAAACAAGTCGATCGTTTGTATGCCGATGATGTTGAAACCGGGCACACGTTTTTGTTTACCTTGAACGAGCATTTTGTCATTGATGCCAATGTCGATGGTAATGATTCGCGCTGGATCAACCACAGCTGCGACCCCAATTGCGAAGCCGTGATCGAAGAAGACGATGATGGCAACCCGACCCAAGATAAGGTCTTTATCGAAGCCATGCGTGCGATAAAGCCCGGCGAAGAACTGACTTACAATTACGGTATTGTTTTAGGTGAAGCCCATACCGCACGTTTGAAAAAACTTTGGACTTGTTTATGCGGTTCAAAAAAATGCACTGGCACAATGTTGCAGCCCAAGCGCAAGAAAAAACAATCCGCATAAAAAACGCCGGGCGCTTCGAAGCTCCCCGGCGTTGGTAAAATCCATTTTTACGGTTACCTGTTCGGTGTAGCGCCATTGCGTTGCAAATTCTTGAACGGTGCCAAGTCGATATTGGTAATGCCGTACTTGGTAGTCAAAGCCTGCATTGACTGGGCATAGGCCGGCGTACCGGGCTTGCTGGTTTTGGTGGTGTTGGCGCGTTCAATAAAAAATTGTTCATAGCCACCTGGCGTAAATGTCATAAACAAGCGCACCGGTTTGTTGGTAAGGTTGGCGTGCGCATGTGGCGTACCTTTGGGAATATGCACGAAGGAATTGGCAGGGTAGGTAACAACCTGATCGCGAATACGAACCGTCAGTACACCCTCCAGCACCAGAAAGGAAATGTCGGTACGACTATTGCTTTGCAGGGTCGTCGAGTAGCCGGGCTTTTCAAAAAGCATGACTTGCGAAATGGTGCCCTGAGTTTCCTTACTGCTGGATTTGATGATGACTTCGCCCACCACCAGGTCCAGACGTTGACCCTGGCCGGGTAGCTTGACGATAGGCGCTTGCTGGGCGCTAACGGAAAGAGTTGCAGTGAGTAAAAGTGTCGCAGCCAATAGCACAATGGTGTTTTTAGAAGCAGAGTTCAGTGTCATTTTCGGGTCCTCAATTCAGGCTAGCCTATCGCAAAGCGGCTTTATTAGCACCTAGCAAGCCACCGCCGAGTGTTTAGCCCGAGAGTAAGGCTCTGCCCAAAATCATATCGGCCGCCCGTTCAGCAATCATCATGGTGGGGCCATTGGTATTGCCGCCAATGAGTTTGGGCATGATCGAGGCATCCACGACCCGCAGACCTTTGACGCCACGTACGCGGCATTGTGAATCGACGACTGCGTCGGCGTCATTATGGGCACCCATTTTACAGGTACCGATGGGATGGTAAATCGATTCGCCTTTACGGCGGATAAAAGCATCAATGGCTTCGTCGTCCCGCACTTGTACCCCGGGTAATAATTCTTCCCCGCGATAGTCTGAAAAAGCCGCTTGCGCGAGTATTTTTCGTGATAAATGTAAGGCCTCGCGCATAACTTTTATATCGAAACCATCGACGTCACTTAAATAACCGGATTCTATTTTTACTTTGTCATTCGGGTTCGCGCTTGCCAGCGAAATACGGCCGCGGCTTTTGGGATGCAGAAAGCAGGCATGCAGGGTGTAACCAAAACCGGGCAGGCGGTTACGACCGTGGTCGTCGAGTTGTGCCGGGACAAAATGGAATTGAATATCAGGGCGTTCATCTTCGGCCAATTTGCTGCGGGTAAAACCACCAGCTTCGGCAATATTGCTGGTGCCAGCGCCTTTTTTGAACAGATAAAAATTTAGGCCAATTGCGATGTCATTGGTTTTATCGTAAGTCACTTTTTGTGTGCAACGCTGCATGGTGCAGACATCTAGATGATCCTGCAAATTACCGCCAACACCGGGTGCATCAACCAGTACTTCAATGCCATGCGATTGCAAATGTGCTGCCGGGCCAATGCCTGAAAGCATCAATAATTGCGGTGAATTAATCGCGCCACCCGACAGAATGATTTCGCGGCTGGCTTTTATTTGCAGCGTAGTATTTTCCTTTATGGAATAACTTACGCCAACGGCTTTACCCTGTTCAAATACAATCCGGCTCACTTTTGCGTTGGTAATGACAGTCAAATTGTGGCGCTGGCGTATCGGTTTCAAATACGCTTCCGACGACGAACTTCTCGAGCCCGCCCGTGTTGTGGTTTGATAAAACCCGAAGCCGGTTTGTTCGGCGCCATTAAAATCAGTTGTCTGTGGAAAGCCGGCCTGTTGGCTGGCTTTTACAAAGACTTCAGATAAGACATTCTTGTGTACCGGGTCCGAAACACCGAGTGGACCCTTACCGCCGTGAAATTCGGATTCGCCCCGGCTATTGCCTTCACTGCGTTTGAAATACGGCAGCACATTATTCCAATGCCAGCCTTCAGCGCCGAGCTCGGCCCATTCGTCATAGTCTTTGGTGTTGCCACGGATGTAACACATGGCATTGATCGAGCTGGAACCACCGAGCACCTTGCCGCGCGGCCACCAAAGCGAGCGATTATTCATATGCGGGTCGGGCGCGGTGTTGTAATCCCAGTTCACGCCTTTCTTGCCGACTAATTTGGCCAGGCCAGCAGGCATATGGATAAACGGATGCCAATCACTTGGCCCCGCTTCGAGCAGGCACACGCTGATATTAGGGTCTTCGCTAAGGCGATTAGCCAACACGCAACCGGCGGAACCGGCACCGACAATTATGTAATCGTACACAGGCACTCTGTCTTTATTCCGTAACGAAGCGAGGCTAGGCGCTTGGGCTAGAGTAATTGCTCAATTAGGTGAAAAATTGCCCTATCGGATAAGCTTAGGCCTCAATGTGTGACGGTGACCGCAGGATGCAAGAACAAGCAAAGCGCTTAGGTTGGGAAGACCTTAAAAAAGCGATGACCGAAGTACCGGCTCTGCCGATTTCGGCGCTGTATTTTTTCTGCCTGCTCTGCGGCTATTATCTGCTGCGGCCGGTGCGTGATGCTTTCGGAGCCAGCCCCGAAGTAGAGGCAGTATTTCCTCAATGGTTAATTCAATGGTCGCTGGCACACGGCGTTGCGCTTAGTGATCTCACCCTCCAAATACTGTTTACCGGCACTTTTATCGCAATGCTGGCCTTGCAACCGATCTATGGTGCTTTAGTAAGTCGTTATCCACGTCGCGTTTTTTTACCGGTTGTGTACGGATTTTTTATTCTGTGCTTGGTAGTGTTTTATGCTTTATTTGATATGGAAATAGCTGGGCGTGGTGCAGCGTTCTTTATCTGGGTAGCGGTGTTTAATTTATTTGCAGTTTCGGTGTTTTGGAGCTTCATGTCCGATATTTATACCGAGCAAGCCGCGCGTCTGTTTTATAGCTACATAGGGTTTGGCGGTACCTTGGGAGCAATATCCGGCCCTCTGCTGACACGTTTGTTATCCAAACATCTGGAAGTGTCGCAACTGCTACTAGTCTCCATTTTCTTTTTAAGCGTATGCCTGGTCTGTATTCTGTTTTTGCGCCGCTGGGCGAAACACGCCGAACAATTACGACAACAAAATAATGATGACGTCGCTATCGGCGGCAGTTTCTGGGCTGGTTTTCGCATTGTAATGAGTACGCCATTACTGCGTGCAATGGCGATTTTAATGTTCTTCGGAGTTGGTGTTGGTACGCTGCTTTACAACGAGCAGGCCATCATCGCCAAACAAATTCTCAGCGGCGAAGCTCGTACCGCCTTTTATGCCAATATCGACTTATGGATTAATGGTGTTACTTTATTTATCCAGCTTTTTGTTGCGCCTTTCGTGTTGTTTCGTTTTGGCGTTAAACCTTTATTATTATTGCCCGCTGCTGCAATAACCCTGGGTTATTGCATGCTTGCAGCGGCACCGTTACCAATGCTGGTGGCGGTAGTGCAAATCATGACGCGCGCAGGCGAATTTTCACTTAGCAAGCCCGCGCGCGAAACCATTTACACGCGCGTAGATCGTGAAACCCGCTACAAGGCTAAGGCATTTATTGATACCGCGATTTATCGTGGTGGCGATTTAACATTCGTCTGGTTGCATAAGTTTATTTCGGCTTTTGGTTCGTTCACGGTATTCGGTGTCGGCATATTGGTAGCGCTAGGCATGAGTTTCGGTGCTTGGAAAGTGGCGCAGCAGCAAGCCAAGTTACAAGACGAAAGATAGTTTTCCATGACGCCAAAAACCAAAAAGTTTTTTTCCAGACTGATTAGATTTGGCCTTTTGCTTGGTGTTGTTCTGGTCTGCTGGGCATTTGTCTGGGAACCCTCGCGGCTAACGGAGAAAGATTACACATTGGTTTTGCCAGAATGGCCGACAGCCTGTTCGATTTATCGAGTTGCAGTGGTGTCCGATATTCATGCCGGCGCGCCATACATTGGGCTGGAAAAAATAGACCGCATGGTGGCGATGATCCAGAAACAAAAACCGGATCTTGTGTTGTTGCCGGGCGATTTCGTCATTCAAGAAGTACTCGGCGGCAGTTTTATTGCGCCGGAAGCATTGGTGCAGCATCTAAAACCCTTATTGCTCCATACCAAAGTATATGCGGTGCTTGGCAATCACGATGCCTGGCTTGATAGTAAGCGAGTGCAAGCGGCATTTGAAAATGCTGGTATTCCGGTATTGGAAGATCGCGCAATCCCCGTCACGAAAAATCAATGTCAATTCTGGTTGGTGGGTTTAAGCGATTACACCGAAGGCAAGCTTGAATACGATAAAGCGTTCTCCATGGTGCCTAAAGATTCACCGACAGTGGCTTTCACCCATAACCCGGATGTTTTTCCGGATTTGTTCAAGGCCCGGTTTTCTTTATTGATTGCCGGCCACACTCACGGCGGGCAAGTGAAGCTGCCCGTTATCGGTAGAGCGGTGGTACCTTCAAAATATGGCGAGCGTTATGCCATTGGGCATGTGGTAGAAAACAATCGACATCTATTTGTTACGCCGGGCATCGGCACCAGTATTTTGCCGGTACGTTTTGGTGTGCCGCCGGAAATATCCTATTTACGTTTGCAACATACTCAAGGAAATACCCGATGAACCAGCCTGGCTTCTTCACCCGCATGGCCAAAGCGGCTGCGCGTTTCACCGGACGCGCAGCCTGCTTTAATCTGGCCATGCTGCTTATTTTTATCTGGCTGATAACAGGACCGGTATTCCACTATAGCGACACTTGGCAATTGGTGATTAACACCACGACCACCATCATTACTTTTTTGATGGTGTTTCTGATTCAAAATACCCAGAATCGCGATACTCAGGCCATACAAATCAAGCTCGATGAATTAATCCGTTGCATGGAAGGCGCCCATAACGCCTTACTGGATCTGGAAGAGCTCGATGAAAAAACCCTCGATGCTTTTCGTGCCAAGTACGAAGCACTCGCCACTAATGCAAGAAAAGCCATTGCCGGTGGCGGCAATGACCGGGGTTCGCCGGACCTAGACGCCGAGTAGCGCCGGGATAGTGACCTACTATTAATATTTCCCGTGTTAGCGTAAGCCAGTATTATTGAACGCGAGGTGTGTTATGAAAAAGCTTGCCCAGTTAGGTTTTATGGCGTTGATGTTGTCGCTCGTAGCTTGCCAAAGCACATCCGAGGCAAACGCGGTTGAATCGGGATCAACGGCCGAGCTTCGCAATACCTTGTGGAAGCTAACCAGCTTGAATGGTAAAGCCGTACCGACGGCAGAAGGCCGGCGCACGGCTTCTTTGACCTTGAGTTCAGCAGAGTCGCTTGCGCGCATTGCGACTGCTTGCAATAGTGGCTCGGCTGTTTTTACCTTGAATGGCAATGCCATAAAATTTGCTGCCACCATGTCAACAAAAATGGGATGCGAGCCTGGCCCGATGCAGCAAGAAACGGAAATGTTCAAAGTGATTGCCGACACCACTCGTTTTGCCATAAAAGGCGAGACGCTCGAGCTTTATGGTGCAAGTAATAAACTACTGGCGAGTTTCCGTTCGGAATATTTAAAATAGTTAATGCCCGATCAATCCATCAAGCCTTATAACAGGTCTGCTGGGGGTTGGGATTCACTAAAAAGCTCATGGCAGGGTCTGGGTGATGAAGGCGTTGTTACGCGTGGCGTGAGTTTTGTTGCGTACCAATCAAAACGGAGGCTTTGATTGTCCTGCTGTGCTTGGCCGGATATTAATTCCAATTCAACATTTGAATTTTGTGAGAACGGTCTAAAGACGGTCGCGGCAGAAGCCGGATCAAAACGTGTGCCATAAATTTTTGCCAGCCACACGTTAAGTGACTTGGCGGCAACAAGTGGTTTGTGGCTGGAAAAGCAGGGCCCGTTCCTCTCAAATTTAAAATTATTTCGCAGGCTTGGGACTCAACCACATGCGAATTTCGGCATGAAATACTTTCACCCCCGATGCATCAAGCACATCGACATTGATCGGTAAAACGTAAGCGCTGTCACGCGTTTCAATCGGAATCAGAGGCGTTGCGATGCCATGCAGGGTGCCGCCGGCTTTTTTCAGATAGGACACCGTCATGCCTTTTGGAATCCAGCGCATGCCTTGGGGCAAACTGGCATCGATCATGACCCCGGCACATAGTTCGGCAAGATTGCATAGCGCAATCGCATGCACGGTGCCGATATGGTTATGCACAGCGCGACGATCTTTGATAAGAGCATCGCAACGGCCGTTTTCCAGTAAAATAATTTTGGGTGAAATGCTGCCGAAGTAGGGCGCTTTAAAACACACGGCTCTTGAAAACAGCCAATGACCAAAAGGATATTTCGTGAATTTCTGATAGAGACGAAGTAGTGAGGTGGTGTGGGTTTGTGTGTTCATTACGCAATTCCGTGAAATTTCAAACGTAGGGGCGCATGCTAGCCGCGCCCAAAATTCATCGCACCGTTGGGGGCGCAGCAAGCATGCGCCCCAACGTTTTATGCGAACTATCATCAAGCCGCGCGATAATTTTCCTGTGGCTTGTCCAAATCTCTCATGCCTGCCGATACCAATTCCGATGGATCAAAATCATCGACCGAAATAGCGTCCCAGGTAAGTTCTCGTAATTCTTCCAGCTGGGTTTTTTCTTCGGCAGTAATCCAGCCTTCGCGCACTCCTTCGTCCAGTTGATCGGCAAATTCGAGTGCTTCGATATCGCTGTTCTTCAAAGCCTTCAGGAATTTACGTTCCACCGGTTCGGCAAGAATGACTTTTGCGAGCGAGGCATTAATGCGACCGGCCGGATTGTTTTCGCATGGGGTCAAGAAAATACCGTCAGCTAGACGATCGCGCGCATCGCAAGGTGACATCAACAAGGCAGCCGCACGACGGCCCAAGCGATCAGAAGGCTCCTGTGCACGACGGCCCCAAGGAAACACTAACAGCCACATCAACCATGCCGCAGGGCGAATCGGGAAATTACGCAATGCACCCGATAACGCGCGTTCAATTTTGAAAGCGGAATCATGGAAGGCATAGGCAAGCAGGGGTTGTTCGGTAGCCGGGCGGCCTTCATCTTCGTAACGCTTGAGCATGGCGCTGGCGATATACAAATGGCTGAGTACGTCACCTAAACGACCCGATAGTTTTTCCTTGAATTTGAGTTTGCCGCCGAGCAGCAACATCGAAGTGTCGGCCAGTAGAGCAAGATTGGCCGAGTAACGATTGAGCTTGCGGTAGTAACGCTTGGTGTAAGCGTCGCCGGGCGCTGAACCGATTTTCGATGCGGTTAAGCCAAACCACCAGCTGCGCACGGCATTGGAAATGGCAAAGCCGATATGACCGAATAGATTTTTATCGAACTCGGGAACGCGTTTGCTTTCATCCGGATTTTGCGCGGCCTGCATTTCTTTCAGCACCCAAGGATGGCAGCGAATAGCCCCTTGGCCGAAGATCATCAAACTGCGTGTCATGATATTCGCGCCTTCGACCGTGATCGAAATGGGCGCTGCTTGCCAGCCACGACCCAGATAATTTTTAGGGCCAAGAATTACGCCTTTACCTGCGTTGACATCCATCGCGTCGCCCGCCAATTGGCGTGCCATTTCGGTGCAATGATATTTCGCAATAGCCGATGGCACCGCTGGTTTTTCACCACGATCAACTGCCGCTGCAGTCGCTTGTGAAAGCGCGCTACAGGCGTAGGCATTACCGGCGATGCGAGCGAGTGCTTCTTCAACGCCTTCAAAGCGACCAATGGATAGGCCGAATTGTTTGCGAATGCGTGCGTAAGCGCCGGTCACGACGGCTCCGAGTTTTGAAGCACCGGTGGAAGTTGACGGCAAAGTAATTGCGCGACCGACAGATAAACATTCCACCAACATGCGCCAGCCATGGCCGATAAAATCTTCTCCACCAATTAATTGCGACAACGGCAGGAATACGTCTTTGCCATAGATAGGACCGTTTTGGAACGTACAATTCAACGGGAAATGGCGACGCCCAATGTCCATGCCTGGTGTGTTGCGTGGAATCAAAGCGAGCGTAATGCCACGATCTTTTTCATCGCTCAACAAGCCGTTCGGGTCATATAGACGGAACGCCAAACCAATAATTGAAGCTACCGGTGCCAATGTGATGTAACGCTTCTCGAAATTCATTTTGACGCCGAGTACTTTCGCGCCATTCCATTCACCTTCGCAGACAATGCCGTAATCGGGAATGGAAGTCGCATCGGAACCGGCGGTTGGGCCGGTCAGGCCAAAGCAGGGAATTTCGCGGCCATCGGCCAAGCGTGGCAAATAAAAATCCTTTTGTTGTTGGGTGCCGTAGTGCACCAGCAATTCACCTGGGCCAAGCGAGTTCGGCACGCCCACGGTGGAGCTTAGCGTTGCCGATACCGAGGCCAGTTTCATGATGACGCGCGAGTGCGCGAAAGCAGAAAAACCAAGACCACCAAATTCTTTTGGAATAATCATGCCGAAGAATTTATTTTTCTTCAGGAATTCCCAAATTTCCGGCGCAAGGTCGGCGCGAACATGCGTGGTTTCCCAGTCATTGCACATCATGCAAACTTGTTCGACCGGGCCATCAATAAAGGCCTGCTCTTCGGTGGTTAAGACCGGTTTGGGTTGATTGAGCAAAATTTCCCATTTTGGATTGCCGGAAAATAATTCGCCTTCAAAACCTACCGTACCGGCTTCTAGTGCCACCTTTTCGGTATCTGAAAGTGGCGGCAGTATTTTTGTATAAAAACCGAGTAATGGTTTTGTAATGAACTGTTGGCGAAATGGCGTTATCAGTAATGGCAGTACCACCACCGCGAGTAACGCGCCGCAAACAATAGTGGCAATAAAATTGCCGCCGAAAATGCCGACAGCCACTAAAGCGGTGGCGGCAATAGCAGTGAAAACCGCCAGCGAGAAGCGGTGATAAGCCGCAATGCCGGTAATAAGAAGTAGAACTAGAATGGGAAGGGCGATGCTCATACAGAAACTCCGGTTACCGCGTAAGGCTGTTGGGATAGTGTGCGCTTGAAATTAAGTAATGTGTCGTTGAAAGCATCGTTATCGTCACCGGCTACCATATGGGTGGCATCGGGTAAATGATGATGGTGTGCGTGCGGCACGAGTTGTAAAAAATCTTCGACCGTATGTGCTGAAACGATATCGCTTTTGCCGCCGCTAATCAGCAAAGTGGGTACCGTTATTTGGCGTGCGGCTTCGCGGATATCGTCTTGCAAGTGTTCGCTGTCTTCAACGAATTCACCGAGCATGCGACGATCCCAGTGCCACATCAAACGACCTTGTTGCTCGCGAAGTAAAAACTTCAGTTGGCTGGAGCTTTTGCGTTCACGCCGATGTGGTAAATAATCGGCAATAACTTCAGCGGCATGTTCGTAAGAATCGAAGCCTTCCGGAAAAGTGTTCATGAAAGCCATGATTCGAGCTACGCCGGCGATTTCCCAGCGCGGGGTAACGTCCACCAACACGAGCGCGGAAAATGCATTGTATTTTGCTTGCACCATCATGCCGGTTAAGCCGCCCATCGAGGCGCCGACAAGTACCGGTTTACTTGAAAACTGCTTAGATAACAGATTCACGTCTTCGGCAAATTGCTCAGCGTGGTAGTGCAGGCTATCGGGATTACGACCGGATTCACCATGGCCGCGCATATCCCAGGCAATGGAGCCGGAGCCTTCAATCGCAAGTGCAGACTGAGCGCTTAACCAGCTTTGCCGTGTTTGCCCAAAACCGTGTGCGAACAATACTGACGGGTCATTATGCGTGCTTACTTCTTCGCCGACCAGCGCAATGCCGTCATCTGTCATCCATTGATGACGGAGTACATTCATGACAATGTCCGAGTTTGGGTGAGGTTCCATACGGCTTAGTATGTTAGATTGGATTTGACCTTGTCAATACCAGAGCGTATGGTCAATAACGAATCTTCACTTCGTTATCACGGCTCCGTACCGTTAAACTATGCACCGTATGGTAAATCAACTAGATAAAACAGAAAAAATGGACAAACCCTCGCGCCTGAGTGCCGAAGATTGGGCTTTGGCTGCCTTGGATGTTATTGCGGAAAGTGGTTTGGCTGCTGTTGCCGTCGAGCCGCTAGCAAAACGTCTCGGTGTGACCAAGGGAAGTTTCTATTGGCATTTTCCTTCGCGTGACGCGCTTTTAGTTGCGGCGCTTGAACGCTGGGAAGTGATGGAGCAGGAAGCAGTGTTCGGAAAGCTGGAAGCAGTCTCCGATCCGCGCGCACGTTTGCGCGATCTGTTCTTGTTGGTGGCGCACGAATACAAGACACACATTATTTATAGCGAGCTACTAAAAGCGCTCGATCATCCGGCGGTGCAGCCGGTGCTAAGCCGGGTATCGCAACGTCGTCTGGATTATTTGACGGCAAGTTTCCGTCAGGCTGGATTGCCGCGCGTGGAAGCCCAGCATCGCGCACGTCTTACCTATGCTGCCTACGTTGGATTCCTGCAGTTGTCACTGCAGCTGGCACAACCGCGTTTGCATCACGATGAATTTGAAGCCTATGTCGGTCATGTGATGACGACGCTGATTCCGTGAAAGATGGCGTAAAAAAACCACTACCATTTTCGATGCTACCGGTCAGTACCTTATTCCCGAGAGAAAATGTCTGTGAGTGAGTTTATCTGGCAACGTGCGTTGCAAAACTTTCAGGCTCAGCGTTTTTCAGATGCCATCGTCGATTGCGAACAGCTTATTCACGGCTCGCCGGTTTGGCCAATGGCCTATCCGTTGCTAGCTTCGATACACATGCATATCGGCCAAGTCAAACTGGCCACATTTTATGCCGTAGCCGCCAAGCAACACATTGATCAATGCGGTTGGGATGGAATACTCAGAATCAGCACGGCATTAATCATGGTTGGCGAGAATCGCATGGCACACGATGTTCTGCTCGATATCGAAACTCGACAATTCGAACCTGAAAAAGCCTATGTGCACCTCGGCAGGCAATACAGTTCACTTGAAGACATTCCGCGGGCGTTACTGGCTTTTGAATCTGCCTTCAATGCTGGCGACAAAGCAGCTTTCACATACCTGATGTATGGTTTGAATTATGTTCATACCGGCAAGCTCGAAAATGCAAGAAATGCATTTGAAAAAGCCATCACACTGGACCCCGCGCTCGCACACGCGCACTGGGCGAAAGCACAGTCCTGTCTGATCGAAAACGCGGCTGCACATGTAGGGCAAATCAAAACGTTATTTGCAAACAGGTCGTTAAATCCGATCGACGCGGCTTACGTCAAGTATGCGTTGTACAAGCAATTGGAACGACTTGGCGACAGCGATCAGGCATGGGAAGCATTAAGTCTGGGTGCGCAAGCACGTCGCAGTGTTCGACAATACGATGCAAGGCAGGAACAGCAGGTGTTTGAGGCGCTGGCTTCGGTATTTGACCCAGATATCGCTGCTTCCGATGACACGCACAGGCAAACGCCGGTATTTATCGTCGGCATGCCCAGAACAGGCACAACGCTTTTGGAACGTATTCTCGGAAATCACGCAGAGATGATTACCTGCGGTGAACTTAACGTGGTGCATCAGCAACTACAGTGGGTGCTTGATCGTCCACTGCCGCTGGCAATGGATGCAGAAGGTGCGGTGGCAATGAAGAAATGCAATTTCCGGGAACTGGGCCAGCGTTACCTGCAGAAGACTGCCTGGTTGACGCAGGGTAAAAAATTCTTCAGTGACAAAAACCCGATGAACTTCATGTTTTGCGGTGCAATATTGAAAGCGTTGCCGAATGCGAAAATCATCCACATGCAGCGCAACCCCATGGATACTTGTTTCTCGAATTTCAAAGAGCTTTTCGCTACAGGTTATTATTCTTACAGTTACGATCTTCAAGAGTGTGCGGCGCATTACCGAAATTACACGCGACTGATGGATGCCTGGCACTCGTTTTGGCCGGGCAGAATTCTGGATGTCAGATATGAAAGTCTCGTCAATGAACCAGTTTCTGAATCAAAACGCATATTCGATTATCTGGGGCTGGATTACTCAAACAGTTTGATTGAAATTGAAAACAACAAGACGGTCATTACCACCGCCAGTTCGTTGCAGGCTCGCGAGAGCATACATTCGAGAAACATAGAGGGTTGGAAAATCTATGAAAAGCATCTTTCGAGTTTGAAGCAGTTGTTGCAGGCAGAAATTAGTGCCTATTAGAAAATCGTGATCAACGCAACGCTCAACAAAGCGTAGATGGCGATAACGGTCCAGAAATATTTGGGAGATTGTGTTTTAGAAATTGTATTCCCCCAAATACCGGATTTGGCGAAAACTTCCCCTCGGCTGATGGCATAAATTGTGTAAGTCGCAACCAGAATTCCGATACCCTTAAACATGTTCACTCCCCGAATTTATTTTGCTATTTCGTAACAATGGTTTTCAATGTTCGCTTTATCAAAACTCCAAGCATGGCACCGAAAGCTGCAACACTGAATCCGATGATTACCGCAATAGCGATTTCAAGCGGGAACAAGTTATGTGTTGTGGCATCTCGAGCAGTGTCAATGATGATGCGAGTAGCAACGACGGCAGGTGCACAACAGCCGAACACGGCGCCGGACCATAGAAAGCTAACACCATTTAAGCAGAAAGTAAGTGCGCTGATAAAGGTGATTAGCAAGCCTAGCGTGTACAGAGAATCTGGCAATGAAACTTTCGAGTACGGAATTTGCCAATACGGAATACCGATCACTAGATAACAAGCGACAAAAGCAAGCATTAGATAAAGAATTTTTCTTGAAGTCATGGTCTATGCCTGCTGTTGTTAAGCCGGACCCGGCGCTAGTGCTTCGCGACCGCCACGCCATTCCCATTGTTGCTTGATGGCGTCCAGTTGTTCAAGATAGCGAAAAATAGAACGCACGGTAACGACCTTGTATTCGCCTGATAGGCGCGCGCCGACGGAATGATCGGTAAACACAGTATTCGCCGAAAATAGTCCGCCAAGAATACGTTGCGTGTAATCAATGTGGATGACATCCGGGGAAAAGCCCTGCGCCTTCTCTAGCGCTTGAGCGTTGATGCGTTTGGGAATACTGCTGACAGGTAATTGGGCAGCCGACAACATATCTAAAACCCAAGCAGTAGAGTTTTGGTACTGCTTGGAATCATAACGCGCAATGACGTTGTAATCGGGGTCAAACACCGATTTCGCCTTTGTGTTCAACAGTACCGACATTCGTTCTGCCAGTTCCGGCTTAAGCCAGACAATGCGAGTGTCTTGGCTTTGCAAATCATCCAGAAAAAAATTCACCAGGCCTTGTGCATAGATGTCCGAGTGTTGCGAACCGCATTGATTCAATAAGTGCACAACCGTCCAGCGGCCATCCGGATGGTCGCGCACGACAAAGCCGACATGCGAGTAATGTAATCCGTATTTCTTAAGATCAGTGCCATGACGTGCCAGCATGGCAACGGGGGCATCACGCTTTTCAAGTTGCTGCAATACGCGCTGTGCGGATTCTGCTGCCGTGGCAATGGCGCGCGGGCTTGCCGTTTTTTCCGAGCATTGGGTTCCCGCAATAGCAGGCTGACAAGACAAGAATACGAGAATAATCAGCAAACCTTTCATACTCATAATCTCCGATGATGAATATGCGAGCGACAAATTTCATTGGGTATAAATGCAAGTGCTTCACTGCCAGCCATCAATAAAAATCCAGCACTGACAACGGTCACCACCAAGGCGCCGCCAATAACGAGTCCGCCAAGTTTTAAAGCCTCGGAACCCACATGCAGGGTAATGGAAACCCCGGTCGCGACACTGATGGCAAGGATTTCAACCAGTTCGCCGACAGGCCGCAATGACTTCACGATCAAGCCTGACCCGGCCGGAATCGCGTGCAAGCCGATGGCTGCCAGTTCGACCGAAGGTGCCAGAGAAATGGCAGAGGCTTGGCTTGGCGTGTCCGATTGTGGTTCGGCGTGGACCGGCAGCGCGAATAGCAGCATTGATAGAAATAGAGTGTTTTTCATGGAACCTCCAAGGGTTCCTAAAGCTAGCTCGAACGCAAAAACTCGCAAATTTTTTAGACAAAGGCTAGGCTTGTTGTCTCAAACGTATTTAAAAGCGCTACTTATGAGCCTACGCGTTGAACTAATCGCCGCACTGAAGCGCTTGTTGAAAGCCCAAGGTATTACCTACGCCGCTTTAGCCAAGCAGCTCAATTTAAGCGAGGCGGCAGTCAAGCGCATGTTTTCACAGCAGGCAATTAGCTTGGCTCGTCTGGAAGAAGTCTGCGCCGTGCTGGATGTCGGATTATCGGAGTTGGCCACTGAAACCAAAAGCGGCGGGCCGCCGCCGCTGGCAGAACTGAGTGAAGAAACCGAGCAGCTTCTGGTCGAAAACCCGCCTTATTTGCTGGGACTATATCTGACGCTGAATCGCTGGAAAGAACAAGATGTCCTGGCTCGTTATGATTTCACCAAGCCTCAGTGGATTGGCGTTTTGGCGAAATTGGACAGACTGGGAGTGATTGAATTATTGCCAGAAAATCGTTACCGCCTTCGCACCGCACGCAATTTCCGCTGGCGTAAAGACGGCCCGATGGAACGCTTCTTTATAAAGCGTTTATTGCCCGAGTATTTCAACCGACCGTTCCTGGGGGCAAACGAGAACCTTTTGCTGCTCAGCGGTATGGTCTCGCCAGCATCGGCGGCGAAGATTGGCCTAAGACTGGAAGAGGCTGCCGAGGAATTCGATAGCATGTTGGTTCAAGATGCTGTTTTACCGACAAATCAACGAGTTGGCGTAAGTTTAGTGCTAGCACAACGGCCGTGGTCATTGAATTTATTTGATAATCTGCGGCGCAAGCCGAGCTCCTGAACGGTTACAATTGTCACATTGCTTTTGCCCGAGTTGTCTTGGTCAAAAGCCGCCAATTTCCTATAGCTTGAGAGTTTTCTAATGTCCACTTCACTTGCTACCCTCAACCAATGGGTTGAATCTGTTGCACGTTTAACTCAACCTGAAAAAATTCACTGGTGTGATGGCAGTGAAACAGAAAATAAGTCACTGATCGACTTGATGCTGAGCACCGGTGATTTGATCAAACTTAATGAACAAACACATCCCAATTGTTATTTGCATCGTTCAAGTCCCTCCGATGTTGCCCGTGTAGAACACCTAACCTTTGTTTGCACCTCGAATAAGGAAGACGCCGGTCCGAATAATCATTGGATGTCGCCAGCTGACGCGCATTCAAAAATGGATGACTTGTACGCCGGTTGTATGCGTGGCCGCACCTTGTATGTCGTGCCGTATTGCATGGGTCCGATTGATTCGCCACTTGCACGTTGCGGCGTAGAAATTACCGACAGCCCTTATGTGGTTGCCAATATGCGCATCATGACCCGCATGGGTGAAGCCGCATTGAAACGCATCGAACGCGAAGGAAGTTTCGTCAAAGGTCTGCACTCGATTGGTGATTTGAACCCTGATCGTCGTTTCATCATGCACTTCCCGGAAGAGCTCGCGATTAAAAGTTTTGGTTCTGGCTATGGCGGCAATGCACTGCTGGGCAAGAAATGTCATGCGCTGCGTATAGCATCGTATCAGGCACGTAGCGAAGGTTGGTTGGCTGAGCATATGCTGATTGTTGGTATAGAAAATCCGCAAGGCGAAACCCACTATGTCGCCGCCGCTTTCCCGAGTGCTTGCGGAAAAACCAATCTGGCGATGTTGATTCCACCGGACGGCTATAAAAAAGATGGCTGGAAAGTGTGGACAGTAGGCGATGATATTTGCTGGATGCGTCCGGGCGCCGATGGTCGTTTGTATGCGATTAATCCGGAAGCTGGTTTTTTCGGTGTTGCACCTGGCACGAGTGCAAAAACCAATCCCAATGCCTTGGCGATGTTGAACCAGGATGCAATTTTTACCAATGTTGGTTTGACCGCTGATAATCAGCCTTGGTGGGAAGGCTTGCCCGATGGCGTGCCAGTAAAAGATTGGCAAGGCCGCGATTACGATAAGGCTAATGGGCCCGCAGCGCATCCCAATTCACGCTTCACCGTGTCGGCAAAACTTTGCCCGAGCTACACCGATAAAGCCGAGGACCCGCAGGGCGTGCCCTTGTCGGCGATTGTGTTCGGAGGCCGCCGCGAATCATTAGTGCCACTGGTTTTTGAAGCACGTAACTGGACCCACGGCGTATTGGTTGGTGCGGCGATGGCCTCTGAAACAACGGCCGCTGCCACGGGAGCTGTGGGTGTTGTGCGTCGTGATTCGATGGCAATGAAACCCTTCGCTGGTTACAACTTCGCCGATTATTTCTCACACTGGCTGAGCTTCGATAAAGCCGGTGCAAAGCTACCGAAAATTTTCCATGTCAATTGGTTCCGAAAAAATAGTGACGGCAAATTTATGTGGCCAGGTTTTGGCGACAATTTACGTGTGCTGGAATGGATGTTGAAGCGCGTAAGCGAGCAAGTGGCGGCGAGCGAAACCCCGATTGGTAATCTGCCGAAAGTTGGCGATTTAAATATTGAAGGTTTGAATATGGATGCCACTACTTTGAACCAGTTGCTCGACGTCAATCACGAAGCTTGGTACGAAGAGATGGAAGCCATCGGCGAATATTTGCAGAGCTATGGCGAGCGCACACCCAAGGCCTTGCTGGCCGAGCAGGAAAAGATTGCGAAGCAATTAGCCTAGTTCACCAATTACACCCTCTCTTCCCCGAGCGGGTGTTTGGGCAAGAGCTCGAGATCGTAACGGTGTTTTGATGACATGTGGCGGAAACGGCGAGACCAACATTTCGACCGGGTTGAACAGAGCTAACCATGATTATTTCCCATAAGTATAAATTCATTTTTTTCGCTATTCCGAAAACCGGAACGCATTCCGTTCGCCAAGCTCTGCGTGAGCACATGGGCCCGGAAGATGTTGAGCAGGTGGGTCTGTTCGTGCAGAAACGATTTTCGTTTCCCGAACTCAAGGATTTTACCTCCGGCCATGTCAGCGTTAGGCAAATTCAACCTGCCCTTGGAGATGCGGTTTTTAACGACTACTTCAAGTTTGCATTTGTCAGAAACCCGTTTGATCGATTCGTCTCCTATTGCTCGTTCATGAGCAGGCATAACGGTGCTTTTGCGGCCAATCCGAGGGAGTTCATGAAATACATCCTCACCCAGCTAAAGCCGCTCGATCATCTATTATTCAAGCCGCAATGCGAGTTTGTCCTTGATCATCACGAAAAGCTGGCGGTCAACTTCATTGGCCGAAATGAATCCATGCAGAATTCCTATGACGAAATTTGTTCAACAATAGGAATCACGCCGGTCAAGCTTGGCGTGGTGAATAGTTCTCTACATCGGCCCTACATGGAATACTATGACAGCGAGCTTCTTGAGTTGGTGGCAAGCCAGTACAGGAAAGACTTTGATCTCTTCGGGTATCAGTAAGACTATGAAAACTAATCCACGTAAAACCGATGCGATGCGTTTTCTGGGTGAGGTCGATGTTACCGAGCTGGCGAAGGCGGTTGCTGAAATTCCGGTATCGGTATGGGTGTCCGAGAACAGCCACAAGCCCAACAAGTTTGAAGCACTCGATAATACCCAGCATATTGTTTTTCGTTTCGTCAAAAACTTACGGGACCATCGGGATTCCTATGATCTACCCATTTGGAGTGAATGGGCCGACAAGATCATGCCTGTCATGGAGCAGGCGACCCTTTTCTATGCATACGACCGTGCTATTTATCCACGCGTAATGCTGGCGAAAATGGGTCGCGGAGGCATTATTCATCCGCATGTTGATGCTGGGCCGGCTGCCGGTTTTCCACACAAGATACATGTGCCTTTGCAGACCAATCCAAAAGTACAGTTCTATGTGGAACCCAATTTCTATTACTTTGAAGTGGGCAAGGCCTACGAAGTGAATAACCGGGTCAAGCATGCAGTGAAGAACGAAGGCGATACAGACCGCGTACATTTGATTTTTGAATATTACGATCTCGACCAGCCTGATTCCTATTAGAAAATGAAGCTGGATGCTGAAACCTTCTCCGGCTCGAGTCTTATGCTGGCTATTGAATGAAAGCCTACTACTGCCATCACTTCGTATTGCCATTACCCGAAGGCCATAGCTTTCCAATGGATAAGTATCGTTTGTTGCACGCGCGTGTACAAGAAAATGCCTTGGCATGGAATATTGATCTGATCGAGCCGGTCGCAGCTAGCGACCAAGATTTGTTGCGCGTGCATTGTCCTGATTACATTCAACGAATGAGTGTTGGAAATCCAAATGAACAAGAAATGCGTCGAATCGGATTTCCGTGGTCGGCACAAATGCTCGAACGCTCGCGTCGATCATCCGGTGCCACCATGCAGGCATTAGAGTCAGCGATTAACGGCGATAAAATTTCAGTGAATCTTGCCGGTGGTACGCATCACGCGGCGTATGATCGCGGCGGTGGTTATTGTGTGTTCAATGACAGCGTGATTGCCGCTCGTTATGTGCAGCAAAAAAATCTCGCCAAGAAAATACTGATCGTCGATCTGGATGTGCATCAAGGCAATGGCACCGCCGAGTTATGCCAAAACGATGCGAGCATTTTTACCTTTTCGATGCATGCCGAAAAAAATTACCCGGCAATTAAACCAGCCTCGGATCTTGACGTGCCACTTCGCAACCATACTGGCGATGCCGAATATCTGGACGCGCTGTCGCAATATTTGCCAATAGTCATCGATAAGGCAGAACCCGATGCCGTGATTTACCTAGCCGGTGCCGATCCCTACGAAGGTGATCGTCTGGGTTATTTGTCGTTGACTAAACGCGGCTTGGCGCAGCGGGATCGTTTTGTCATGCAGACTTGCAAGCATGCAGGTTTGCCTATGGCCATCTCCATGGCAGGCGGTTATTGCCCACAAGTCGAGCATATTGCCGATATCCACGCGCAAACCGTGCAGCTGGCAGCAAGCTTTTTTAATAGCGTGTCCTCTGGATAATCCTTAGACACTCGGCCTTGTGCACACACCTTGCAAGCAGCGCTCCTGCGGTTAAATTTATAGCTAAGCTCTAATAGCCCACGCCGGCATGCCACAGAATTATTTGAAACATTCGCTTAAACCATTGGCTGCATTCGTGCATCAGAGTGTTTATGCTAAATGCCGCCATGACCATCATTGATGCCCTTCATCCCGAATCGTTTACGGAGGCACGCGAAGACGATTTCGTCTTAGTGCGGGCAGCGAGCGCTGGCGATCAAAAAGCCTTCGAACAACTGTATCGAAAACATTCCAAGCGCCTGATGTCGGTGATCTGGCGTCTGTGTGGTGGCCAGCAATCGCGCGCCGAAGATTGCTTGCAGGAAGCTTTCGTCAAAGCCTGGCAGGCCTTGCCGAGCTTTCGTTATGAAAGTGCGTTCTCTACCTGGCTGCATCGTCTGGCCGTGAATATTGCTCTGATGGAATTGCGTTCCCGCAAAGGCGCCGAGGATTTGGAGCAAGACGATAGCGTGCTGGCATTTGAACCAAGCACCGACACCGCGAGTCATCAAACCCGTATGCAGATGGATCTGGAGCGTGCCGTCAGCAGCTTACCGCCACGTGCTCGCGCCGTGCTGGTGTTATTTGATATTGAAGGCTGGACCCATGAAGCCATCGCGGAATATTGCGATATGGCGGTCGGCAGTTCAAAAGCGCAATTACATCGTGCGCGCGCTTTGCTAAGAGAAAAACTGGGAGCTTATCGTGAATAAAAACCAATACGGTCAAATCAGTGACGCCGAGCTTCGTTTGCAGCTTCGCGGCCTTGCAAAAGAGCGCGTGTTAGAGCGCGATCTGTGGTCGGGTATTGAGGCGAGTATTCAACAGACATCAAGGCAAAAAAAATACTGGCCATGGTCGAGTTTTGCCATGGCGGCGAGCTTGGCTTTGGTGGCTGTTATTGCACTGCCTTTGTTTTCGTCGAATCCCCCAAATGCCTCGAACACAATTGAAGCGCAGGTGGTATCGAGCCAGGTTAAAGCCATGGATGCCGAATATCAGGCAGCTCTGAAAGAATTTTCGACAGTCGAATTAGCCCCTGAAGTAAAAGCAGAGCTGGCCTTAATGGATAGCTCCGCCAACAAGTTACGCCAGGCATTGAACCAAAGCCCGCAAGCGACTTATCTCATCCCGATGTTGCGCCGTACCTATTTACAGCGCTTGCAGTTGACCCAGCGTGCAATGGCTTCCCACTTTTCCCAGGAATTTTCATGAAAACTTATCAAACATTTTTATTAGCTGTCGCTCTTACAGCGTTCCCGCTATTTGCATTGGCCGCCACGCCCATCAATCAAACCCGTGCCTTGAATGCCGATGGTGAAATCAAGGTAGAAAATATCAGCGGCCTCATAAAAGTACGCGTTTGGAACGAGGCCAAAGTACAAATTACCGGCTCCTTGGGCGAGGGCGCCGAAAAACTGGTGATTGAAGGCGATGCACGCAGCCTGCATATCAAAGTGAAATACCCCGAACGCAAGGGTGGTTGGTTCAATTGGGGTGGTGGTGTCAACATAAAAGAAGGCACCCGCTTGGAGCTGATGGTGCCGGTCAAGGCGGCACTCGCACTCGAGGCGGTCAGTGCCAATATTGACGTGCAGGGCAGTGCGGCTCCACGCATCACTATAAATAGCGTCAGCGGTGACAGCAGTGTGCTCGCTTCATCGCCCGGCAAGCTGTCGGTGGAAAGTGTCAGTGGCAACGTCAGCCTGAAACTCACCAGCTCCCAAGTCAGCGTTAATACTGTCAGTGGTGATATGAAAATGTTGGGGCATCTCAATGGTCGCCTAGAAATCGAGACCGTTTCGGGTAATGTGGAGCTAGATACTGCGGTACTTAGCCAGCTGCATTTCAACTCAGTATCTGGTAATGGCCGCTTCATCACCAGTTTGCGTAACGACGGCCGCGTCGATATGAACTCGGTCAGCGGCGATTTGAGGCTTTCATTGCCTAAAACCAGTTCGGCCCAATTTAAGATCGAAAGCTTCAGTGGCGACATTTCCAGCGCAATCGGCAAAGTTGTTAAGGAAGAGTATGGTCCTGGTCAAAGTCTCAATGCCCGTTTGGGCGAGGGCAAAAGCCGGATTGATATGAATACTATGTCGGGCGACGTTGTGATTGAGCTGAAGTAAGTCTATGAAAATATTAAAAAAATATCGGAATTAGAATTTTTACACCAGACAATTTTTCGATTTGGGTACTAGCGCACGCTTTACCCCCTCTTCACGGGTTTGGCAGTACGTAAAAATTGCGTTATGCTCGCCGAGCCAGGGTGTCTGACCAAATTCTGCCAGTCACCCCGAGGCTTTATCCTAGAACTCACATGAGTCAATGAACTCTGACGTTGGAGAGAGAGTAAATGTCTAAAATTAATCAGCTGTCTAATGCAATCAAATTTGCATTATTTGTCGGCGCCACTGCATCTTTCGCAACTGCTTCGGCATTTGCACAAGACGCCGCACCCGCACCTAATGATGAATCTTCAAAAATCGACGAAGTAAATGTAGTCGGTTCAAGAATCAAGCGCAGTGTTGAAGAAGAAGGCGCACAGCCTGTTCAAATCCTGACCCGTGCAGATATCGAGCGCACCGGCTTGAACAACGTGTACGAAATCCTGAACTCCATCACTTCAAGTGACGGCTCAGGCTTGAGTACAGTTACCACACAAACCAACGGTTCCGATGGTTCGCAACAAATTTCGTTGCGTGGCCTAGGTGCTGGTCGTACCTTGGTATTGGTGGATGGTCGTCGCTGGGTAACGGATATTGACGGTACCGTCGATTTTTCGACCATTCCAGTCGCCATCATTCAGCGTATTGAAATTCTGAAAGACGGCGCATCGGCCATTTACGGTTCTGATGCTATCGCCGGCGTTATCAACATCGTTACTCGTAAAGATTATGACGGTGCACAAGCAGGCGTGTATTACGGCCAAACCGCTAAATCGGATGGCGCACGTAAAGGGGCGGACATCACGATTGGTGCAAAAGGCGAGCGCACGAATACTGTTTTCAGTGTCAGCCACACTAGCCAAGAAAGTATTTTTGCCGGAGATCGCGAAATCAGTGCAATTCCAAGATTTGGTAATGCTGTTTATGGCTACGCCGGGGGTGACTGCCAAGCAGTTTTAGGTGGCGCTGCTGATCCGTTTGGCCTTGGCGCATCTTGCGGTTCAGGTTCCGGCGTTTTTGGCTCGTTTAGCGGTGCCGGTATTGTTGGTGGTTCGCGTGCATTGAACCAAAATGCCAACTTGGCCGACGGCATTCAAATCACCGATTTCCATCTGTTCAATAACACTGATCGTTACAACTTTTCACCGATCAACTATTTGCAACAGCCTGCCAAGCGCACCAACGTGTTCGCAGCCGGTAGCTTTGACCTGACCGACAATCTGTCGGCGTTCGTGCGCGCCAGCTACACCAAACGCACGTCCTCGCAGCAACTGGCTCCTGTGCCTTTGACGATTCGTAACAATGGCTCGGCCGGCCCAGCGTGGCAGTTCCCGATCGCCGCTAACAGCGTCTTCAACCCGTTCGGCGTTGCCATTACTTCTGCCAACTACCGTATGGCAGTGGCCGGTCCTCGTCAAAACTTCTTTGACTACGACATTTTCTCACTGCAAACCGGTCTTGAAGGTAACTTCTCACTCGGTGATCGTGCATTTAACTGGGAATTAGTGGCTCAACGTAACGATGGTCAATATGATTCACGTGGCGAAAACTACACCAACCTACTCAACTTGCGTCAAGCGCTTGGCCCGTCGTTTGCTGATGCTGGCGGTCTGCGTTGCGGCGTAGTGGGTGCCATTATTGCCGGTTGCACACCATTTGGTATCACCCTCGGCCCAACAGCCGGTGTTGGTGCAGTGGTTCCTCGCAGCGGTGGCGGTACTTATACCGTTACCCAAGCTGACGTTGATCGCGCACTTGCCTACGTCACCTACACCTTGGTTGATCAAACCGGTATTACCTCACGTAACTACAGCGGTAACGTGTCGGGTGAATTGTTTGAATTACCTGGCGGCATGTTTGGTTTCGCGCTTGGTTTTGAAAGCCGTACTGACGGCATCTTCTATCAACCTGATGCATTGGTCGCTGGCGCTGGTAGTTCGAATAACTTCTCGGAACCAACCAAAGGTCGTAGCTCGGTTGACGAGTTGTATTTGGAAATCGTTGCTCCCATCTTGAAAGACGTTACAGCATTCAAAGAACTGGAACTCAGTGCCGCGATCCGTAAATCGGACTACACTGCATCGGGTTTGATAGGTGGTGTACCGGTTGAATCGGATCCAGGTTCACCGACCAACTTGAAATTTGGTCTGAAATGGAAGCCTATTGATGATTTGTTGATTCGTTATAACTGGGGTGAAACCTTCCGTGCACCGTCTGCCAATGATCTCTACGGCGGAGGCGGCGAAAGCTTCCCAAATACTTCTGATCCATGTAGTAGCACTGGCGGTCGTTTCGGCAATTTAAGCCCTGCGTCGCAAGCTCTTTGTATATCGCAAGGCGTTGCCCCAGGAGGCACTCCACAGTTGAATGCGCAAATTCGTAGCTTGGTCGGTGGCAACCCAAATTTGACCCCGGAATTTGGATCCAATAGAACTTTCGGTGTTGTTTACAGCCCAAGCTGGCTCGAAGGTTTCAATATCACGGCCGATTATTGGGATATCAAGTTGGATGATGCGTTGGCTACACAGAGTGCCAATAACATTTTACAACGCTGCTACCCAACTTTAGCTAGTGGTCTGGCTTCGGATCCATTGTTCTGCTCATTCGTTGAACGTGCAGCAAATGGTGACATCATTAGTACCCGTACCGCTCAGTTTAACGCCAATAGTCTTGCTGTTCGTGGTATAGATTTCGGTTTGTCATATAACTTTGATACTAGGTTTGGTGCATTCCGCATGAAGTGGGATACTACGCACACAATTCATAATTTTTTAAATCGTGAATCTGGAAGCAAAGACGTTACAGGGCGCTATGATGGTACACCAAACTGGTCAAATCGTTCGACGTTCTCGACGACTTGGCAAAAGGGTGATTTCGACATCAGCTGGACAACTCGTTACACGTCTGACTTGGTGGAAGGTTGCTTCACCTACTGCAATAGCTATTCAAACGACCTGAATCAGGACTGGAATCAAGATGGCGTGGCTGACGGCGAATTACGCAATCATACCGGCCAATATGCTGTGCATGACATTCAGTTCGGCTGGAAAGCTCCTTGGGACGCAAAAGTTGCCATTGGTGCGCGCAACGTTTTCGGCAAGGAACCACCAATCCTTACCAACAACACCTTTGCACACAACTTTGACGCTGGTTATGACATTCCTGGTGGTGCCTTCTGGTATGCCCAGTACCGTCAAGATTTCTAAGCAAAACTTCGCTTAGATTGGTAATACTTAAACCGCGACCTTTGGGTCG
>Ga0209181_10001699_pt1 | contig 37737 bp, 28 predicted proteins | sample MAT05_FD_187208 | JGI IMG/M metagenome (GOLD analysis project Ga0209181, IMG submission 187208) | Freshwater microbial communities from Lake Fryxell liftoff mats and glacier meltwater in Antarctica - MAT-05 (SPAdes) (version 2) | ecosystem: Environmental > Aquatic > Freshwater > Ice > Liftoff... | reverse complement strand
ATTTAATCGACAATCAATCTAATATTTATAAAAGATAGGTTATTGTAGTTTCACTGCGCTTGCACTTTCACAAGTTGCTTTACAAGGTTGTGTTTTCCAGCCGCATCGCTGATAGTAACGAAGTAAATGCCGGCAGGGAAGTTACTGATATTGATAGTGCTATTTTGCTGCACATTTGTTGTAAGTATATTTTCGCCTTGCAAATTGGTGACATGCATGAGATATACAGTATTGTTATTTTCACCGCCTGTAATATTAATATGCAATTGAGCGGATGCCGGATTCGGATATAAATTCACTACGAAATCTGTATAGTTATTATCAATTGCAATAATATCGGAGTAATCATGTCCCCCTGCTACTTTTAATCTGTAATAATTAATGCCGTTGAAAGGATTGTCATCAGAAAATGCAAAATCATTTTGTGCCACGAAATTATTTTTTGGCTGCACTGTGCCTATCGCATCAAAATTAATTCCATCACTGCTTCTTTCAATGTCAAAATAATCTACCTGCGTGTCAGTGGCAATTGTCCATTGCAACATATTAATTTTATTGATGTGCTCACCAGTAAAAGAAAGTAATTCTAATGGTAATGGAATTGCAAATGTGAAATTGTCGATGTTAACCCAGTCGCCTAATCCACCCGCTGTCATTAATACAGAAATATATTGACCATTATTTGGCGCAATAAAAGTGGCTGTGCGCATATTCCAAACGCCGTAGCTTGGAGTAGGGCCAACATAAATTGCAGTACCCACGGCACCGCTAACAGTTTATAACCCCAATTGCACAGGATACACGAAAAAACCAGAAAACCCTCTATCCCAAAAGGTGATTGTGTAAGAAGTGCCAGCCACCAAAGGTGCATAGAGTTGCATGGTAATCATATCGGTTCCTAATCCAGTAAGTGCAACATACCAAGAACCACTTTGAGGTGGGCCCCAAGCGGCAGAAGTTATATTATCCATATCACCATAAGTTCCGAATGCATAAGTATTTGCCATAGAAACATTGAACGCCGCATTCGTCATATTAATCTGATCGCCAACAACAGGCGTAGTTTCGAAATTACCATTCAAAAAGGCTTGGGCAAATAGGCTAGGGGACGCAAACAAGAAAAGCAACGACACTGCAATAGTAATGCTAATGTTGTTTACTCTTTTTGGGAAGTTTATTTGTTTGATTTACATGTGCCGATGGTACTCAAACATAATGTTTTTTTTGAATTCTAGAAACATTTTTTAGTATTATTTTTTTATTCAAGCTAAATACACTTGGATCAGTTTCGTATTAATTAGCAAGCCTGTTGCGGCGTTTGCATTGTCGCTTTATTAGCTAGCGATATATAAAAGTGATTGTTAAATCTTTTTTTTAATCACAGTTTCATTGTTGGGTTAACCACGCAATTCCGACATCTTTAGCAAATTAAGCCTTGCCCTTATCCAGCGCTGCCGATTCACAATCCACCTTTCATCAAACAATCCTGTTCAAAACCTCAAATAGCCTCCGAGTCGCGTTAGGGGTTGCAGCGGAAACCCCGTATCCCGAGGAACGAGGGAGCGGAGTTGCAGCGAAAAACCCGGCCGCGCACGAAATTGTGGTATGAAGTCGGATTTTTAACGCGCGGCAACGCCCAAATCCAACTTACTTTCCCCTTTTTAAATCCAACCGCCAATTCCTCTCGTATATCCACGAAATAAATTTTCTAACCTTAAATGTATTCTATGAAAAAATTGCTCACCCAACCGATCAAAAGGTTGCAGCATGTAGCGTTAAACTGCATGTTTATTGCGTCAGGGTTGATGGCGACTCAGGCAATGGCGTCTAGCCACAGAGAGGCTCCGCTCATTGCTAATGACCCGCTTGCCGACAATACCGACCTTTACGTGTTTAGGAGTCCGGATGATCCTAATTATGTTACTATTATTGCCAACTACATTCCGGCAGAAATTCCTTTCGGTGGCCCGAATTATAATCACTTCGGTGAAAATATTCGCTACGAAATTCACATCGATAATAATATTGCCACTCTAGGTGATGATATTATTTATCGCGCAACATTCACGCGCACCAACGAAGATCCTACTACATTTTTTAGTATTCGCTTGGGTGCCGAAAATTTGAAAACTACCTACATGCTCGAAAAAAGCACAGATGGTGGTATTACTTTTATTACCATTGTAACTGATGGTATTGTTCCTGCTATCAACATTGGCGCACGCTCTATTGAAGATCCAGTTGTTGGCCTCGGTGCCACATCGTACGATGAATTAATGATGGCTGCCGTTGCTACTGCAGTTACTGGCGAAAAAGTTTTTTGTGGACCTGTTGATGATCCATTTTTTGTTGACCTTGGCGGTATTTTCGATTTAGGAAATGCACCTCGCGCAACTGAAACACCTCGCGATGGTTTAGGACATTTTAATTGTCACACCATTGCATTACAAATTCCAATTAGCATGTTACAAAAAGATGGTTTATCGGTTGATATGGCTGATGATATTCTTGATGGCGATTTTGTTATTGGTGTTTGGGCAAGTGCAAGTCGCCGTGCAATTCGCACATTAAATGGCGATGGTACTGAAAGTGCTTCTGGCGATTGGATTCAGGTATCTCGTTTAGGTATGCCTTTAACTAACGAAGTAATTATTCCACTTGGAGAAAAAGATTATTGGAATTCATTATCGCCTTATGCAGAAGATGCAGCGCATTTTGAATTTTTCTTTAACCCTGAATTAGCATTGTATATGGATGATGCATTGTTTGGAACAGCAGTTCCGCAATTTCAAAAATTACGTATTCAAAAAGCAAGTTTAGGTGCTTACAATTTCAGCAATGGTGCTGATGGTTTATACGGATTAAAAGGTTCACCTGCAGTTGCGGGAACAGCATTAGATGATGCTATTTTCGGAACATTATTATTACCTGCAGCTGGCAAACCGCGTTCGGTAGATTTATGGCCTTTATTTTTTACTGGCGCACCAAATCTTGCTCCTTACCAATTAGCAACAGGCAAAGCTGGCAACCCTTTAGCTGCTGGAAAGCCATTCGTAAATAATTTCCTGCCAAATGGTGGCGATATGTTACGTTTAAATATGGCTGTTCCTGTAACTGATCGTATGAGTCCTTTCTTTAGTTCTGAAGGTTTATTGGCTGCTGCAGTTATTGGTTTAACCGTTAATCCATTTAACACCACTACTGCGTTAGAATTTATTCCTAACATGGATGGTTTCCCTAACGGTCGCCGTTTAGAAGATGATGTTACACGTATTGAATTACAAGCTGTTGGTGGAATTGTTTTAGCGGCTATTGGTTTATGGTACGATGATTATGATCCTGCTACAGGTGAATCGCCATTAACACGCGATATGCGCGACGTAATAAATTACACTACTCGTGTTGAGCATAACGACGCTACATTCCAAACATCGTTCCCTTATGTTGCTGCTCCTTGGAGAGGAACTGAAGTTGATTTTGAATATTAATTCCAATAATCATCAAATTAAATAAAATGAAAAATAAATTATATATGATAAAAGAAAAGTTGAGTGTATTGCTCATTGCAACAATGATGTTGTTGCCTACTTTTCAGGCGTCAGCTTCCAGTCACCGTGAAGCTCCGCTAATAGCTGATGACCCATTGGCTGATAATACGGATTTGTATGCGTTTCGTAGTCCCGATAATCCGGAAATGATTACCATAATTGCTAACTATATTCCGTTGCAATTACCTCACGGTGGTCCAAATTATTACACGTTCGGACAAGACATTCGTTACGAAATACATATTGATAATAATATAGGCACATTGGGTGATGATATTATTTATCGATTTACTTTCACCAGAACAGATGAAGATCCAAGTACATTTTTTAATATTCGCTTAGGTGCCGAAAATATTAAAATGACTTATACTTGCGAATTAAGTACTAATGGTGGTATAACATTTTCTACAATAGTTACAGGTGGTGCAGTGCCTCCTCCATTTATTGGCCCGCGTTCAATTAATAGCGGTGTTGGTTTAGGCGTTTCTTATCAGAGTTTAATTAACGATGCCATTTTGCCACTTCCTGGCGGTGGTAGTGTATATGCTGGTCCTGCTGATGATCCATTTTTTGTTGACCTTGGCGGTATATTCGATTTAGGTGATGCTCCGCGCATGGGTGGCGAATCGTATGATGGTGTTGCTTGTATGAACGTGCATGTTATTGCATTACAAATTCCAATTTCATCGTTACAAAAAGATGGTTTAAGTGCAGCTATGGCTGATGATATTTTAGACAGCGATTTCGTAATTGGTGTTTGGGCAAGTGCAAATCGCCGTGCAATACGCACATTAAATGGTGATGGCACAGAAACAGCAAGTGGCGATTGGATTCAGGTATCACGTTTAGGTATGCCTTTAACTAACGAAGCTGTTATTCCAATTGGAGAAAAAGATTATTGGAATTCATTATCTCCTTATGCAGAAGATGCAGCACATTTCGAATATTTTTATAATCCTGAATTAGGCTTATACATGGACGACGATTTATTTGGTGGTGCAGTTCCTGCATTTGCTCCGTTGCGCATTCAAAAAGCAAGTTTAGGTGCTTATGATTTTACAAATGGAGCCGATGGATTATATGGTTTAAAAGGTTCACCTGCAGTTGCGGGAACAGCATTAGATGATGCTATTTACGGAACACTTTTATTACCTGCAGCAGGCAAGCCACGTTCGGTGGATTTATGGCCGATATTTTTTACTGGTGCACCAAACTTTCCGCCTTACCAATTGGCAACAGGAAAAGCTGGTAATCCATTAGCTGTTGGTAAACCATTTATTAATAACTTTTTACCTAACGGTGGAGATATGTTACGCTTAAATATGGCAGTTCCTATTACACCAAGAAACGACCCTGCTTTTAGTTCATTAGGTTTAGTGCAAGCAGCAGTTTTAGGTTTAACAGACCCAACTTATACTGCTACTGCCGATTTACAATGGATTCCTAACATGGATGGTTTCCCTAACGGTCGCCGTTTAGAAGATGATGTAACACGAATTGAGTTACAAGCAGTTAGTGGTATTGTTTTAGCAGCTATTGGTTTGTGGTACGATGATTATGATCCTTTAGTTGATCCATCACCAGTTACAACAGATTTATTAGATGTGTATACATACACTACAGGTGTTGAAGCAAATGATACTACATTTAAAGCCAAGTTTCCATACGTGCAAAAACCATGGAGCGGTGCAGGCAAATGTTCAGGTTTACCAGTTGATTATTTAGCTGAAACTGATTGCGGAACACCTACTGATTTAAATGCAGTTACTGTTGATGCTACTACAGTTAATTTAAGCTGGAGTGGTGAAGAAGCAACTTCATACCGTGTTGATTATCGCGTGGTTGGTGTTGGTCCAGTAGTTAAAGTTCCAACTGTTGCTAATTTCACAACATTATATGGCTTAACACCATGCACAAATTACGAATTTAGAGTTACCGTAAAATGTGTTGGCGCAGGTGAAACATTTACAACAGCATGGATGCCATTTAGCACACCATGCAGATTAGGTACTTCAACTGAAAATATGTTAGAAGTATATCCTAACCCTGCTAGCGATAAATTGCAATTAAATTATTTCACTAGTGAAGCAGGTAATGTTACTATTAGTGTAGTTGATGTAACAGGTAAAATTTATATTACCCAAACAACAATTGCAAATTCAGGTAATAATACATTCACAATTGGATTAGATAACCTCGAAAGTGGTGTTTATTTTGTTCAAATTAAAAATGGTGAAAAACAAGTTATCGATAAATTTATCGTAACTAAATAATTAGGCTTGTATGTTTGTTTATATTGAAGGAGGCTCGCAAGAGCCTCCTTTTTAATGTATCGATTTGTTGATGTACCGATGTGCTAATTTAACAGCCGGAACAGCCGTTAAAGTGCTAATTAGTTGATGTTTTGATGTGCTAATTGAACACTAAATTAATGTGTTAATTGGTTGATGTGCTGATGTGCTAATTGAACACTTAATTGATGTGCTAATTGAACAGACGGAGCAGCCGTTAATGTGCTAATTGGTTGATGTGCTGATTAAATTGCTGTCGAATTAATTTTTTTTCTTCACTTGAACAAAAACCTCACAGGTTAAAAAAAACCTGATGAGGTTTTTAAACCCGAAAATTCGAAATTAAAATACCTACCAATAAATCTTTTTCTCCACGCATAAAATATTTCCCAATTTCAAACGACTATATACTTATTATATAACCAAAAAAGGTTTAATTATTATGTATCAAAACGAAACGAGTGCCGCAAAAGGCAACAGAGGAAGCAACGAACGGCAGTTGCTTTACCGGTCAATGGAAAGAGCCGCAGTAAACATTTACACCACGGAGAACAGCTATGAAATGTTGGTATTTGCTCCGGGTAGAATTCGCGAACATTTTAGTGTGGAACTGGAAGGCGGACAATTAACCGTAGGTTATCGTCCACCAGCAGGTTTTCCTCGTCCGGAATGGGTGCGCAGGGAATATAGTCGCGGTGGATTTTCGCGGGCTTTTACCCTTGGTGCAACTATCGATGCTTCAGCAATTACGGCGAAGTATGAAGATGGTGTTTTGCATATTCATCTCCCATTATTAACAGGAGAAGCTATGCCAAAACAAAAAATTAATGTGGTGTAATTTGCGTTAATTAATTTAAATTCGCGGCAACTTGAAAAGGTTGCCGTTTTTTTGTGTTGCAACGCCTCGTAAATTGCTATTTCAATGCAGATAGCGTATGCTTCCATTATCTGTTGAAAAGAGCCTGTTACTGACAGCATATCTTCTATTTTTTTACAAAATGTATGGTGTTATCAATTCTATTGCTTAGCCTGGGTTTAACCACCCTTACCCTATTCTGAACCCAGCCACCCCTCAGGCAGTTCCAGCAAAATTTCCTATCTATTAGATTTTTTTCACACTCATAAATCCAAATCAACCTACACTCCGTATGTATCTCCAAAACAAACATCATGCAAAAGCAACTATTTACCTTCATTATTATTGCCGCAACGCTATTTGGAGCGCAATCCTGCTCAAATATGAGCGGTAAAAACACCGAATCATCCTTAGAATCTGCTATCCCCAAGCTACTCGACAACCCACTAACAACAGGAACTGATGTGGAATGGGAGGCATTGTTAACCAATTACGATAAGGCTGTTGCAACACTCCAAGCCAATCCTGATGCCTTAGATCAGTATCTATTATTAGCTCAAGTATTTATTACCGAAGCCCGTTTAACCGGAAACGGTAACTATTACCATCAAGCTGCAGTTAAAATGTTGGATAAAGTTTTATCGAGCGACAAAAAGGACAGTAATTTAGAATTTCAAGCCCTCACATTTAAATCGGGCGTTTTATTATCGATGCACCAGTTTCAAGCTGCATTAGATGCTGCAAATGCTGCATTTAAATTAAGTAATCACAATGCTCAATTATTAGGTGCATTAGTTGATGCCAATGTCGAATTGGGCAATTATACCGAAGCAGTTAAATATTGCGACATGATGATGCAATTGCGTCCTGATATCCGCTCATATTCACGCGTTTCTTATTTGCGTCAAATTCACGGCGATAATACAGGTGCTATCGAAGCCATGAAAATGGCAGTCGAAGCTGGTATGCCTGGAGCTGAATCAACCGAATGGGCAAGAATTGTTTTAGGCGATTTATTATTAATGACTGGCGATTTAAAAAATGCGGAAATATGTTACTCCACTGCCGATGGTTTGCGCAATAATTACGCTTATGCCAAAGCAGGTTTGGGAAGATTAGAAAAGGTAAAGAAAAATTATGATGCAGCTATAAAACATACAGAATCTGCAATCACCATAATGACCGATGTTGCATTCATCAATCAATTGGCAGATATTTATGCGTTAAAGGGCGATAAAGAAAAAGCCGAAGAAATTAGAAAGGATGTACTCGAAATATTAAAAGATGCCGAAAAAGAAGGAAATAAATCGGATGCTAAAATAAAACACAATGCTGCCCGTGAAATGGCAGAAGCCTATTTGCACACCGGCAAATACGACGATGCAATTAAGTTTGCAAAACAAGATTTAAGTTATCGTCCTGCAAATATAGATGCCAACGAATTAGTTGCTTGGGCAGCCTATCTAAATCAAGATTACAGCACCGCAAAAATGTATGCAGATAAAATGTTAAATACTAAAACTAAAAACCCTGCAACACTTTATAAAGCAAGCATGATTTATAAGAAATCAGGCAATTCAACCGATGCCGATAAAATGATGCAAGAGGCTCTAGCTATGAATCCTGCTATTGCTGGCCAAATTATTAATTCCATTTCTGAGTAATAGATATCCAACCGAGCTTTCCCTTTTTAAGGGAAGGCTCTTTTAATGCTTATTTATGAAAAAAATACTACTACCACTAAGTATTTTGTTGATAGCCAGTTTTTCTGCTTCAGCACATACCATAAATTATACACTCAACAAAATGAGTGAAGGTGAGGTGTTCGGTCAATATTTGTTAGAGGGATTTAAGCATATAATTCCGCTAGGATTAGACCATATTTTATTTATCCTTTGCGTGTTTTTCCTGAATACCAATCTTAAAAAAATTGTTTTACAAGCAAGCATGTTTACACTGGCGCACACCATTACACTTGGGTTAAGTATGTATGGTATAATAAATGCTCCAGGTGAAATTATTGAACCCATTATTGCCTTGTCAATTGTTTTTCTTGCTATCGAAAATATTTATTCCGATAAAGTAAAGCCTTGGCGATTAATTATGGTATTTATTTTTGGTCTTGTGCACGGAATGGGATTTGCCGGCGCACTTAATGATCTTGGAATGCCAGAATATGCATTCGCCACCGCATTAATCAGTTTTAATATTGGTGTCGAGTTAGGACAATTATCTATTATTTTATTGATGTACTTTGTAGTGAGCCGACAATTTAGTCAACTCAAATGGTATCGCAGTAAACTCGTAATACCAGCATGTATCGTAATTGCTGGAATTGCCAGCTACTGGACTATTGAACGCATTTTCATCTCTTGAAATCTAAACCCCAAAAACTTACGTAAGTAATATCATGCAGCTTAGGGAATCATATCAGCAAAAAAGTGAATCGGCTTCGGTAATTCTGTTACTGATTGTCTTTTTTACATTGATTCGCCCCGTTGCACCGATGCTTACAGATAATATCGCTCACCGCTATTTTATGGCGCAACATGAGCAACTGCATAAGTTATCGTTAAATCACTTAGATGATGATTTAAAAAATGCAAATGATGCCAATACCGCCACTAAGCAAACAAAAACATTCGAACAGATTTTAATTTATTGTATCGAAATTACAACAATAGTAAATTTTACCAATACAAATATAATTGCATTTGAAGAGCCGAAATTCTTTATCTCAGTCAATAATGCAATATTAACTATTCAACCACCGGATGCAGCAATGGATGTCTGCCCGGATGAAAATATCCAAAGTGTATTTTTCATTTAATGGTTAGAAATTAAAGGCAGGCATGATAGTTTTTTTTAATATTGAGTTGCAGTGTGGCTGCATTGCAACTCATTTTATTGTCTTTACTTTTCAAAAACATTATTATGTACACTTACATTTTACGCGCAATAATCCTATGCCTAATTTTCTTTTCTGCTACTTTTATTTATGCAAATTCCGGCATTTTACAAGGTAGCATCATTCAAAAAAATGGCGGCCAACCCATCACTAATGCAATTGTAATATTGCAGGAAGGTAATTTAGCTGCCACTACCAATGCATTTGGAAATTTTAGTTTTTTCGATTTACCGCAAGGTGTTTTTAATCTTGAAATTATCCATATCGGTTATGAATCTGTTTTTTTACAAGCTATTGTTAATGACGCTACTGCAACTGTTATTGCAATTACACTTAATGAAGCTCCAATAGATTTACAAAGTGTAACCGTTACCGGAGATGTAACACATCGCCAAAATACTATTTCTGCATTAGATATTAAACTAAGACCTACTGCTAATGCACAAGATTTATTACGGTTAGTGCCTGGATTATTTATTGCACAACATGCAGGTGGCGGTAAAGCTGAACAAATATTTTTGCGCGGATTTGATATCGATCATGGAACAGATATTAGTGTTAATGTAGATGGCATACCTGTTAATATGGTTAGTCATGCGCACGGTCAAGGTTATGCAGATTTGCATTTTGTAATTCCTGAAACTATTCAATCTTTCGATTTTTTAAAAGGTACTTACAGTGCACAATTTGCTGATTTTGCCACTGCTGGCGCTATCAATTTTAATACTGCCGATTATTTAAATAATAATGTAGTTAAAATAAGTGCTGGCCAGTTTAATACATTACGCACTTTAGTGATGTTAAATCTACCAGTTTCGAATACCGCAAATACTAATCGCGCTGCATATATTGCTGCAGAGTATCAAATATCAGATGGTCCTTTCGAAAGTCCTCAGGATTTTAATCGCACCAACATTTTTGCCAAGTATCGCTCAATGATTAATAATAAATCTATTTTATCGCTATCTGCTTCAACATTTAGCAGCAGTTGGAATGCATCAGGACAAATTCCACAACGAGCAATAGACGAAGGCTTAATTGATAGATTTGGTTTTATTGACGACAAAGAAGGTGGACAAACTAGTCGCTCCAATATTAATTTAGAATTAACACATATTATTAATTCAAATAATACAATTACCAATCAAATATATTTTACAGATTATAAGTTTGAGTTATATTCCAATTTTACTTTCTTTTTGGAGGATAGTATCAATGGCGACATGATTAAACAAAAAGAGCACCGCAGCTTATATGGTTACAATGGCATATTTAACAACGAAAGCAGTTTATTGGGTAAGCAACTAAGCAGTATTGCAGGCATTGGCTTTCGTTATGATAAGGTTAGAGAAAATGAGTTATCGCATGTTGCTGAACGGGAAATATTACTCGACAGATTGGCTTACGGTAATGTTTTTCAAACTAATGCTTTTGCTTACTTAAGTGAAACCTTATCGTTAACTAATAATTTACAAGTAAATGCAATTATAAGATACGATGCTTTTAATTTCGCGTATGATAATTTATTAGATTCCACTTATAATTTTCAAAGTGTAGATGATGGTATTCTGACGTATAAATTAAATTTCGATTATAATTTGAATAAAAATACTGCATTTTATCTATACACAGGTAAAGGTTTCCATTCGAACGATACACGTGTTGTTGTTGCACAAAATGCAGTGCAAACTTTGCCTGCAGCTTACGGCGCCGATTTCGGTATGCGATTTAAGCCTTACAAACAATTATTATTGCAACCTGCAATTTGGGTATTGTATCTCGAACAAGAATTTGTTTACGTTGGCGATGCAGCCATTGTTGAACCAGGTGGAAAAACAATGCGTAGAGGAATCGATTTGTCGGCCCGCTGGCAACTTTTAAATTGGTTGTTTATTGACGCTGATATTAATTATACTTTAGCCAATGCTATTGGTTCGCCTGAAGGTGAAAACTATATTCCGTTAGCTGCTCCGCTTACCTCCATTGGTGGAATTAATGTGCAAACACAAAAAGGTTGGAATGGTAGTATTCGATATCGCTATATGGCAGATCGACCTGCGAATGAAACAGGTTCAGTAATTGCAGAAGGGTATTTTATAAATGATTTAGTTTTGAATTACACCACTAAAAAATATGAATTAGGTATCGAAGTACAAAATATTTTTAATGTGGAATGGAATGAAGCTCAATTTGATACTGAATCAAGATTGCAAGATGAATTACTTCCAGTGAGTGAATTACATTTTACACCAGGTGTTCCGTTTTTTGCAAAAGCTACTATGAGTGTTTTCTTTTAACCCAACTTAATCAATTAGCATTAGCAAATCAAACAAACTATTTATTTAGATGAGCTTAACGTGAGTAGCAAATAATTGGAAAAGTTCATGTTATTGGTAGGAAACATTTGAGTTTATTACAAAGCAAAAGATATTACGATTGTTATTGCTTATTCTGGGTTCAATAGCAATAATTAATTACTGCTATCAATAGATACTATTTGTAATTGTAGCAATTCATTAGCATGTTTAATTATTGTTTTAGCATTTTCGTTAGGATCAATGGTATCCATCGTTAACGTGCTAACTTTTTCCTGAGGCCGCTGACTTAAACCGTAACTGTATGTTTTATCATAATAAATCAGTACAGTTGCGGTTGCTTCAGCCAAATTTCCAGCTTCAAAAAAATCGATTGCAGCTTGTGCATGCTGACCGCCAAGTCGCTTGGCAATGCGTTTTACAGCATCTAGCAACGCTTGCTTTTCATATCCGCCATAAGTTTTAACTAAATAATTAATTCGTTCTGTTGTCGGAAATTCGCAATGTAAAACCGAAGCATTACGCATGTGTTCCCAAAATAATTCAGGTATAAATACAGTTCCGATTAAATGACTTTCATCTTCAATCCAAATCCGTTTCGAAATATCCAACTCGCTTAATGCCTCGAATAACAAATTCTCGAACATTTCTGTTCCAGGTTGTTTTGCTTCGCCAATATGACCAAATGCACTTCCCTTGTGATTAGCCATTTTTTCTAAATCGATAATTTGTTCTCCAGCATTTTCTAATGCTTGTAAAATTGCCGTTTTAGCACTGCCTGTTTTCCCTCCAATAATAATTAGCGGCCAAGGTTTTGCAAATGTGGCATGCATTAAGCGGCGATATGATTTATATCCACCTTTAATTACATTTGTATTTATGCCTGCAAAATTAAATAAGGTTGCCAGGCTTTTACTGCGCATGCCTCCACGCCAGCAATGCACAACTAAGCTATCAGCTTGCACATCACTTGCAATTTGTTTTGCTAGGGCCACGAAATCAGCCATTTTTGGACCAACCAATTCCAAACCTTTTTTTATCGCGCTATCCTGACCCTCATTTTTATAGGTTATGCCCACTATTGCTCGTTCTTCATTTGAAAATAAAGGTATGTTAATGGCACCAGGAATATGGGCATGTTCAAACTCTTTGGGTGAACGCACATCAATTAGCGGAACTTTTTCACCGCTTTCGCGATATTGTAGTATAGTGATTTCTTTGAACAATAAATTAGCTTTGTTGTAAAGTTAGTAATCTTAAATTGATATAGTATGCAGCGTTTTTTTTGGTCAGTAATAATTTTAATCGTTTTGCCTTTCGCAATGCAGGCACAGGCTAGGTACTTTAGAGGCACATTAGCCACACCAGGCGGCGATTTAATATTCTTTTTCTCCCTCGACAGAAATGCTGCCGGTGAGCCTTTTAAATATACATTAGAAAACGGCAATGAAACAATTGCAGGGGCACTTGAAAAAAAAGGGGATTCAATCATTTTTAGTTCACCGGTTTTTAATTCTGAAATTGTTGCACGTTTTAATGAGGATAAATCGGCGCTTTCTGGAAAATGGTACGACCACTCCAGACCTGGCAATTATTTTCTTCCCTTTGAAGCCGTATTTGTAAAAGAAAATGTTTATCGCCCGGGATTAGAAGAGCCAATCGCAGATATCAGTGGCAGATATGATGCAAAATTTATTAATGGAGATGTGATAGATAACACTGTTGGTGTATTTCGTCAAGATGGCAATAAGTTTTCAGGCACATTTTTGACAACTACTGGCGACTACCGGATGCTGAATGGTTTTGTTAGCGGTGATAATTTTTATCTTGCTGCATTTGATGGTTCACATGCATTTTTATTCAAAGGAAAGATACTGGAGAACAATAGTTTGTCAGGCTACTTTTACAGCGGACAACATTTTGCTGCGCCTTTTATTGCAAGCAAGAACAATAAGGCAGCGTTACCCGACCCTAAATCGCTCACTTATTTAAAACCTGGCTACGATAAATTCACTTTCGCTTTTCCCGACGAAAATGGAAATATTGTAAAGTTAGAAGATGAGCAATTCAAAAATAAGGCAATGATTATTCAAATAACTGGAAGTTGGTGCCCGAATTGCATGGATGAAACTTCGTATTTGAGCGAAGTAGAAGAAAAGTTTAAAAGTAAAGACCTTGCAATTGTGGCATTATCGTTTGAGCGACAAACTGAGCAAGTGCAATTTAAGCAAAACATCAGCAAATTGCGCAATCATTTTGGTGTGGATTACTTGTATTTGAATGCAGGTTTACCAAAAACAGCAAGCGATGCACTTCCAATGTTAAATAAGGTAATGGGATTTCCTACAACAATAATATTGAACAAAAATCACGAGATAGTGGAAATACATACCGGTTTCAACGGCCCCGCAACGGGCGATGTATTTGTCGAATATCAGCGCGAATTCGAAGCATTATTAAACAAGTTGGTGGAGTAAATCATATTAAATTGAATTGATGAAGTAGAAATTTGATATTTTTTTTGCTTGTAACAATGGAATAAAATATCTTTGCAGCCTCAATTTTCTGAAATTGATTTTCGGGAAAACGAAATTGGCTGATAGTGTAACTGGCAACACGTCTGATTTTGGTTCAGAAGAGTCTAGGTTCGAGCCCTAGTCGGCCAACTTGAAAACCCGCTGTAAAAGAGCGGGTTTTTGCTTTTACACTCTTGTCAACTAGCATTAAAAGCCTGAAAATGGCACCCAAACCTGCTTATTTTGCTCAAAATCAACGGTTTTTTTAACATTTCGCCTAATTTTTTGCTTTTTACCTTATTTTTGCGCCTAATTCTTAATCAAACAACAGTGTTATGTCTATCAACAACATTATTAGTTTACTCGGCGATAAAGCAGATTACCTGCTGAACCACGAATCGAAAACTATTTTAAAATCAGCTATACATGTTCCAGGAGCCGATTTCGTTGATCGCATTTGGGTTAATAGCGACCGCAATCCACAAGTATTACGCAATATTCAATCAATGTATAATACCGGTCGTTTGGCTGGAACTGGGTATATTTCTATTCTACCTGTAGATCAAGGAATTGAACACAGTGCCGGTGCATCTTTTGCAAAAAATCCTATTTATTTCGACCCTGAAAACATTATTAAATTAGCTATTGAAGGCGGTTGCAATGCCGTGGCTACCACTTTTGGCGGCTTAGGGATGGTGGCGAGAAAATATGCGCACAAAATTCCTTTGATGGTGAAAATTAATCACAACGAATTTTTAACCTACCCAAATAAATTTGATCAGGTAATGTTTACTTCGGTTAAATCTTGCTGGAATTTAGGTGCTGCCGCTGTGGGTGCAACTATTTATTTTGGTTCCGATGAGTCAACTCGTCAGCTTAAAGAAGTTACAGAGGCTTTCCAATATGCACATGAATTAGGTATGGCTACTATTTTATGGTGCTACTTGCGTAATCCTGCATTTAAAACTGCAGAAAAAGATTACCACGTGAGTGCCGACTTAACAGGTCAAGCTAACCATTTAGGCGTTGCTATTGAAGCAGATATTATCAAGCAAAAATTACCTGAAAACAACGGTGGTTATCTTGCTTTAAATACAAAAGAATCGGCATACGGTAAAAATGATAAACGCATTTATGAAGAATTAACTTCATCTCATCCAATTGACCTTTGCCGTTATCAAGTGGCAAATTGTTACATGGGCCGTGCTGGACTTATTAACTCAGGTGGCGCTTCAACAGGTGCTACAGATTTAAATGAGGCAGTTACAACTGCAGTAATTAACAAGCGCGCAGGAGGAATGGGACTAATTTCTGGTCGCAAGGCTTTCCAACGTCCAATGACTGAAGGAATTGCAATTTTAAATGCTATTCAAGATGTTTATTTGACTAAAGAAGTTACCATCGCTTAATTGAGCATTGGAATCAACTAATTAAATCGATTCACTTTAAGATGAATCATTATCGATAACTTTGATTTTACTCAGATAAAAAGCGGCAAATATGTCAGAGCAAAAACCCGACAAATCAAGTTGGTTTAAGCGCAGTAGAAAGGGAATTGAGACTTCAACAGAAGAAAAACTCGATACACCGGAAGGTGTGTGGTGGCAATGCCCAGAATGTAAAAAAACTACCACTGCTATTGAATTTGAAGATAAACTTTGGTGCTGTCCAACTTGCGGATACCACGGCAGAATAGGTTCTAAACAATATTTCAAATTGTTTTTCGACGAAGGTGAACACCAGTTACTCTTCGAAAATGTGCGCTCTAAAGATGCATTAAATTTTAAAGATTTGAAGCAATATGGTGATCGCCTGAACGAAGCATGGAAAAAATCGGAATATACTGATGCAATTAGCGTTGGCGTAGGTCCAATTAATGGTCAACTCGCCGTTATTGCCTGCATGAATTTCGAATTTATTGGTGGCAGTATGGGAACAGTAGTGGGAGAGCGTATTTCAAGAGGAATTGATTATTGCGTTGAACATCACTTGCCTTTTATGATTATCTCTAAATCGGGCGGCGCCAGAATGATGGAAAGCGGATTTTCGCTCATGCAAATGGCTAAAACCTCAGCTAAACTAACCTTGTTATCTAAACATAAATTGCCTTATTTCAGCTTGTGTACCGACCCTACAACTGGCGGCGTTACTGCAAGTTTTGCTATGTTGGGCGATATCAATATTGCCGAACCTAAAGCACTTATTGGCTTCGCTGGTCCTCGCGTAGTGAAAGAAACAATTAAGAAAGATTTACCAAAAGGCTTCCAATCGGCAGAATTCCTTTTAGAAACAGGGTTTCTCGACCTAATTGTTGAACGAAAAGATTTAAAGGAACGTATTGCCACTCTTGCGAAGCATTTTAAAGGCTAATTTGTTCATTATCAATTACTTAAGTATACACAGTAGTGTAAATCGACTTATTGTGTATAATTGACGCATCAACAGCTGTTTTTTATGTGTTGGTAGCTTTGTTTTTTCATAAAAATCCCTTACCTTTGCTCCTCAAATATCAAAAAGTAGTAATAAAATGCCAGTAGTAACAGCAGAAAATAGAAAGCAGATTTTCAAAGAACACGGTGGTTCTGAGGCAAATACAGGTTCGGTAGAAGGTCAAATCGCGTTGTTTACAGCACGTATTAATCATCTTACAGAGCACTTAAAAGTTAACAAAAAAGACTTCGCAACTAAGCGTAGTTTATTGATGTTAGTTGGTAAGCGCCGTCGTTTTCTCAATTATTTAATGAAAAAAGATATCGCTGCATATCGTTCATTGATTGAGAAATTAAATATTCGTCGTTAATTCAACAATGTTAAAAATATTGGGCTATGTGGAAAAAGTAATTTATCCCGTAGCCCTTTTTCATTTTTAGCTAATTATCTGAATTGTATTCCAAAAAAAACGTGGCAATGATTCCCTCATCATCTGCAAACTAGAAAAGTAAAACTTTATAATATTTATTCATTAACCAGGTGCGGAGTTTGATTAAACCTATTTGTCCCCTGAAACCAGACAAAAACCCCCCAACAAATTACTTCAAACTCCTACCTACTAAATTTCGAACAAAACAATGATTCCAAATCCAATCAAGGTCAGTATCCCGATGGGAGATGACCGAACGATTACCATCGAAACTGGCAAATTAGCCAAACAGGCAGATGGTTCCGTGGTAGTAAAACAAGGTGGCACCATGCTACTCGCAACAGTGGTTTCTGCAAAAGAAGCAAAAACAGGTGTTGATTTTATGCCATTAACAGTCGATTACCGTGAAAATTATGCTGCAGCAGGTCGTTTTCCTGGTGGTTTTCTTAAAAGAGAAGCAAGACCATCGGAATATGAAATTCTGATTAGCCGCTTAATTGACCGCGCAATGCGTCCAATGTTTCCAAGTAATTATCATGCTGATACTCAAGTATTGGTTACGTTAATGTCGCTCGATACTGAAATTCTTCCTGATGCATTAGCTTGTTTAGCAGGCGCAGCGGCTTTAGCCGTTTCTGATATCCCGTTCGGTGGTCCTATTTCTGAAGTGCGCGTTGGTCGTATTAACGGTAAATACGTTATTAATCCAACACGTTCTGAATTAGCAAATTCCGATATTGATTTGATAGTTGCCGGCAGCCATAAAGATGTAGTAATGGTTGAAGGTGCTTTAAAAGAAGTAAAGGAAGCTGATATGCTTGAAGCAATTCGTTTTGCGCATCAAGTAATTCAAACGCAATGCGAAATGTTAAATGAATTAACGCGTTTAACAGGAAAAGAAACTAAGCGCGAATACAATCACGAAACTCATGACGAAGCATTACGTGATCGTATGTGGAAAGAATTGTATGAAAAAGTAAGTGCAGTTGCGCACATGCCTTCTAAAAAAGAAGAACGCAGCGATGCGTTTAAGCAAGTGAAAGAAGATTTTAAAACATTATTCACTGAAGAAGAATTAGCTGAAAAAGGTGGATTTATTTCAACTTATTATCACGATATCGAAAAACATGCAATGCGTGAAATGGTATTGACCGATCGGCAGCGTTTAGATGGCCGTAAATTAGATGAAGTACGTCCTATTTGGGGAGAGGTAGATTATTTACCATCTGCACATGGTTCAGCAGTATTTACACGTGGTGAAACGCAATCTATTACAACTGTTACTTTAGGTAGCAAAATGGATGAGCAATTAATTGATGGTGTTGTGCACGAAGGAAATTCTAAATTTTTATTACACTATAATTTTCCACCTTTCTCAACTGGTGAAGCAAAGCCAATGCGCGGTTTAGGTAGGAGAGAAGTAGGTCACGGTAACTTAGCAATGCGCGCAGTTAAATGGTCGTTGCCTGACGAAAATGCATATACAATTCGTATTGTATCTGATATTCTTGAGTCTAATGGCTCATCATCTATGGCTACTGTTTGCGCAGGTTCACTTGCGTTAATGGATGCAGGTGTGCAAGTTAAAAAACCAGTTGCAGGAATTGCAATGGGTTTAATTTCTGAAGCTAATATGGTGCGCTACGCAATTTTGAGTGATATCTTAGGTGATGAAGATCATTTAGGTGATATGGACTTTAAAGTTGCTGGAACAGCAGATGGTATTACTGCAACACAAATGGATATTAAAGTTGACGGATTAAGTTTTGGCGTTGTGCAAGAAGCATTAGAACAAGCGCGCAGAGGTAGATTGCATATTCTTGAAGAAATGGCTAAAGTAATGAGCGCTCCTCGTGCAGATTATAAACCGCATGCTCCACGTATTGTGCAAATGCAAATTCCAAGAGAATTTATCGGTGCCGTTATCGGGCCTGGTGGTAAAATTATTCAGGAAATGCAACGTGAAACTGGTGCTGAAATTTCAATATCTGAAGTTGGTGAATTTGGTATTATCGATATCGCGTCGCCTAATAAAGACTCAATTGATAAAGCAGTAACACGCATTAAAGGTATTGTTGCCGTTCCAGAAGTTGGAGACGTTTACGAAGCAACAGTTAAGTCGATAATGCCTTACGGCGCTTTCGTAGAATTTTTACCAGGTAAGGAAGGTTTATTGCATATTTCTGAAGTTAGCTGGCAGCGTTTAGAAACATTGGAAGGTGTTTTAAACAAAGGTGATAAGTTGAAAGTTAAATTATTGGAAGTAGATAAAAAAACCGGTAAATTTAAATTGTCAAGTAAAGTGCTTCTTGATCGCCCGGAAAGAAAATCGAACGAAGAGCATAATTAAATATTTAAAGTAATCATACTAAAGGGATGTTGTTTTACAGCATCCCTTTTTTTTAATTATATTAATCACAAGCTTCCTAAAACTATATTATATAAACCGCACCCAGATTTATATTTAACACGAATTAACCCAAATTAAGCATTAGACCTTAGCAAATCAACCAAGCAATTGATTTAGTTGGGTCATGCCGATATTTTAATTTTTTGCAGCAAGAACCAGGCTCACAAAAAATACTAAAACTGAAAACGTAAAAGAAGATAGTCGTATTTTTGATTGCACTTCTTTTTACCTTCACACAAATTTAATACTACATCATGCATACGCATATTATAAAAGTTAGAGGATTTCATTGCGACATGTTCGGACATGTAAACAATGCGCGTTATCTTGAATTTCTTGAAGAAGCAAGGTGGGAGTGGCTCAACAAACTCACTACCTTTAATTTTTTTGAACGTAAAAACCTCAGCTTTGTAGTCGTTAGCATTACCATTCATTATCGTTGGCCAAGTGTGCTCAACGATGAATTGGAAGTAAGTGTGCAAATGCAAAATATGAGTAACCGCAGTGCAACAGTGCATCAAAGTGTTGTGCGCAAAGCTGATGGCAAATTAATTGCTGAAGCAGATGTTACATTTGCTATGGTTGACAATACCACTATGAAAGCAGTGCCAATTGATGATGAATTAAGGCAAATTCTAGTTAATTAAATGTCAATTTAGCTAAGGCATTTTCTAAGCTTACCATGCTTGCTGCAACATCATCTATGCTTATTGTGCCAACACTAATTCTGAACCAAGGGCTTTCTCTGTCGCTTCCGAAAGCATAAAATGGAACAATAGCAATGCTTGCATCATTTAATAAATAATCCGCTACTTGCGACATGTTTGTTATTTGCGTGCCATCTGCTTTAGTGCCGCCACGTAAATCGAATTTTACAGTTAAATAAATTGCAGCTTGCGGCGCAATGCAATCTACGTGATAACCTTTCGCTTTTAATGCTTGTATTCCTTTGTAGAATCCTTCTAATCTGTTTTGTATTTGTAATTTATAATTGCCTAGGAAAGTATTTATTGCAGTGTCGTTCATTAAGTATTTCGCAGCAGCAACTTGTTCGGCTTTTGGTGCCCATGCGCCAATATGACTTAAAATACTTTTCATTTTATCAATAATATATTTCGGCCCAAAGCTCCATCCAACGCGAACGCCTGTTGCAGAAAATGCTTTGCTTAATCCATCAATAAAAATTACGTAATCGCGTAATTCAGGTCGTAAGGAAACTGGATCGTAATGTTTCGTTTCGCCAAAAGTTAAGGTCCAATATAATTGATCGTATAAAATGTATAAAGGTTTTTGGTCGGCACCCCTGCGTGCATTTTCTGCAACAACTAAATCACAAATTTCAGCTAATGCACTTTTGGTAAATGTAGTGCCTGTTGGATTTAATGGTGAGCATAATGCAATTAATGTAGCATCTTTTATATGCGGCGCAATTTCTGCAGCCGTTGGCATAAAATTATTTTCAGGTTTTGTTTCTACTTCAATTTTTTCGCAAAAACTTAAATGCGTATAGTGGTTATTATTCCAGCTTGGAATAGGATAAATAACTTTATCACCTTTATCTAATAAAGTAATATAAGTTGCATAAATAAGTGGTCGCCCGCCTCCTGCGATTAAAAATTCATCAGCTTCGTAATTTAATCCATTATGCCTGCTCACAAAATGTTGTGCTGCTTTGCGCAATGTTTCAATTCCATTGGCAGCAGGATAATTTGTTTCATTATTGCGATACGCATTAATAATTTCTTCCTCAAGCTCTTGAGGAATAGGAAATAATTTTGGGTCAAAATCGCCGATAGTGAGATTGTAAATTTTTTCACCGCGTTTCACGCGTTCATTTACTTCACCCGCCAACTTGATAATTTCGGAACCGATTAGGTTTTCCGCCATTGCAGAAACCTTTATTTGTTGTTTAACCATTGATTGAACTCCTCCCATAGGTGCAAAATAATGCATTTTTTTTTAAATTTTGCAGCCTTTGTGATAATATTTATCAGTGACAAATTTTAGGCATTTTCATAAAAAATCAATCATGCCAATGCTTAGCCCTGTGGAGATAATGTTAAAAACGAATGGAACGCTAATGTGGAAGTCACCGTTTACAAACAAATTGACAAATGCAGGCCTATAATATCAGCAGACAAATTTTGAGGCAAATACGCATTTTTGCCCACGTAAATGCCTTTTGCCTTCATTAAATTACGGTAATTGTAGCCTTGTTTTTTGCTACCAATTTGCCAAAAGAATGTAAGGTCATATTTTGTAACAAGCAAAATGCTTCGAAATCTGCTTCATGTCCAGGGCTTACAGCAACTAATAATCCACCGCTCGTTTGAGGGTCGCACAAAATTGCTTTTTTATAATCATCTAAACCTTCAATTTTATGGCCATAGCTTTCAAAGTTTCTATTTGTTCCGCCTGGTACCGATTTTAAGTTGAGATAATAATTTAAGATTTCTTTATCAATGGTTGGAACCATATCAAATAATACTTCTGCACTAATATCGCTTCCCTCACACATCTCGGTAAGGTGACCCATTAATCCAAAGCCAGTAACATCGGTCATTGCTTCTATATAATTAAGCTTGCCAAATGCTTCACCAATTTTATTTAATTGCATCATACTATCAGGTGCAATATCTGCATGCTCGGGTAATAAAATATTTTTTTTCTGTGCGGTCGTTAAAATACCTACGCCAATTTTTTTGGTGAGATATAATTTACATCCAGCTGTTGCTCCCGCATTCTTTTTTAAATGTGGAATATCAACTAATCCACTTACCGCTAAACCAAAAACTGGTTCGGGACAATCAATGCTATGTCCGCCAGCTAAAGGTATTCCTGCATCTGCACAAGCTTGACGTGCTCCATCTAAAACCATACCCGCATATTCGGGGGCAATTTTATCTATTGGCCATCCTAAAATTGCAATAGCCATAATAGGTTTGCCGCCCATAGCATATACATCACTTATAGCATTTACACTTGCTATGCGACCAAATTTAATTGGGTCGTCAACAATTGGCATAAAAAAATCGGTAGTTGATACTAATGCAGTGCCATTGCCTAAATCATAAACGGCGGCATCGTCTTTAGTTTCATTACCAACCAACAATTGAGGAAATGCAGTTTGTTTGCCTGCCGTTTTTAAAATTTCATCTAGTAATTTAGGTGATATTTTACAACCGCATCCAGCACCGTGCGAATATTGAGTAAGTTTAATCGGTTCCATAGTATGATATTGGTTGCGAAATTACATTAAAGTTTTTGATGTTGAACATAGGTGTAATTCCAAGTAAGTGAATATTAAGTTATGCTGCCTTTATTGCATTCATATAATCAATAAATAATAGATGCGCAATTTATTTGAAATTGTGCACCTTGCCATTTTGATGCATTAATGCCCTGCACTTTCCCAATCGGGAAATTGCTCAGTGGCATAAGTATAAGTTATAATTTTATTCGAAATCTCCTTCGATTGTTTCATGGCTGTCTGATGATCACCGATCTGTGCGAAGGATTTTACATCTTCCATTTTTTGCCATGCACTCAAAGTACAACGGTCGTTCCAAAATCCTTTATTCTTCATCCTTATAAAACCCCTTGATTGCATGGTTTGGTGCATAATTTTATATCCAAACATTGATAATTTTAAAAACAAGAAGGGGTTTTTTAGTTTAATGTAGGTGACAGTTACAACCATTGTGATTGATTTAAAGCATAAAATTAGTGCAATTTCATTCTTTTTAAAGGTAAATAGTAAGTTGTCGCCGTAAATACCAGTCTATCTTTGCGCCTGAAACAATAATTCAAACTAATAATCGTCAAATTATTTATGATACAAATATTTGGCAAGTTGCCGACAGGGGAAATTCTTTCGCGTGTAAAGCAAACAGCCAATTATCGGGATAATAGTTTTGAGAACTTATCGTACACGCCAATGATGGCTGAAGGCACCTCGTTTTCTAAAATGATGCGCGATTTTATTAACAAGCCAAAATCAGCAGTTCCATCCTATGTTCTGCCTTCGGTTACTACTAATCTTAATAATTTGCCTGATGCTAGTCCAGCAATAGTTTGGTTTGGACATTCATCCTATTTAATTAAGATGAATAATCAGCATATTTTAGTAGACCCAGTTTTTAGTGGTAATGCTTCACCATTATCATTTATGATTCCGGCATTTAAAGGAACTAATGCATATGGGGTTAATGAAATGCCTGCTATTGATATACTAGTAATTACTCACGACCATTATGATCATCTTGATTATAAAACCATTAAACAATTACAATCGAAAGTAAAACTGGTGGTGTGTTCGTTAGGTGTAGCAGCGCATTTAAAGTATTGGGGTTACGATGAAAAAATAATAACAGAATTGTATTGGGGTGAGTCTGCAATAATGGGCGAAGGATTAAAATTCACCGCTGCGAGTGCGCGTCATTTTTCAGGTCGCGGATTGGTGCGCAATCGCAGTTTGTGGAGTTCGTTTATTGTGCAGTCAGCAACACATCAAATTTATATTGGTGGCGATAGTGGTTACGATACGCACTTTAAAGCGATAGGCGAATGGTTCGGCGAATTTGATTTAGCCATTTTAGAATGTGGTCAATATAATACTGCTTGGAAGTATATCCATATGATGCCAGAAGAAACAGTGCAAGCTTCAATCGATTTAAATGCTAAATTATTATTGCCAGTGCATTGGGGGAAATTCTCATTGTCGTTGCATCCTTGGAATGAATCTGTAATGCGAGCGCATGCGCATGCAACACTATTAAATGTAAATATTACATCGCCAAAAATAGGTGAAGTATTATTACTTGGTGAAACGCCGCCTACTGAAAAATGGTGGTAAATAACAATAGGAATTTATTCAACGAGTTTATAGGTTAAAGTTTCGTTGTTACTTTTCACTTCAAAATAAATTAGTCCTTTTACTTTTGAAAATACTTTTCTTGTGGAAGTAGCAAAAGTGGTATCGCGACGCGTATCCGAAAAATCGATATAGGTTGATTCATACGACATTATTTCAAGCAGCTTTTCTGATGCGTCAGCCACATTAATATCATTTATAAACTTTGCAGATACATCAGCTTTTATTTTCAAGGTTATTGTTGAATCAACTATTGATTTGAAATTAAAAATAAACGTTTGTGTTTTATTCAAAATTGGTCTAATGGCAGTTGAGTCAAATGATCCTTTTATTTCAAGCACGCTTTCAGGCCCAATTTGTTCGTAATAAGATTGCCTGATTATTTGCACATTATTTTGTTCATCATAGCGTTCAACACCAGAATTTATTGGCAGTGAATCTCCATTTAGCCACATGGTTGAAAACTCCCACCATGAACCTTTTAATGCTGTGCTCTGTTGTAACAGGTATGCAATAGTTTCAATCGAATCGTCAGTGTATATATACTTGCGGTAATAATCAGTATTTGTTTCACCTTTTATAAAATCATATATATGTAATTGCTCTCGTTGTTGCGTGCAGCCAGCCAGTAAGACGCAAATCAGTATAATCATAATTGTTTTCATTGGTCCAAAAGTAAGAAATCGTAAGATAATGGCATAAAATAGTACTAAAAGCCAATTCCTTATCGCTTTCATACAAGTTACCAAATATGGAACCCTTTATCTGCGCCACTTACAGCCTTTACGCTAATTTGGAATCATTTTTAACATTAATTTCACTATCTTTGTCCCCTCATATAAAACGATAGCACACAAACAGAATATGCAGCAAAAACAAACAGTAAAATTCGTTAATCGAGACAAAAATTTATTCTACCAAACAGTTAAGCAAAACGTAAATAATTACTTTATAGATAATAATATATCTAAGTTTGGCGACAGTAGAATGTTTATTAAATCGTTCGTATTATTAACTGCTTACCTTGGCGCATTTGCCGCGGTTTTATTTTTTAATCCACCTTTTGTCGTTAGTTTAATACTTTGGTTCAGTATGGGTATTAGTGTAGCTGGTGTAGGTATGAGTGTTATGCATGATGCTAACCACGGTGCTTATTCTAATAATAAGGTTGCTAACTATTTCATGAGCTATTCGCTTAATTTACTCGGTGGTACTGTGCACAACTGGAAACTGCAACACAATATTTTACATCATACCTATACTAATATCACTGGTTTAGATGATGATATTGATGCAAAAGGAGGATTGCGTTTTTCACCACACAACGATTGGAAAAAGAAACATGGTTTTCAATTTGTTTATGCATTTTTACTTTATGGTTTAATCACTATTTATTGGGCTTTAGCGAAAGATTTTGTTCAATTTGCAAAATATACACGCAATGGCGTTAATGCAAATTCAAAAGCTCAAAATGTAGTTACATTTATTAAAATTGTAGGCTTAAAAATATTTTACTTCTTTTTCTTCTTGGTAATGCCAACATTGTTTTTTGGAATTCCATTTATTCAAGTGCTTACTGGATTTTTAATAATGCATTTTGTTGGCGGTGTAATTTTGTCGGTTGTGTTTCAATTAGCTCACACTGTTGAAGGTACTTCGCATCCAATGCCTAATGAAGAAGGAACTATTGAAAATTGTTGGGCTATTCATCAAATGAATACAACAGTTAATTTTTCTCGTCGCAGTAAAATTATTTCTTGGTATGTTGGTGGCTTAAACTTTCAGGTTGAACACCATTTATTCCCTAGAATTTGCCATATTCATTATCCTGCTATTGCGCCTATAGTTAAAGCTACTGCTGAACAATGTAATGTGCCTTACCTCGAAAATCAAACCTTCAAGCTTGCATTCGAATCGCATGTAAGAAGGTTGAAGCAGTTAGGAGAAATGCCTGATTTGAATGAAATAATGGGTTAACTATTAGTTGTATTTCAGCCTGCTTTGCTTGTTTACGAAAAGTTGCTTAACTTTATTTCATAAACACACGGTGAAATGAGTATTAAACGACTTTTAGTTACTATTATCCTTTCAATTTATGCATGCACCGCTTTTGGTCAGGCTGCTAAACCCAATATACTTTTTGTAGTTATTGATGACCTTAACGATTACGTTGGTGTTTTAGATGGACATCCGCAAGTGGAAACACCAAATATGGATGCACTGGCAGGAGCTGGCGTTTTATTTACTAACGCTTATTGCAATGCACCGCTATGTGGTCCCTCACGAACAAGTTTTATGAGTGGTAAAGATTTGGGCTACACTCAAGTTTACAATAATAAACAAATTACGAACTATTTTAGAGATAATTTCACCGTTGCCAAAGGTAATGAGGAGGTTATTGCTTTGCCTGAGCATTTAAAAGATAATGGATATTATACTTTCAGCATTAATAAAGTGTTCCATAATAGCCAGTATCCTGATTACGATGCTGTTACAACTGATCCATGCGCTAAATCTCAATCTTGGAGTAGGGTTACTAGTTTTGAAGATTTTGAATGGGTTAAGAATGAAATGAGTCCCACTCAGGACGGAGTGGCTGGATTTTTTTGGGGAAAAATAGCTGATGACCTTGAAGATGATATGGAAGATTATCGTGCAGTTGATACAGCAATTGATTTCATAACCAATGTTGGAACAGGTGCAGTTTCACTTTGTGGCGACGCATTTTTTTTAGCGGTAGGCATTGCTCGACCACATCTAGATTTATTTATACCTGAAACCTTTTATAGCGAACACTACATGGATGATTTATACGCTGAACCTTTTAATAAACCCTATAACGACCCCTATAATGCATATCCTCCAAATGGAATTGTAATGCCTCCACAGCCAACACCAGTTTGGAACGATTATAACACTTTAGGTGATTTAGGAAAATTGGTCGCGGAAAGTCAGAAAAATTTACATTTAGAATTTGAAAATTGGCGTGAAGATCTACCTGTAGTACCATTAATAAGCGACACACTTACAGATTTAGAGCGCAATTTTATTATTGAAGAAAGTAAACGTGCGAATGCCGTAATGGCATATATTGCAGCTGTTGAATACGTCGACAAACAAGTTGGGAGATTAATAGATGCCCTTGAAGCACAACCTGATTTATATAATAACACAATAATTGTTTTAATTAGCGATAATGGATTCTCACTCGGCGAAAAACGTCATTGGCTGAAACGAACTTTGTGGGATACTGATATCCGCGTTCCAGTTGTTGTTGTTCGTCCAGGTAAACCAGGAAATAAAATCTGTAATCGCAATATTTCTTTACTTGATTTATATCCTACAATTTGCGATTTGGCTACCATACCATATCCTACATTTGCAGATGGCAGTGAGTATTTAGACGGTAATAGTTTCTTGCCATTATTAAATAATGTGAACAAAGTTTGGGAAGCTCCTGCGCTAATTAGTTGGGAGGCGGAGCCTAATAAGGAGTGTTCATGTGTTCCTCAATATGCAGTACGTAACCAACGATTTCACTATATTAAATATCAGTCAGATAATGGAACCCTCTTGAGCAATGTTTGCAATGCAGCTACAAGTATACACGAGGCAGAGTTGTATGATGTCGGGCTATTGAGGGAGACTGATCCTAACGAATGGAATAATTTAATTGATGACCCTGAATATGAACCAGTGATTGAATATTTGCAGCAGTTTTTACCTGATAGCGCACTTTATTTACAGAAGCCATTTAATGTAAATATTACTAATAAAGCTATTGCATGTTTTCTGAGCGCTGCAGCAAAATTAAAATTGCAAACTAAGTTTTATAATAGTGATGGTGCATTATTGAGTGGTCTGGCATTAGCGCCTTATCAATTTAAATGGACAAATAGTTTAACAGGAGCAGTTCAATTTGGACCCTCAATTACTTTCAATATGGCAACAGTGCCTCCAGCAACGTTTAGTTCAGTTGATCATATTATGTTTTATTTGGAGGTAACTAAAATTGCTGATGGCAGTTTGGTTGCCTTTAATACTAAATCTTATGCTGTTAATGCTATAAATACGCCAAGTGCCTCATTCGACCTTTTACTGGATGATGCAATTAACGCTGCTTCAATTATTGATTATAATTTAACTGGAGTCTATAAAAATACTTATTGGCAATTTGGCGATGGATTTACCACTGAAGATTATTTACCAGCTACACATTATTACGCCGCTAATGGCATATACAACGTTACCAACTATGTTCAATATGGTAATGGGTGCCAAATTGCAATTAATGAAGTTGCAAATTTAAGTTTGAGAGATGGCATTATACCTCAAGAATTTGAAATATATCCCAATCCGGCTAGTACATTAATTTACATTGAACTTCCATTGCAAGTTGCTGCTGCTCAAATTGAAATTTTTGATGTAACAGGAAAAAAAGTATTAATGATTACAACAGATGAAATTAATTGCACACACGCCTTAGATATAAATACATTGCCTCAAGGGCCTTACTTTATAAAAGTTACGGCAGATAATTTTGCGCAAACAAGACAGTTTGAAAAGCTTTAAATTATTTTTTTAACTATAATGCAAAAGTTTTAATGAATTTTACCGTTACTGCCTGATTGTCAACTATTGGTAAATTTGGTTCGAGTCTGTTGCGATCTGAACTAACTCCCTGATTAAATACAACAAACAAATCAGTACCTTCTTCTGGATTATATCTGAAGCGTAAATTGCTGCTTAATTGGTTGCTCAAGTCATCGAATTGGGTATAAAACTTCAACGATATTTTTGTGGTAAAGTTATAAGTGATATTCCATCGTATTAAATTACTGGTAAATTCTGTATTTGTTGTATCTGTCAAATAACTATCGAATTGAATATTATTATACTCGTAAGTAAGCGAAAAGCTTAAGTGTTTATTTACGGAATAGGAAATATATGGTGAAACAAATAACCGGTCGCCACTGTAAAATCCACCATAAGTGGCTGCTATGGAACCATAAAACCTCGATTGCGATGGCGTAGTGAGTTCAAGCGAATTATTGAAAGTGGTATACTTGCCAGCAGAAATAGCATTATTTTCATCAATATACCAATCAGATATTAATGAGTCAATTTTGTATTCTATTATCGAGAAATTAATACTTGCCCCATTTTTAAATTGCATACCTGGTCTTAAATCTGCAGAAAATGTCTCCATTTTGTTGTTATCTAATTTAATTCGATATTGATAATTGCTATACACATATAGAAACTGTAATTTGCTTTTTTCGCCAGTTGCATAACGATACCCAATTTCTGTACTTGCGTTGCCATAATCGTTATCATCAATAAATCCCATTTCAGGATTTACATTATTTCCCAGTATGTCGACAGTGGCATTGTAAACAAAGCCTGTAACGGCTGCTTTAAATACACCTGCGTGGAAATAAGTATTGCTTAACAGTTGATTGGCTCCGAAATTATCAAGCGTTGTTGCTATGCCGCCTTCAACCGCTAACTGTTGATTTAATCGTTTTACAAAGTCTAAACCGAATACCTGATTTGATAAATTAGTGGTATCAGTATTTATTTTATTGGTAAAAATTCCTCCAACAAAACTGCCTAACGAATCAATATCTTTTCTTGTACGCAAAACCGTAAAGTTATGAGGAGAGATGCTTTCTGCTGCTATGCCAGTAGTCTGCATATTTAATGCACCTATCTGCCACCCATTTACTTTCCCTGTTAAACGGGCACCGCCAATAATTGGAACAATAATGCCATTTTCTCGACCAATTTTACGGGAAATAAATAAAGTGTTCCCTGAAGGGAAACCAAAACTTAAATTATTGGCTGATTCCAGGAAAAAACTTCGTTTCTCAGGTAAATTAACTTCGTATTTTGATAGGTTAATTATCCTATCATCAACTTCTGCCTGCGCAAAATCTGTATTTAAGGATAAGTCAAGTATCAGGTTTTTTGTAATGCCATATTTAGCATCTATTCCAATATTGCTGATAATTTTATCTAATGTTTCATTAGTAACAAAATTTTTACGCTGCATAAATTGACTGTTTGTAACATATGCAGAGCTGTCGGCATTTAATGTGCTGAATTCATTGTAATTACCAATAACATAAGGGCTGATATAAAGCGGATTTTTACCTTTCAGATTTTTAAATTCTATTTCACGTGCAAATGATAAATTAGCCCAAGCATTTTCAGTGTTTGGGTCGCAAGGTGGTGATGTTGTTAATTCGTTTTTTCTCTTAATTAATCGGGCAACACGAAAACCCATAATTACGGAAGGTTTGGCCTCAAATCGCAACGACGAAAATGGAATGCGATACTCTGTAATATATCCGGAATCGAACAGCGCCGCTTTAGCATCCCAATAAGTATTATAAGAATCGGTTAAATTGCCACCATCTTGTGTAATCGTTGCATCAAATCTGGCATCAAGTGTATTTGCCACAAAACATAGTCCCGTTGTTTTATCGTTGTAGGTATCAATGGTCACACCAGTCCCATCATCAGCGCCTAAACTAAAATCTCGCTGCATTTCTGTACGAATAATTTTGCTTGGGTCGCTATCGTACGAAATTATGGCTACATACATGAAATCGTCGTCATAAACCACCTGGTAAATAGTTTTTTCAGTTGTGGGCGGACCAGCAACTGGTGAGGTTTGCATAAAATCTTGTTCAATTGGTGCTAGTTTCCAGCAATTTTCATCCAATTTCCCATCTAACTGAATTTGTTCAGTGGTTTTAATTGGTTGATAGGGTTGCTGACTGTAAGCAACATTAATACTGTAGCAGTATAGGGTAATTACAATTAAAAGCAGACGCATTGGGTAAAATTTTGATTATGTGAAACGCTGTTTAAAGGCTAAAAGTAAGCATTTTATCAAAACAGTAGTATGTTTATTTGTTGAAAAGTGAACCATTGGCGATATTGCTTTTAACGTAAATTAAGTAATCGACCTCAACAAATAAATAAACTATTGATTTAGTTGGGTTTAACCTAATTAGCAAACAATTGGAAAAGAGTATGTTATTGGAAGGAAACATTTCATTTTAATATATCAGCTATTATCACTTCCAGTGCTTAATCTGGGTTTACGGTTACGATGCAATTACTCCTTCACAAATACCACAGTAGTAAATTGAGCATCTTCATTTTCAATATAGAGCATGTATTGTCCCGAATTAAGTTTAGTTACATTAATAGCATGAGCAGGCGAATGTGTTTCAATTAATAATTGTCCAACCATGTTGTAAATTAAATAGGTATAAGCAATGCCATTATTTGGTAAATCAATATACAGTAATTCATTTACTGGATTAGGATGAATGCCAATATTAAAATTAAGTTGAGCGGCAACAGTAACTGGTGTGTCGACATTAAAACAGCTTTCGAAATATGCTTTAATTACTTTATTATTGCCTGAGCTGGGAATTACTAATGTATCTACAAACCTATTGTAGTATATATCTGCTGCATTTAAAATGCCAGTTACATCGGCAGTTAAAGGTTCTGCGGTAAAGCTATGATCAAATACCGATATACGCTGCGGCGACCAAGATGCAACATAAAAATTGCCTTCACAATCCATGGCAATACCATCGCAATTATTTAATGAAGTAGTGGTTAATTCAGTAACCGTTGAATCTATTAAACTTATGGCGTTAATAGGTGCACTTCCACCCCAATTAACAAGCACTAATTTATTATCTATGCTATCATAAATTATTCCGTTGGGTGTTTTAAGCAAGCCATCAACAAAAGTGTTAAAAGTGTTAGATGCTATGCGATAGGTAATTATTTTTTTTGCTGAGAAGTCGGTAATAAATAATTGATTACCTGCATGCGTAATACCATTTAAAAAACTACCGCCAATTGGTATTACAAAAAGTATTTCGCCCGTTGCGGCATTAATGGCATGCACACTTCCACCTGTGCAAGCATATAAAGTGTCGCCAACCAATTCTAAACCATGCGGACCAGCAGGTAAGCCATCAACAAAGTATTCGAGTGCATTATTTGCTGTTAATTTAAAAATTTCGCCTGAGCTTGCATTAGCAACAAAGTAACTGCTGTCTGTAGGATAATATTCCACACTTTCGGGCGTGTTATAGCTTTGTCCAAAAGATGTAGTAACAGCAAAAGTAAAAGGTAATCCCAGTAAAAACTGTTTAAGCAATTGGTTCATAAATTCCGTTTGAATGTAAAAATAAGTGTTTCTATATTAGTTTTATTCACGTTAAGTATTTGTGCAGTTTTGCGTTATGCTGAGCCGTGATATGTTTTATTTCTTATTGCAAACTGGTATTTTATTTAATCGAGCTGTAATTCATGTAAAAAAGATGGTATAGTTTCCGCTGATTTTTATACCCATAAAATGCCATTAATTTGCAGTGGTTTGCAGCGGTAGCATCTAAAGTTGTGCATTAAGCAGTGGGTTGCAAAAATTTATTAATGGATGTTAAAGTGAGGAAGCAAAAGATTTAGTTGAATTTATACATATTAATCTAATTTATATACGATTGTAATATTTATTGTAATTGTGTATTTGTTTTAATTTACGTTCAGAATGCTTGCCAATAAAGGGTTCTAAATATACGGACGCATGAAAATGCAAGTGATTTAAATGATTTTATTATCAAAAACTTACATGATGTCACTTTTTTTTTGTATATTTATGTTTTACTGAACATTTTCCAATGCAGTTGACGCTTTTTCGTAATGATTTTGCGACTATTTCATTGATTTTCAGCTAATTTATTTCATCTTAAATAACATCTCTTGGAATTTAAAGTAGTAAGTAACAAAGGTGCCTACAAGCAAATTGATTTTGGTGCAGGCCGCAGTACTCAAGGTTTTTATCAAATAGCCAGAAAATTCGAACAAATTCTGGATATTAAATACTCAAAGAAGAGCGATAATTTTAATACACTCTGCTGGAACTATTCTTATCATGGCGTTCCTTTTCTGCTCACGTATCATTGGGATAATGGCACGTTAATCCAATTAAAAAATACATTACCTTCTAATGAAGAAGAAGCTGTATTGGACGAAATCATTACCGTACTTACAGAGTTTCTTTAAATCAGGATTTACCTCGTTTTCCTTCATTTAGGTTCTGGATTAATTGATTGTACTATGCCTGTTTTTAATTGAACAGTTTGGCCCGGGTGTGCATCCGCTGCTTCACCTATGCCAGGAGTCGCATTGCAAAAGGCTGACCATTCTCACGCTATTTGGTAACATATGTCATTCTTTGATGGCGAAGGGCTTATCATCTTTGTATTGTGAAAAGCGAATTTTCACAGACAAAAATACATACTATGAAAAACTTACTATTGATATGCGCACTTATGATTTCAGGCAGTTTTATTTCATCAGCTGCTGACAAAAATTATAGTAGTTCTCCTGCAATTACAGTTGAACAAGGCGATTATGTTCAAGCGGTTGGAACAGTAATACTTAAAGGAGATATTTGGATTATTCGCGTTAGCGAAAATAACGATATCGTTGACTATGCTCCGCTAAATTTACCTAAAAATTATCAACGCGTTGGCATGGTTGTTAAATTTGCAGGTAATGTAAAATACATTTCAGATACTGATAGATTAGCTGGAATTACATTAGTAATTACTCAAATTAAATCAGTGAACTAAGATAGTTTAATCATGTGGATTTTGGTAATCAAAGGCTGTTCATAATGGACAGTCTTTTTCGTGTATATATTTACCAACTTAATAAATACACCTTCGCAAATTAATCAAGCTGCTGATTTAGCTTGGTTTACCCGAGCAGCAAACAATGTGAAACGAGCATATTATTGGCTTGGGGCATCTTATTTTATTACTAGCTACAAGTTGTAACTATTGCCATTGCTTATGCTGGGTTTAGCCTGAATAGCAAACAATTGCGACTGCAATTTTATTGGTTTGATATATTTATTTTACTATTTAAATTAGTGCAGTGTAAATCTAATTGCTTAAGCTGGATTGGTGTGTAGGAAATAAAAAATGTTGTTGCTTTCGCAATGCTATTTTGCATTTGAATTTATTTGAAATTCGGGTTGTAATCTACGAAATTATTTATAAGTATCGACCTACCAATCCGCATAATATAAGGTTGTAACGTAAGTAGAATTACAGCTGTTATTATGAGCAGCCATGCTCCAGTAATGTGCAATCCTACAAAAAATATGAGTACAATACTCAGTGCGCAAAAAATTACAATTGGGTAACTAGTCCATAATGCAGCGGAATAAAATCCTGATTCAAAAACGAAATTTTGCTTACAAACAGGGCATTTTGGAGGCATTTTTAGCATCGTATTAATATAAATTGGGTGTTTGTCTGTAAACAAATCACCTTCTTGGCATCTTGGGCATTTTAAATACACAATGCTGTATAGTTTTGTCCCTTTTTTAAAAATTGCCATAAATATGCTGCTTAATTACACAAATATAATGGTAAGCACCGAGGATTGACTAATAATAAAATAGTAAGTAGGTTCCAACATATTACAGTCTAATACATCATCATAGCTTTACAAATTGCTGATAGTATGATGCATTATTATTTTGGATAGTAATAATATAAACGCCTGCTGCCAAATAGCTAGTATTAATACTATACAAGCCTTCAACATGAGTTGTAGTGTAAACAATTTGTCGGGATAAATCTACTATTCGGATATCAGATGTATTGTTGATTGGCAAACTGATATTTAATACGTTTAAACATGGATTGGGGTAAATTTTAATATTGACAAACGAATTAGAAAAGTCTACAGATTTTATTTCAGAGTAAAGTATGCTATTATCTAAATCTGTCGTTTTAATTCTATAATAATTCACGCCTGATTCAGGTTCATAATCTGTAAATTGATAATTATGTTGACTTGCACTATTACCTGCTGCCGAAACACTGCCAATAGCTTCGAAGTTATCGCCATTTGCACTTTTTTCAACTGTGAAATAATCGGTATTCATTTCGGCGGATGTTTGCCAATTTAAGTTTACAGTATTGGTTTCTGCAAAAGCATCAAATGCAGTAAAAGTTATAGGCAGCGGTAGTTCTGGCACTACTGAAATGTCATCTAAAAAGTAATACGCACCTGCGCTAAAGCTTGCGACTCTGAAAGTGCTTGTAGTTGATGCATCGTTATAAAAGTTTCCAATAGCTATATAAGTATATGGTAAATCGGCAACATACGAAAATGACACCAATTGCCAAGTAGTCGACCAAATTTCACCTGCACATTCTAGTTGTGGTGTTCCACCAACCGGTTCATTTGTTATTTGAACTAAGGGAGTTTGAGAAAATTGAATTCCTAAATGATTGCTTGAATATCCGCAATACCAGCCTGCAGAGCCATTGGTAACTTGGAATGTTACTGTGTAAGCCTGTCCAACTATCATTGGTGTTGTTAATGCTATGGAAAAATATTCTCTAAAATTTGGAGTTGTCGAAAGCCATGTAACCATGCCTACTGCCGCTGAGCCAGTTGAGGGTGTTACGGTTCCGAACGTGCAAATAGGTAAGTCAACACCGCCACCGCCTGTCATGTGTAAATAGTCGGGACTTGCATAAGGCCATGCAAAAATTGGAGATAAATTTAGGTTCGACCAACCAGATGCTTTATACCATTGGCCGTAACCTGTTGGTAATGAGGTAAAAGCTTCAAAACTCGGGTTTGAAACAATATTTTGACTAAAACCCAAATGAGCAGTAAATATAAAAACAGCAATAAGCAAAAATCTTTTACATGCAAGCATATTATGTGAATTAAATGCCATGTAAAAGTACACTGATGATTATGTATAAAAGAGGACAAAAATCACAAGTTTCCGAGTAAAATTTATGGAACTAATTCGGTTTAGAAAGCTTATTGGGTTTAGATTTGAATAGAATCTTTCTAAACAATTTAATGACACCTATATCGTATTGAGATGAACAGTATTAATTGCACTAATAATTCAAAAAATTAATCAGTTATTTAATTATAACATGGATGTCGTTTTACGTAGATTTTTGCGGAGAGTATTTGTCGCGTCGAAGAGGGAAATAGTTCATTTTGCCTCCCTATTGCATAGCTTAATGTTTCCTAACTATAGGCGGATGCGTTATAGCCAATCTCGCCTTAGAATTAGTTTTTAGATTTTAAGAATTGCGAAAGCACGACCATTATGGCGATTAGCCGTAAGTTTCTCATATTTACATTTTTATTTTATTTATAATCTGGTAGGGTGAATTTATAAAATTTTCTTCGTTTTACCTTATCATTTCACACAATTATAGCAATAATCACAGCAATTTTGGCCTCCAATTTGCTCAACACTTGGTTCTTTTTTAAATTTGACCAAATTTAGCACCTGAATGAAGATTTTTCGACTAATAATAGTTTGCTTGATTGCATTTTTGCTATCGCCAATAGAAGGTAATGCACAGTTTGGCAGCCCCATTCTTGTTTATAAAAACGACCTGCCAACTCAAAAGGAATGTGTTGAAATAAATTCCCGTAAGCTCATTATTATGGGTCAGCGCTGGGATTTAGATTTAGTTGAAGATTTTAAAAGAAAGAAAGAATTTTCGTTGTTCGAAGAGTACAAGGACAATTGCATTGCTTATAGTGATTCATTTATTAAGCCCTTAGCCGAACGTTGGTCAATGCACGATTCTTTTGAAATTAAACAGTATAGAGAGGTTAAAGCGCTATATAATGCTGGTGTTACTGATGTTTTAGTTTTAGCATTGGTTAAAATCACCATTGAAAAAGACAATGATAATAAAAATGAGTTTACGGTAAGTTTTGCCTACACTGGCGACGAAGCTGAAAAAGATGCCGCTGGATTTAATCCTAAAGAATTTAAAGCATTGGTGCTATTTCCTATAGAGCAAATTGAGGAAATGGAAACTACATTTAAAAAGTTATATATTGGTGTCGGTATACAGCATCAAGTGCCCACAAAAACAGATATTAATAGAGCCGTTGATGTGATGACGAATCTCGTGAATCGACGAGCTGCTGATGCTGCATTTACTGATAATACCCTAAAGCAATTTGCACCGCGATTAAAAGATTATACCCTCGCAATCTCGAAAAAAGATTGGGAAGATGGTTTGTTGATTGCCGATGCGCAAGCTTAT
>Ga0209181_10001698_pt1 | contig 37745 bp, 37 predicted proteins | sample MAT05_FD_187208 | JGI IMG/M metagenome (GOLD analysis project Ga0209181, IMG submission 187208) | Freshwater microbial communities from Lake Fryxell liftoff mats and glacier meltwater in Antarctica - MAT-05 (SPAdes) (version 2) | ecosystem: Environmental > Aquatic > Freshwater > Ice > Liftoff... | reverse complement strand
CCGGATTAAAAGCCGGCAGCTTGCGCGGCATGCCGCCGGCCGGCTTGAACGCCTGCAAGCCTTAAGCTTGCCGGCCGGATTAAAAGCCGGCAGCTTGCGCGGCATGCCGCGCGCCGGCTTGAACGCCGGCAAGCTTAAGCTTGCAGGCCGGGGCGAATAGTTCTTCTATTCCAACGAGTTGCAACGCAGCCAAGCGCGGCCATAACCGTGCAATCTGCCCAGTAGCGGACTCATCACCCGATGGGTGAACGGGTTCAGCGAAAAAAGACGATAAGAATCATCAAACTAGGGCGCTCGACAAGCGGTCAACTGAGGTTTTTAGGATCATCGCGCACGACAGTGGGCGTGAATGTGGCGCAGCGCAGGAGCTTGCGTCCGGGCTGATCGAAGGTTCTGCGAGCTAGGGGCTTTTTAGCGCGTGTTTTTGAAAGGCAGCCTGCTTGGCGCACATGCTTCCGTCCATTGCTGGTACTGGTGTAGCGCCTACGGCGTAATGCTTTGGGTCGCTAACATCGCTCGGCCTCTTGGCAAGCGTTCATTGGTGGCGCGCTTGATCCGGTCTCCGGTCGCCATCTTCGCGGTGTTGCTTGTCGACTCGGTGCGGCACATTCGCACGAGTGTCTTGGCGCATCTATCGGCCGCTATCCGCGCGTTGAGGTCCCGCAAGCCGTGCTGCGAGCTTTTTTCGACTTTCAAGCGTCGATGGTCCACTCAGTCTGAAAATTGTGGCGAGGTCTGATTAATTTCTCTCGGCTTTGCCAATCGGAACCAGCGCCCATAACTTCGCGAAGGAGAAGCTAGGCACCAGTCGGCGGATGGATCGGTCAGCGGGATTGGATTTCTCCTCGACCGTGGGCGCATCGCGTCCAACCGCACCATCGCGAGAGCCAAAGCCCTCTTTGGCAAAACGCGCGGACTCCAGAGCGAACCGGTCCCAACGCAGAAAATGTGCCTCGGGGACAAAGATCCAATCCATGTTCATTAAGTCGCGTCCGAGCGGATCCCAGTAGCGCGCACCCTCAAGCGCACTGGCTTGCAGGCGCACACGGCCGCGTAATCGGAAGGCAACGCCATCGAAGCAGAAAACGATCATCGCGTGGCCGCGAATCAGTGCGCACGGCTTGCCATAGAGCTGCCCCGTGGAGGCTTCATGCGTCCGCGCCAGATAATCGCAAATGGTGTCGTAGCGCGTGCGCGCATTGGCCATGTGAAAACTCCCCCTGGGAAACTATCGTAACGCAATCGACGCTTCGACGGGCGCACTGAAGCTTAGTTTGGCCGGCGACGAGCCGCTGTGCGAAGTGGAATACTGGCCGCCATGGACTACGAATGCTTAGCCTTGGGTGATCGCGCACTGCTGCTGCAGTTTGGCTCGTGCGTCGACGACAGCTTGAGTGCTCATGTGCAGGCAGCGGCGAGCGCAATCACCAAACTTAAGCACAGTGCGGTGACGTCTATCGTGCCGGCATATGCCGCAGTGGCGCTGGAACTTGACCTGATCCAGCTAGAACGAAACGGCGGCGAAGCCGAGTTGCGAAGTCAAATTGAAGCGTGTCTTTCGCAACTGGGAAGCAGTCTGGGGGCACTCGACAGTGACGCCTTGATTGAAATCCCAACCCGTTACGGTGGCGACGATGGACCTGATTTATCCGCCGTAAGCGCGCTGCTGAAATGTCCTGAGTCGGAAATCATCCGACTGCACACGGCGCCGACCTATCGCGTGGCCCAAGTTGGCTTCCAGCCGGGTTTTCCTTATTTGCTGGGTTTGCACCCGAGTTTGCATCTGGCGCGCCGAACGTCGCCACGCGCACGCGTGCCCGCGGGCTCCGTTGCGATTGGCGGGGCGCAAACCGGCATCTATCCGCAGGCTTCACCGGGCGGTTGGCATCTGCTCGGACGCACAGATCTGCGCTTATTCGATGCATCCCGTCTCGCGCCGGCGTTACTGGTGCCGGGTAACCGGGTGCGTTTCGTGGCGATCAATTCATGACCGCCAAGCGGGACTGATCCGGCATGTTCGAGGTCTTGCGGATTGCGCCCCTAAGTAGCGTCCAGGACGCGGGTCGTTTGCAGTGGCGTGCATTGGGCGTGCCACTGGCAGGACCGCTCGACGATTGGTCGCATGCGGTGGCCAATATGTTGGTCGGCAATCCAAACCCATCCGCCGCACTTGAAATAGGATTCGGGCGCAGCGAATTTCTGTTCGAGCGACCTGCCCTGATCGCATTGACGGGGGCGCGCGCCAATGTGTTCGCAGGCTCAGTGGCGTTGCCACGCTGGCGGCCGGTGCAAATTGCGGCCGGAACCCGCGTGCGCATTGATCCAGCGCGCGACGGTCAGCGCGTGTACCTGGCGGTAGCCGGTGGATTCGATACAGCCCTAGTGCTCGGCAGCCGAAGTTCTAGTCCCGGTGCCGGCATTGGCGTTGAAGTGCTGACTCGCGGCCAACGGCTCAATTTGACCAGCAAGTCTGATCGTCTAGGCCAGCTTTTGCCGCCGGGCAGTCCGCCGCGGTGCGCCAATTGGTGGGTCGACGCGGAACCCTTGCTGGATCTGGAGGGCGGCGCGGCCTTGCGCCTGATGACCGGCAGCCATGTCGGGCTGCTGGCCAATCCTTATGCGCCCTACACGCAGGATTTTGGCTTGTCGCGCGCGTCGAACCGAATGGCCGCGCCGCTCTTGGGTGCGCCACTGTCGGTGTCGAATGCTGCCGAGTTGGTCAGTGAGCCGGTGTTTCCGGGCACGCTGCAACTGCCGCCGGATGGGTTGCCAGTGTTGCTGCTGGCCGATGCGCAGACGATCGGCGGCTATCCACGCATTGGACATCTCGCCGCGGTTGATCTGGCACGTATCGCCCAACGTCGGCCCGACAGCAAAATCCGTTTCGAACCCATAGGCGTTGAGGCCGCGAGACGCTTGTGGATTTGGCGCAGACAACGGCTAGCGCGAATGGCGATTGCCGTCTCGGCTCGCTTGCATGAGATTTTGTTGCGCTGACAGTCGATTGCCGGCAGCGCGGGCGAAACCGCTATCTTCCGGCCCAGCGCACCAAGGTTGCCACTATGCGACGCAGCATTGATCTGAATGCCGATCTGGGAGAGAGCTTCGGCGCTTGGCAGATGGGCGCGGACGCGCAACTGCTGGATTTGGTCAGTTCTTGCAATATCGCTTGCGGTTTTCACGCCGGAGATCCGCTGACGATGCACCGCACCGTTGCGCTCGCCGTGGCGCGTGGTGTTGCCATTGGTGCGCATCCGAGCTTGCCAGATCTGGTTGGTTTTGGACGGCGAGAAATGCAAATCGAGCCCGACGATTTGACTGCATTGGTGCTTTACCAGATTGCGGCACTGTCTGGTTTCACACGCGCAGCGGGCGCGAATTTGCACCACGTCAAGGCACACGGAGCGCTGTATTCGATGCTCGCGCGCGATGCGATCCTCGCTGGCGCCTTCTGTGACGCGGTGGAGCAAGCTAGTGCGGGCCTATGGGTCTACGGTCCGCCTGCTGGCGCGTTGCGGCAGTGTTGCGCAGCGCGATCTATCGGCTACATCGCCGAGGGCTTTGCCGACCGCGCGTATACCGTCGATGGTCATCTGCGCTCACGCAAGCTGCCTGGTGCGCTGCTGCAATCAGCTCAAGCGCGCGAGCAGGCATTGTCTCTGGCGCGTGGCGAATCCATCTCGACAGATGCCGGTACCGCACTGCAGCTACAGATTGAAAGTCTGTGCGTGCATGGAGATGGCGCGCACGCGGTCGAACTGGCGCAATGCATACGATCCGATCTTTTGCGGGCGCAGATCGCCGTGAGCGCGCCATGAATAGTGCGTGGTCATGGGCTTTACTGCCGATATTGGTCGTGGTCCTGGGTTTCGCTTTACGCCAACATCCTGCTCGCGTGGTGTTGCTGGCCACTCTGAGCGCCGCCGTGGTCAGCGGCATGCGCTGGGACGAATTCTTGTCTGCGCTGGGCGAGAGCTTTTTGAAGGCCCGATATTTGTTGGTGTTCGTGCTCGCTTTGCCTGTGGTGGCCCAAGTTGAGGCCTTCGGCCTACGCGAGCTTGCTCGTCGCCTGATCGGGCGCTGGCGTGGTGTACGTAGCGGACGATTATTGATCGGCTATCTGGCCATCCGCCAGTTGTCGGCGGCTTTGGGGCTGACCAGCCTCGGCGGCCACGCACAAATGGTGCGTCCCTTGGTCGCGCCAATGGCCGAGGCAGCCGACGAAAAGACCTTGGGTGAACTCAGCGACGCGCAGCGCGAGGACGTGCGCGCCATGAGTGCCGCCACTGACAATGTGGGCTTGTTCTTCGGCGAGGATGTGTTCATCGCCTTCGGCGCGGTGCTCCTCATGCAGGCCTTTCTGGCGGAAAACGCCATCGAGCTATCGCCGATCCATATCGCATTGTGGGGTTTACCCACGGCGTTCCTGGCTTTCGTGATCCACGCCACGCGCTTACTGTGGCGTGACCGACGCCGGAGTGCGGCGTTGTGAGTGTCAGTGCATTGACGCCGCTCTATTTGCTGCTCGGTTTGTTCTTTGCCAGTGTGGGGCTGCGTGCATGGCGCGATTCCAGCTCGCCCGCCCGCATGGCACGTACAGCGTTCTTCGCGCTACTGGCGCTGCTATTTCTTGTTGGGGACTGGATGCCAGCGGTAGTTGCGGGTGTGCTGGTGCTGCTGATTGCGCTGATCGCGGGCTTCGGGCTCCCGAGCGGTTACGTCGCAAGTCGAATCCCTGCGCGCACGCACGAGGCGCCCAGCACCCGATTATTGTGGCCCATACTCGCGGTGCCGCTGGTCACAATTCTGCTGAGCCTCGCCTTTGCGCGATTGCAGTTCGACGGGCGAGCACTCTTTACCGTGCAATCGGGGCCGCTTTACGCGCTGGCGATTGCCTGTGTCATCGCGGTATTTATGGCCGTGCGTCTCACTCAAGATCACGCATCGGCGGCCATCAGGCGCGGCGGCGATTTGTTGGAAACCATCGGCTGGGCGGCATTCTTGCCATTGTTGCTAGCGGTGCTTGGAACGATGTTTTCCAAGGCAGGCGTAGGCACCGCACTTGCCAACGTGATCGGTGCATGGCTGCCGATGGAATCACGGCTGGTGGCTTTGTTGGCCTACGGCTTGGGCATGGCCTTGCTGACCATGGCGATGGGCAATGCTTTCGCGGCTTTTCCGGTCATTGCCGGTGGCATCGCGCTGCCATATTTGGTCAACGTGCACGGGGCTGACCCCGCGCCACTGGTCGCCATCGGTATGCTCTGCGGCTATTGCGGCACGCTGATGACGCCGATGGCGGCAAACTTTAATCTGGTACCGGTGGCACTGCTGGAGCTAAAAGACCGCAACGCCGTGATTCGAGCGCAGATTCCAACCGCTATCCCGCTGCTGGCCGGAAATTGCCTGCTGCTCGCTTTGCTGTGTTTTCGTTGATCCAATCGAAGACTTCGCCCTTCCCAAGAACAAGATAATGCCGACTAAGCCGCGTGCGCCCGTATTGTTGACTGGATTCGAACCATTCGCGGGGGATGCGCGCAATCCAAGCGCAGAAGCGGTGGCACTGCTCACCGGCACCGATATTCTGGGCCACAAGGTCGCCAGCTTATGCTTGCCCACGGCATTTGGGCTGGCCGCCAAATGTCTGCTGCGCGCGGTCGAGCGCCTGCGCCCCGCGGTGGTCATTGGCAGCGGGCTGGCTGGCGGCCGCAGCGATATTGCTATCGAGCGCTTCGCGCTGAACTTCGACGACGCGCGCATACCCGACAACCGCGCACAGCAACCCCGCGAGCAGAGCATCATCGCCGGCGCTCCGTTGGCCTATGCCAGCGGATTGCCCGTCACGCGCATCGTGCAGCGCTTGCGCGAGTGCGGCATTCCCGCAAGCCCCTCACTTTCGGCAGGCGCCTTTGTCTGCAATCACGTCTTTTTTCGCTTGATCCATGCGCTTCAAGGCTCAGGCACCATTGGTGGATTTGTGCATGTGCCCTACGCGTCGGAGCACGTGGTCGATCGGCCCGGCACGCCGAGTCTGCCGCTGGTCACCATCGCCGAAGCCTTGCGCCTTGCCGCCGAAGTCTCGTTGCGCTCCATGCCACGCGCACGCGTGAAGACGGCGGCAACCAAGACGGAAGCTCGCGTATGAAATCCACACTCGAACTCCAAGCCGCCGATGGCGTGCGTATCGGTGCCGATCGATTCTCCACAGATGTACCAGCGCGAGGCGGACTGGTGTTGATCCACGAAGTCTTCGGCGTCACCGACTCGATTCGCGCGGTTGCCAGCGGTTATGCGCATTCAGGCTTTGAGGTCATCGTGCCGGCGCTGTTTGATCGGATAGAAAAAGACACAGTGTTGCCAGAAGATGCAGACGGTATGCGCCGTGGTCGCGAATTCGTCGGCAAGCTTGGTCTGGATGCGCCATTGCGCGATGTGCGTGCTGCGGTGGAAGTCCTCAAGCGCTCGTGCTGCGCGCGAGTGTCGGTGATTGGCTACTGCTGGGGCGGCACGCTCGCCTACTTGTGCGCAACTCGCCTCGGCCTTCCTGGCGTGAGCTACTACGGTCGCCAAATCCCAGAGTTCCTGCATGAGCGTTTGCAAGCGCCAATCATTTTCCACTTTGGTGAGCAGGACGAATTCATTCCCGCGGCCACCATCGAGGCGGTGGAGCGCGCGTTTCCTGACCATCCCGTCTATCGCTATCCTGCCGGCCACGCCTTCAACCGGGTCGGGCAGCCGCCCTACGCACAACACAGCGCGGCGCTGGCGCTGCGGCGCAGCTTGGACTTTTTGGACTCATTGGACGCCGTCAGTGTCTGATCCATGTTGGCAATTGGACCCGCGGCTGGCCGACGGCAGTGTCGAGCTCGGAACTGCCGCTGATTGCATGGTGCGCGCAATGACCAATACAGCGTGGCCGTGGCTGGTGTTGATCCCGCGCCAAGCCGGCGCAAGCGAGTTATTCGATCTACAGCAAACGCAGCGTCAGCGAGTTCTAGATGTCGTGTGCGCTCTCGGTGCGGCGCTAAAACACGAATTTGGCGCGCACAAGATTAATATCGGTGCGCTAGGTAACGTCGTGCCGCAGTTGCATATTCACATCGTGGCACGGTTCGAGGGAGATGCGGGTTGGCCAGGTCCCGTGTGGGGACGCACGGAAGCGCCCCTCGATTCAGACGACGCGCAACGACGTCAGGAGAAACTTCGCGCAATGGCGGTTCAAGTGTTGTCAGCGCATGCCGCGCTGTCCGCAGCAGACTTCAAGGATCGGCAATAAAGCTCGTATAGCGTTCGTCCGAACGCATCTGCGCACTTTTGCCATCGGCATCGATATAGTTGATGAACTGCTCGCGGCGCACTGGTAAACCAGACTGCGTGCTGATCCAAAGCCGCGTGAACCCGCCCGGCTTGCCGTCCAGTGTGAAAGAAAATTGCAGGGCGATTTCGCCCGCGTGATAGCCCTGTGCCACTGCGCCTTCGCGCAGTTGAACATTGTCGACCTTGATCCATTCGCGCATGTTCTGATCGCTGCGTTCAGGTGCTTTGAGCTGACTGAAGGCAATCAGGCTATCGCCGATGCCAAACCGTACCAGGCTCACCAAAAAGGATTCGCGCAAGCCTTTGGGCTGCGTCAGCGTTTTGGTGTCATCGTTTAGCGTCAGCCGTAGCTTCTCGCCGTCTGCGTCGACTTTGAGTTTCGCATTGTCAGGGCCGATTGAACCGAACAAATCCGCCGTGATCTTGCCCGCACTGTCGATTTTTATCGGACCCTGCAAGCGGCGAACGAAGGGCTCTTTGAGATCAACATAGGCGTAAATCTCAATGTCCTTGGCGTCCAGCAGCCGCTGCTCCACGGTTTCTAGAATGCGCGTAGCGTTCGGGTTGCTCTGCGCGTGCGCGCCCGCACCGGACACCAGCAGCAACATGGCAAGCGCGCCAAACGGTCGAAAACGCATGCGCATCAATCCTTCATTGACTAGTAGCGATTGGGCGGGAGGGATCTGTGATCCAGCCGCTCCAGGAATCGGAATACAGCCGAGACCCAGTGAGCCCGGCCACTTCCATGGCGAGGAGATTGTGGCAGGCCGTTACGCCGGAGCCGCACATATGTACGACGGAACCGGCTGATCGTCCGACGAGCAGACGTAAGAAAGCTTCGCGCAATACTGCGGGCGGGTGAAAACGGCCATCTGCGCCCAAGTTCTCCGTGAAAGGACGATTGATCGCGGCGGGCACATGTCCGGCAACGCGGTCCATCGGCTCGACTTCACCGCGAAAACGCGGCGCACCGCGCGCGTCGATCAATTTGATTGAACTGGATGCCAAGGCTTGCGCAACTTCATCGGCGCTGAGCCACGCGTCGCGATCGATCTGCGTGCGCGCGACGGAAGGTGCAGGCGGGAACAGCGCTGGCTCACCGTTGTCGGTGGCTTGCCCCTTAGCCTTCCACGCGGCGAAGCCGCCATCGAGTACCTGCACGTGTGGATGGCCGCTTGCGCGCAGCAACCACCACAACCGCGCGGCGTAGGCGCCTTGATCCTGGTCGTACGCGATAACCCGCGTCGCGGGCGTGATGCCGAGGCGCGCCAAAACGGCGTTGAACTGCGTCGGATCGGGCAAGGGATGGCGTCCGTGTTGCGCGCATTCGCGCATATCCGACAAGTCATGCTCCAAGTGAGCATATCGCGCGCCCGTGATGCGCTCGGAACGCCACGCGGCCTCTCCGGCGGCGGGCTTCGTAAGCTCGAAGCGACAATCGACTATTCGAAGCTGCGCATCTCCGAGCACTTGTGAGAGTTCGTCTACGCTGATCAATGCCGAGAAGTTCATGCGTGCGATTCCAATCGCTGGAGCAGATTTACCAGCATTCCGGCGGTCGCGCCCCAGATGTAGCGTTCGCCGAAAGGGAAGGCGTAGTAGCCGCGAACGCGACCACTGAAGAACCGTTCCTCGCGCTTTAAACTGGCGGCGTCCAGAAAGAAATTCAGCGGCACTTCGAACACCTCGTCGACCTCGTGCGGATCAGCTTGAATAGGCGCGGCGGGATCGATGATGGCGACGACCGGGGTGACCGCAAATGACGAAATCGTCCCGTACACGTCAAGCAGTCCGATCGGACGAATGTATGCGCGTGGAATGCCCAATTCCTCAAAAGTCTCGCGCAGCGCGCCATCGATTACATCGCGGTCCGTTTCTTCGATGCGGCCGCCCGGGAAGCTGATCTGACCGGCATGATGCGGAAGATGCTCGGTGCGCTTGGTCAGCACGATCTGCCAACCCGATTCGCGCGCCACCAAGCCTATTAGGACTGCTGCCGGGCGCAGGCGCGTATCCGCTGGCAGTAAGCCTTCAAGTTCCGCGAGATTCCAAGGCGTTTGCGGCGTCAGATCGTGAATCGGTCGCAGAACGCTAGTCAGCCGCTGCATCAGCAATTCGCTGTCTTCGATCAACGCGCTGGTTGAGCTAACGTCGATCACGGCGTCGGCCGGGAAGCACTTCGTTCATGATTTGCAGGCGCTGTTCAGCGTCCAAGGTGCTCCAGGAACCGATTTCTGCTCCGGTGCGCAAACAGCCCTCGCACAAGCCATCGTCGCGCAGGGTGCAGACGCCAATACACGGAGTAAGCGGCGCCACATTCGGCGCCGGAGATAGCCAGGACAGTTTCATTGGGCTTAAGTCTATCCTTGCCAGCGCCAGGGCGTGCATGAAAGCATTTCTGATTCGCAGATTTGCATCGTGATTCGTCGCATATTGCGGATCTGCTTACTTCTGCGGGTGGCCCTGAATCCCATTTGCCGTGGCCGGACCCGTGTCCTGATCCCACCAGTCACTTCCTCGACCGCGATTGAATACAGATGAATGATTTCTGCACGCGTCACCGCGCTCCCGATCTACGCGCATCGTGATAGGTCTCGCGACCCGGGTTCTCAAAGATTACGGACAGCTTCTGGGCACGATCGAGCCCGGCTGCTGTGCATTGCCGCGATCCTTTCTACCGCACTCCAAGCGAGCCATACGCGAGGCCAGTTTGCAAGTTTTGCAGAGTCTCGATGGCAGCGATACGGCGCTGCGTGACGCCTTGATCCGCGGCTACGTTTTTCTCGCCCAATTTGTCGACGATGAGGAGGCCGAGCGCGTATCGGATGGCGAAGCGCAGATGGATACCTTGGCAATGGAGGCTGGAGAAATGGCGAATGCGCCATCGGCACTAGAAGCCCTGCGTGTGGTCAATCGCATCAAGCTGGAAATGGAGCAGGCCATGATTGAGGCTTGCGCCGCGGCGCGCATACCGGTGTCGGCCGCGCCGACCTTGCTGACGCCCAAAAGGCCGCAATAGCGCGGTTGCATAAAACTTCTGTGCCAATCCGCCGCGCCAAAGAACCGCACAAGCTCCGGGACAGATACAGGTGAGCCGCTCGGGTCGCAACGGCCTAGGCGAGCCGCGATCAGCATCTTGGCTCTTGAAGGTGCGTTCGGGCCGCAGACACTTAGCAGACAGCACCGGTGCTACATGGGCGCCTGCTGCCATCGAGCCACTATGTGCTCAGCGATGACTTACAAAAGCGGAAGGCTGCAAGGGTCGGGGGAGTCGTTGCGGCCCTCTCCCGGCTTGGAAGAGGGCGCAAGATTTGGACGAGCGCCCGAGGGCGGCGAACTTATTTGACTTCGATCAACTTGATTTCAAAGATCAGCGCCTGATTCGGGCCGATCGGGCGCGGACCGCGCTCGCCATAGGCCATATCCGGCGGCAGGAACAACTGCCAATGATCGCCAACGCGCATCAGCGGCAGAATTTCCTGCCAGCCCTTCAGCACTTGGTCGACCTGGAACTTGGCCGGCACGCCACGTGCGAAGGAGCTATCGAACTCGAATCCGCTGATCAGAGAGCCGCGGTAATGCACGGTCACTTCGCTCTTCGGGCCCGGACGCGCGCCATTGCCTTCTTCGATCACGCGATACTGGATGCCCGATGGCAGCGCAATAATGCCCTTCTTGGCGCGATTCTCGGCCATGAACTTGGTGCTGGCGGCTTTGTTCTCAGCCGACAACTTGCCGAACTTGGCTTCCGCTTCCGTGCGCAGCTTGGCTTCCAGCAGTTCCATCTGCTTGGCCAGATCTTCGCGCGGATAGGCGACGTCTTTCCCGCCGAAACCGTCTTGCAGTGCGCGAATCACGCCATTGATATCGATCTCGACGCCACGCTCTTTGAGATCGGCACCGAACTGGTAGCCAACCGCGTAGCTGAGCTTGGTCTTGTCCATCGGTACATTTGGGGCTGCGGCAGCGGCCTGGGTCGGGGCCGCAGCAGCCGGCGCCGGTGCTTGCGCACTGGCAGTCAGCGAGAACATCGCAGCGGCAATAGCCGCCAACCCTTTGAATTTCATCTGAATCTCCAGTGGGGGACTTGCAAATCGCGTCCTGCGGGCTATCAAGGCCCGAGCTCGACGCGGTGTAGAGTGCCGCGCGGATTCTAAGGGATGCGCTCTAGGACCGCATCTGCGGATTGGGCCCGCGAGGTTGGCGAGTTCAGCGCAAATTTAGTGGCTTGCGCCACCTTAGCAACTGTGAAGCGGTGCATATGCTTTGTCACTGTTAGTTAAATCAACGACTTATAATGATGGCACGCGACTTGATAGTAGTATTTCACCCAAGCTGGGTAGATCCCGTCAAGGAGATTCAAACATGGGAATGTTTTCCCGCCTTTCAGACATCGTAAACGCGAACTTAAATTCGCTGCTGGACAAGGCCGAGGATCCGGAAAAGATCGTTCGCTTGATGATCCAGGAAATGGAAGATACGCTGGTGGAAGTGCGTTCCGCTGCGGCCAAGGTGATTGCTGAACGCAAAGAGCGCGAGCGTCAGTTGGGTTTGCTCGACCAAGAGCAGGTCGATTGGGACCACAAGGCTGAGCTTGCGCTGCGCAAAGATCGCGAAGATCTGGCGAAGGCCGCGCTGCAGCACAAGGCGACACTGGCCGACCAATCCAAGATTGTGACTCACGATTTGAGCATCCTGGCCACAAACTTGACCAAGCTCAATGACGACATCGGCAAGTTGCAGGCGAAATTGCAGGATGCCAAGGCGCGTCAGCGCACCATCGTCTTGCGTGCTCAGAATGCACACACGTCATTGAAGGCGCGTACGCAGATTCATTCGGGCAAGATCGATGACATGCTGAATCGTTTCGACTATGCCGAACGGCGCATTGACGCAGTCGAGGCACAGGCGGAGGCTCTAGACCTTGGCCGCGCGAAGTCATTGAATCAGGCCTTCTCTGATCTTGAATCTGAAGATCGCATCAAAAGCGATCTGGAAGCACTGAAGGCGCGCGTTCAACAGTCCAAGGGGTAGTCGGATGTTGCAGATCCTGGAAGTTCCATTGATCCTTTTTCTGGTCGTCGTGGTGCCGATCTGGCTGGTGTTGCATTACCGAGCTAATCGTCGTCCGATAGCGTCGGTCGGGGCGCCCACCAATGACGGCGAGGTGGCGGATCTGTGGCAGACGGCGCGTCGGATGGAAGAACGCATCCGTACGTTGGAGCGCATCTTGGACGCGGATGCGCCGAACTGGCGCGGACGCATATGAACGCTTCAACTGCAAAACCGGCCGATAATCACAGGCGAGAAGGCAAATGAACCGGCAATTTCGACAAGCTTATGAGTACTCCAGCGCATACGGGCGTACGGGGAGTGTAGATATGGATCCGAGTTATGCGCCGACTGATCGCCTCTATCGCGATACCGAGCGGCGCTGGATTGCCGGTGTGCTGGCCGGTGCCGCACAGCACTTCGGCTGGAATCTGACCGTCTTACGGCTGGCAGTATTCCTCGTGTGTCTGACACCGGTGGTGCCGCTGGTTTTTGTTGTCTACGTGTTGGCGGCTCTGATCCTGCCCAAACGCCGCCAGGTGCAGATGACGCTACCACCACCGCCGGGTGCTGAAGAATGGCAGAGCTATGTGCAGTCGCCGCGCGTGCCTTGCGCTGACCAGTTGCGAATACGGGTACGCGAAATGGAAGACCGCCTGCGCTCGATTGAGGCCTATGTGACTAGCTCGCAGTACGAAATTGACCGCGAATTGAAGCGTCGTCCCGAGTAGACGTGGAGTGGCGCTCCCGCAATGGAGCGCCACGGTTCATGTTCAGAGGTTGTCTGCGGGACCCGAGTAACTTACTGCGAGTACGGCGAATCGCGCTGGACCGCCCGGAAGCTGCGCCACAAACTCATCGTCCACGCGGCGCTTCAAGGCTGACCGCGCCAGCGGCGAATCAATACTGATACAGCCCAAGCGGGCATCCGTTTCGTCTGGTCCCACGATGCGTGCACGCAACTCGCGACCATCATCTACATTCTCCAAAACGATCCACGCGCCGAAGAAGATCGCGCTGAGATCGCGTGGTGGCTCGTCGACCACGCGCAGACTCTCCAGGCGTTTGGTCAGATAGCGCACGCGCCGATCAATCTCACCGAGCTGGCGCTTGCGATAGCTGTATTCGGCGTTTTCGGAGCGATCGCCCTCCGCCGCTGCGGCTGCCAAAGCGGTAACCACCTCCGGCCTACGCACGCGCCACAGATCGTCCAATTCGGCATGCAGTCGATCAAACCCCGGTCTTGTGATCAATGCGGTAGACGGCGCTTGTGGCGCGCGGTAGCGAGTGCCCGCCATGGAAAAACCCCCAAAAATTCTCGAAACTTGAGCTTAGCGCGCTGGGCGCACTAACATCGGCACATGCCAGGAAACTTGAGACTCGGCTGTCCAGTGTGGGCCTGCGCCGATTGGCGCGGCAGCCTGTACAGCAAGGATGCGGCGCGCATGGATTATCTGCCGCAATACGCGCGGGTATTCGACACCGTGGAAGGCAACTCCACGTTCTATGGATTGCCGAGCCCAGCGGCGATCGCGCGTTGGCGAGCCGAGACGCCGCAAGATTTCCGTTTCTGCTTCAAGTTTCCCAGTGAAATCACGCATCGGCTGATGCTGCGCGACGCGCGCTTGCAGACCCACGCATTTCTTCAACTGATGGCGCCGCTGGCGGATCGACTGGGACCGCTGATGATTCAACTTGGCCCACGCTTCGGTCCACAGCACTTGGAGAATTTGCGCCGCTATTTGCGCGACCTCAGCTCAGAGTTTTGCTATGCCGTTGAAGTGCGACACGCGCAGTTTTTTGACCAGGGACCGGACGAGGCTGCGCTGAATGAAGTGCTGCGCCAAGCGCGCGTGGATCGCGTGTTGTTTGACACGCGGTGCATACATGCGGCCCGTGCGACTGATCGCAGTACGCGCGAAGCGCAATCGCGCAAACCGGTGCTCGCACTGCGTAAGCAAGTGACGGCGCAGAGGCCGATCGTGCGTTTCGTCGGTCAAAATCAAGTTGAGCCAGCGCTGGAATACCTGCAAGTCTGGGTGGAGCAGATCGCGGAATGGCTGGCGCAGGGTTTGAATCCCTATTTTTTCGCGCACACGCCGGATGATCGCGAGGCACCCGCTTTGGCCAGCGCCTTGTATCAACGCGTGCGCCAATTGCGGCCAGAACTTCCGCCGTTGGCCATCTTTGCAGGTACCCCCGAGCCGGATCGCGCCGCCTCGGCCAATGCGCAGCTTTCATTGTTCGACACGCCGCGCCCGCGCTGAACGCGCGGTGTTGTGGAGCAAGAGGTTTGCGAACGCGGGCTAGACTTCGCGATCTTCGCCCTCGGGCCGCGACATTTAGACGCATGCAAACAACTATCGAATCACACCTTTCCTTGCGTGATGTAGCCAGCGAATCCAGCGCGATCAGCCTGCGACCGCTGCAATGGGTGGGCATGGAAGAGATTGCTGTACCCGTGTTGCTGCGATCAGCCGACGGCCGAGCGCTAGCCACACCCGCGCGCGTCGGTGCCTTTGTAGATTTGATCGCGCCAGATGCGCGCGGCATCCATATGTCTCGCTTGTATCTGGCCTTGTCGCAGACGCTCAGCGAGCAAAGTTTGAGCGCCGCTTCGATCCAGGCTTTGCTCGGCGAATTCCTGCGCTCGCATCGGGATTTGAGTGGTCGCGCAATGCTGCGCGTGCGCTTCGACTATCTGATCGAGCGCAAGGCGATGGTCAGCCAGAACCGCGGTTGGCGCGCCTATCCGGTCACCATTACGGGGGTCCTGCATGGCAACTGCTTTACGCTGGAATTAGCCACCGAAGCCGTCTATTCAAGCACTTGCCCGTGCTCCGCGGCGCTGTCGCGGCAGATGATTCAAGCCCAGTTCGGCGTGGATTTTCCGGCGGCGTCGGGGCTGGATCGCGCGCAGGTGTTGGCGTGGCTCGGCAGCGAACGCGGCATGGTGGCGACACCGCATAGTCAGCGCAGCCGCCTGCAAGTGCGCGCCCGGCTCGATCAAGGCATCGAATATCTGCCCATCGTCAGCATTCTTGATCGGATCGAGGATGCTTTACAGACGCCTGTGCAAACGGCCGTCAAGCGCGAAGACGAACAGGCTTTCGCGCGTGCCAATGGCGCCAACCTGATGTTTTGCGAAGATGCCGCGCGGCGCGCAGGTGATGCACTGGCGACCGACCCGCAAATCCTCGATTTCTGGGCTCGCGCCACACACGAGGAAAGCCTGCACGCTCACGACGCGGTGGCGATCGTGACCAAGGGCGTGATCGCAGGATTTGATGGGATCACAGGTTGGGGCGGAGGTTAGTGGGATTTGGGCCGCTTTCGGCGCCCTGCCTCCCGCGGCCCGAGCACATCCATAGGCGTCGGACTCGGCAAAAATGCGCTTTGAGGCTGAGAACGCAAGGCTTTTTTCAAGTTATTTTGACCGCGCAGTGGGTAACGCCGCAATGATGTCGCACCCGTGCTCGTCATTCCCGCGAAGGCGGGAATCTAGTTTCTTTCTTGGCGTCTGGTGCTTAGAGCCAAGCGCCAAGAAAATCGCTAGCAGCCTGTCGGACTTGAAGAATCGAAGCGAAAATCTGACTGGGCGAAGCCAGATTTCGTCGATTTTGAAGGGTAATAGCTCTTCTATTGCCCGAGAAAGCGGCGGAATATGGATCGTCTAGGCGGATTTGCAGCCGATTTCCTTTAAGTCCGACAGGCTGCTAGATCCCCGCTTTCGCGGGGATGCCGGTCAGCCGTCGCGGAGCAATTTCGGTACGGAGCAATTTCGGTATCACCACGAAAGCCTTTCAGGACCGTACCCCAGCCCCGATTTTGCTTTCCCCGCTTCGGGTGCGGTTGACCGCGCAGCCGACAGCATGACTGCGCAGGTGTCGCATCCGCGTTGTGAAGAACCGGCCTGCGGCCCCTGCCTCACCTACAAATGTCCGAATAGATCGTCTAAGCGCTCCAGCTCCCAGCCCCGCTCCTGCTGCACCAGCCCCGCTTCTAAGAACCCGGCACCAACACGCGCAAGGCGCCCGGCAGGCTACGAAACCGCAGTGGCGTGTCGAGTCGAGAGAGTTCGCCGTCGGTGGCAACGCGCAGACTGGTGTGGCGCGAGGAGACCAGTACTTCCTGGGTGTGGATGACGTCGAAGTCACAGGGACGTCGCCGCCGTCCGGCCAAGGTGCGCAGCACCATCCATAACAATCCCGCGCGCGTGCCGCGATTTCCGATATACAAACAGAGTTGGCCTGCATCCAGGCTGGCGCGCTGGCCCACGCGCAGGCTCTCGATCTCGTACGCGTTGTTGCCGACGAAAAGGAATGGGGTTTCGCGTTCGACCACCTCACCATTGACCTGCATGCGCAATTTAAGAAAACGCATATGGTGAAAAGCCGAGAACGTGGCCATCAATGCGGCCGGCCATTTGTGCCAACCCAGGCGCCTTTGCGTTGTGTCACGGAAGCGAACGAATGCGGTGTAGACGCCAATGCTGGCGTTGTTAACAAAGCCGCGCTCATTGACCATCCCTATATCAATCTCCGACACTTCACCGCGCGCGATCACGGCGACCGCACCCGCCAAGTCCAGTGGAATGCCTAGATCCTTGGCGAAATGATTGAAGGTGCCGAGCGCGATCACGCCAAGCGTAATCTGGGTGCCGGCGAGTTGAGACGCGATGCTGCTAACAGTGCCGTCGCCACCACCGACGACAATCGTGCGCGCACCCAAATCGATAGCCGCCTGCGTCAATCGGTTGAGGTCAGAACCTTCCTGCGCTAAGTCCACACGCGCCACCAAACCATGCTTCGCAAAAGCGTTGACCACGGTCTGTGTCCATTGCGAGTCTCTGCCGGGGCCGGAGCTAGCATTGACAATGACAGGAATGACTTGCGCGGGGTGGTCTGACATAGCCGTCGCTGTTGGAATCCAGAGCCAAGCATGGCCGATTGGGGCTCATGTGAGCCGTGAGCGCGGCCGCTTCAGGAGCGGGGCTGCTTGAAGCAAGAGCGGGGCTGCTTGAAGCAGCAGCGGGGCTGCTTGAAGCAAGAGCGGGGCTGCTTGAAGCAAGAGCGGGGCTGGTGCAGCAACAGCGGGGCTGGGGGCTGGGGCGCTCTTATGGCAATAGTCGGCTGACCCACTAGACGCACGGCATCAGACGCGTGCGAGAGTTCGCGCCGTCACTTAGCCCGCTGCGCGGTCAACGGTGACTTTCAAAAGCGCTGGTTGGTTAGTTGACGCGCCCCAGCACCCAGCACCCAGTCCCGCTCTGGAAGTTGAAGCAGAAGCGGGCCTCAGGCACTTGAACGAGCCGACCGCCGCGCTCGCAAGGCTCGCTCGGCGCGTATGAGATGTTCGCGCCGTCACATAGCCCGCTGCTCGGGCTCTACTTCGCGCACTCTCTGCTTTTTTTTCGCTGTTCTCCGCGTCCCGCTTCTGATCGCCTCTCCGCTAGCCGCACCCTGCCCGTGATGCTCAAGCGCAAACGCTTGCCTTTTCTTCCCTTTGTGTCTTTGCGTCTTTGCGTTGAACTTTTGATGCGGATTTTGCTTAGGCGTGGCCATCAGCACTTCGAGTCGTCAAGACTCAGCCCAAATCGACAATCTGATTGAGGCTCGCGCATGCAAGGGCATAGACCTCATCAGTTACCCGTTTCCACGGATGCGGCTTCGCCTTGCGTGCCACCCAGTCGAAAGATTTGGGTTGGTGCGTGAGGATGTAGCTGATCTTGCCCGCCAATCCGGAAAACCTGATCGCGAAGGGGTTTGCCTCATTGCTTGCTGCGGTCGTCATCGGCAAGCCAATGACAATGCGCGTGCGTTGGTTGAATGCGCGTGGAGAAAGCACCAGCAATGCGTGGCGATCGCGCATTTCATTTCCGGCCTGTGGGCTGCATTCGATCCAGATAATGTCTCGCCGGTCCGGCACCCAGGGCGATGACATTACATCGCCTCAATACCCAAACGATGGGAGTCCGACATTGCTTCACCACCATGCACTTTTAGGTCGAAAGCATCCAGTTTCTGGGCCAGAGTCAGTTGCGTCGCTCCGTTAGGCGAAACGACAAGTACACCGTCCCGTGCCTCGATCGTCACTGGCTGGCCCGCGCTTAAGCGTGCCGCACGCGCGACCGCTGCCGGAATACGAACGGCCAAACTATTGCCCCAGTTTTGCAGACTGAGTTCGGCTTTAGCGCCCATCTCACTGACCTTGCAACGCGGATTTGCCAATGTACGGATCTATGCTTGAGGTTGCAACGTGTTTAAACGCCGTGGCGATGGATCGGGCCTGATGAGGCACGAGCGGCGCAGCTTGAATGCAGAAGCGGTTCTGGTGAAGCAAGAACGGGGCTGGGGCGTGTGGACGAGACGACCGTCGCGCTCGCAACCTGCCGTGCGCTGGCGAGATCTTCTCGCACTCAAATAAGCGCGCTGTCTAGTCACGACTTCGCGCTCTCTGTGGCTTTCCTTCGCTGTTGTTCGTCCCGCTTCTGATTCTTCACTTAGTGTCTTTGCGTCTTTGCGTTGAACTTTTGATCTGGATTTTCCTTAAACGCGGCCATCCAAAGCCGTCGCGTGGCGCGCCAGCCCACAGCCCTGCCGTTCCCCCAAGCTTCGCCACTTAGGTTGATCCTGACTACGGGTCTCTGGCACTGTTTGCGGTTCGAAGCGGCGCGGAGGCAGCTTCGGTTCTATTCCTCCAGGAAAAGCTCAAACCATGCGGTGGATCGCTCATAAATTCGGCGGATCGAGCGTTGCTAACGCCGATCGCTATCAAATCGTGGCGGACTTGTTACTCGCGCGCGACGACGCAGCGCAAGTGGTGGTGGTGTCAGCGATGCAAGGCGTTACCGATGCGCTGATTGATCTAACGCGCAAAGCGGCGGCGAAAGAATCCGGTTGGGCATTCGATGTGCGCGCGCTGGAACAGCGCCATATTGACACCGCAAAAATCCTGCTGGGTGATGCAGCCGAAGATTTTATCGCCGCTTTGGGCATTGCCTTCGCGGATCTGGCGCATTTGCTGCGCAGCGTTGAATTGCTCGGCACCACGCCATTGCAAGTGGTCGAATTGGTGTCTGGCCTCGGCGAAGTATGGTCTGCGCAGATGTTGGCCGCGCATTTTCGTGTGCGTGGGCACGCGACCGAGTTTCTGGACGCCCGCGAGGTTTTGCGCGTCACGCCGACCGAGTTGAACGTTGCGGTTGATTGGCTACCGTCGGAAAAGTTGCTGGCCGAGTATCGGCGGGCGCATCCGGCCACGCGCGTGATCGTGACCGGCTTCATTGCGCGCCGTTTGAGCGATGCCAGCATCACCACCTTGGGCCGCAATGGCAGCGACTATTCCGCAAGCATTTTTGGCGCGCTTTTCGATGCCGAAGAGATCCATATCTGGACCGATGTGGATGGCGTGCTCTCTGCCGATCCGCGCCGGGTTCCGGAGGCCATCGTCCTCGATCACGTGTCCTATGAAGAGGCCTTCGAGTTGGCCTATTTCGGCGCGAAAGTAATCCATCCGCAAACGATGGCGCCCGCGACTACAAAGGGCATCCCGGTCTTCATTCGCAATACTTTCAACCCGGCGCATCCAGGCACGCGCATCGATGCAGTTGGCGGCCCCGAGCCACCGATCAAGGGCATTACGACCATTGGCGGTATGGCGATTCTGACCATTGAAGGCGCCGGCATGATCGGCGTGCCGGGTACGGCGGAGCGCGTGTTCGCTGCCTTACGCGGCGCCAGCGTGTCAGTGACCATGATTTCGCAGGGATCGTCGGAGCATTCGATCTGCTGCGTGATCAAAGCGGAATCGGCGGATATCGCGCGCAATGTTTTGGCCGAGGCCTTCGGTCGTGAGATCGCGCTCGGGCAAATTCAGCGCGTGATCTCCGAGCGAGGCGTTAGCGTGCTCGCCGTGGTCGGTGAAGCCATGGCCGGAACGCCGGGCGTGGCCGCGCGTTTGTTTGACGCGCTGGGTCGCGCGAAGGTCAATGTGCGCGCGATTGCGCAGGGCTCGTCCGAGCGCAATATTTCGGTCGCGATGGCCGAAGGCGATGCGACGCGCGCCTTACGCGCGGTGCACGCTGGCTTCTATTTGTCGGCGCAGACGGTGTCCGTTGGCATCATCGGTCCGGGGCAGGTGGGTCAGGCGCTGATCGCGCAGATCGCCGAAGCCCGCTCGCGGCTTCTTGAAACCACGCACCTTGACCTGCGTGTGCGCGCGATCAGTGGTTCGCGCCGCATGTTGCTCGACGAGCAGCAGATTGATCTCACGCGCTGGCAAGTTTCGCTCGGCCAAAGCGATACCCTGACCGATCTCGACCTGCTCGCGCGGCATGTGCAAGCCGAGCACTTGCCGCATGCCTTGATCATCGACTGCTCGGCTAGTTCCGAGGTGGCCGATCACTATCCGCGCTGGCTGGCCGCGGGCATTCATGTGCTGACGCCGAACAAGCAAGCGGGCGGTGGTCCGATCGAGCGCTATCGCGCCGTGCAAGCGGCGGCGCGTGCAGGTCGCAGTCGCTGGCGTTATGAAGCCACGGTCGGCGCCGGTTTGCCGGTCATCGGGACTTTGCGCGATCTGATCGACACTGGCGATCGCATTGAGCGCATCGAGGGGATCTTCTCAGGCACGCTGGCTTATCTTTTCAATCGCTTCGATGGCACGGTCGCGTTTTCTGAGCTTGTAGGCCAGGCGAAATTGGCCGGCTACACCGAGCCCGATCCGCGCGACGACCTCTCCGGCCTTGATGTGGCGCGCAAGTTGGTGATTCTCGGACGCGAAATGGGATTGGAATTGTCGCTCGATCAGGTGCGTGTCGAAAGCTTGGTGCCCGACGCACTACTTGAATCCAATATCGACGAGTTTTTAAGCGGCTTGAGTAGCTTTGACGAACCTATGCGCGAACGTTTCGAGGCCGCAAGCGCGCGCGGCGAAGTGCTGCGCTATTGCGCGGTACTCGACCACGCCGGCAATGCCGAAGTCGCGCTCAAGGCGCTACCGGCAGAGCATCCCTTTGCACATATCGCTTTAACCGACAACATCGTGTGTTTCAGCACCACTCGCTATGCGCGCAACCCACTGATTGTGCGTGGTCCCGGCGCCGGTCCAGACGTGACGGCTGCTGGCGTATTCGCGGATTTGTTGCGCGTGTCGGCATCCTTAGGGGCACATCTGTGAAGAACTCGGCGAGCGCTTTCGCGCCGGCTAGCGTCGGCAATGTGGGTGTTGGCTTCGACTTGCTCGGGCATGCGCTCGAAGGCATTGGTGATCGCGTTCTGGTGCGTCGTATTGACGAAGCCACGGTGCGTGTCGTGGCCATCCGTGGCGTCGTGACCGAACTTCCGTTTGCCGCCGCCGAGAACACGGCAGCGCGTGCGCTGATGTCGCTGCGTGAGGCGCATTTATTGAATTTCGGATTCGAGATCGAGATCGATAAAGGAATTCCACTCGGCTCCGGTCTGGGCGGTTCGGCTGCGTCGGCGAGTGCCGCACTGATCGCCGCCAACGCGCTGCTGGAGCAGCCACTACCGGTGTCCGCGCTGTATTTGCACGCAATGGAAGGCGAGCGCGTGGCCAGTGGCAGTTTGCACGGCGACAATGTCGGCGCGCAGTTGCTTGGGGGCTTGGTGCTATCGACACACGACCGCATGGTGCCGATTCCGGTCCCGCCAGGCCTGACCGCCGTCGTCGTGCATCCGCACTTCGTGTTGGAGACGCGCAAGGCGCGCGAGGCGCTGCGCGGCGTCTATGCGCTGAATGAATTTGTCGCGCAGAGCGAGGGTCTGGCGCTGGTAATGGCTGGGTGTTTCCGCGCTGATTTCGAGTTAATTGCGTTGGGATTGCGCGATGTCTTGATCGAGCCGCGGCGTGCCGCGCTGATTCCGGGATTTGCCGCAGTGAAGGCGGCCGCGATCAATGCGGGTGCCTTGGGATCGTCCATTTCTGGCGCCGGGCCGAGCGTGTTTGCATGGTTTATTCGGCGTGAGGATGCGGTTATGGCAGGCGAAGCTATGCGCGCGGCCTTTGCTGATGCAGGGCTGGAAAGCGATGTCATCGTCAGCGCAGTCGCCAATGCCGGCGCCCACGTGATCAGCGTGGAATAAGCTTGGAAGGGTCGGCGATCGCTTCTTGCAAAAGCGCGTGCGCGATACTCGGATCGTGCCGCCTAGCCGGTTGTTCGGCACCGAGATCTGCCAACTGAAAGGAGTCACCATGCGCTATTTCAGCACTCGCGACGTGCGCCAGGAGTGGCCGACTACGCTGGATACGGCGCTGGGTGCCGGATTGGCGACGGATGGCGGCCTGTATGTGCCGGAATCACTGCCAACGCTGCATGTCGCAGATTTTCGTCATTGCCACGACCTGCCCGAAGTGGCGCAAACGCTACTTGCAGCATTTTTTCTAGGCAGTAGTTTGGCGCCGATGCTCGGCGAAATTTGCCGCGAATCACTGGATTTACCAATGCCTTTGGTCGCACTCAAACGCGAGGGCAGTAAAGGTCTCGCGCCTGAGGAACGCACGCAAACGTGGCTGCTGGAGTTATTCCACGGACCGACTGCTGCGTTCAAAGATTTCGCGGCGCGCTTTCTGGCTGCGTGCCTTTCGCGTTTGCGCTCACCCGATGATCCAATCCGTACGGTGCTGGTGGCGACCTCTGGCGACACGGGGAGCGCCGTCGCTGCAGCCTTTCACAAGCGTCCTGGCTTTCGCGTGGTCATCCTGTACCCGAACGGGCGCGTGTCTGCGCGGCAAGCGCATCAGCTTGGAGCTTTCGGCGACAATATCCATGCCTTTTGCGTGGATGGCAGTTTTGATGACTGCCAGCGCATGGCCAAGCATGCGCTGGCCGACAGGCGCATTGCCAGGCGTCATCATTTGACCAGCGCGAATAGCATCTCACTCGGGCGCCTGTTGCCGCAGATGGCCTACTACGCATACGCCAGCTTAGTTTTGGCACGGCGCGCAACGGCCGGCGCCACGACGCCCTCGCTGGTGATTCCGACGGGTAATCTCGGCAACGCACTCGCCGCGATTCTGGTGCGCGAGATCGGCTTGCCTATCGGTCAAGTGCACTTGGCGACCAACGCCAACGCGACCTTGTCAGAATTCTTTGCGGGCGCTCCGTATCGTGGTCGGCCCAGCACCGCAACTTTGGCCAATGCCATGGATGTCGGCGACCCCAGCAATTTCGAACGTTTGAGTTGGTTCTTCCGCCATCGCGATTTGCGCAGCAGCGGCATCTTTGCGCACCGCGTCGAGGATGCGCGCATTGCTGAGCGTATCGCCGAGGCCATCGATCGCTACTGGCAAGTGCTGTGCCCACACACCGCGTGCGCGTTGGATGTGGCCGAGCGCTTGATTGTCGCGGGCGAATCCGGCGAATTATTGCTCGTTGCGACGGCCCATCCCGCTAAATTCGACGCAGTGGTCGAGCCGCTTATCGGCAAAACCGTCCCGGTGCCACCAGCGCTTGCAGCCATATTGCAACGCCCCGCACACGCCGAAGCGCTCGCTGCAACCGACCACGCCTTGGTCATGCGCCTGGAACAGGGATTCGATGTTTAACTAGTGTGGCGCCAGTTCGCAAACCATCAGCCTATCGTCGAAACCCACATCGTCGATAAAGAAACGCACGGGTGCCGCAATCTGGAAGCCATGGCGTTGGTGGTGGCGGATCGCACGCGAGGAGATTTGATACACCGACAGGTGTAGACGCGCAGCAGCCACACTTCGCGCGTCTTCTGGATCAGCGCCTCGCGCAATTGAATCGCGTCGTTAAGCGCGCCGCATATATCGATCAATACTGTCGGCCGGCGCGACATGGCCATAGGCCGCAAGGAAAGTTTCGCGCATGAGGGTGCTGGAATCTTCACTGTGCGCGGGCTCGGCCGCGATCAGGTCGAAGGCTTGGCAAGCCATTTTTCCGCGGCGCTCGAATCTCGTTCAGCCAAGGCTAGTTGATCGCCTGCAAGGATGCGCGGGCAATGGTCTGCTGTTGTGGCGACCACTATGATGCGATCCGATTAGAGGAAGCGCGCAAGCAATGTCTGTCGTGGTTCGATCTCTTATTTGTGCCTGTGCCCTGGCCTTTGCTTTCGCGAGCGCGCCGGCGTGGGCGCTTAGCATGAAAGACGCCATCGAGCAGGTGCAGCGCGAAACCGCCGGCAAAGTCTTGTCTGCGGATACTATTCGAACACGCGGTACTGTCATCTATAGGATCAAAGTACTCATGCCGGATGGCAGAGTGCGTATTTTCCAGATTCCCGCCTGAGCGTTTCAAAGGAGCAAACCATGCGAGTCCTGTTGGTCGAAGACGAAGCGCCACTGCGAGAAACGCTCGCGGCGCGGCTACAGCGCGAAGGTTTTGCGGTGGACACCGCAGCGGATGGCGATGAGGGTGTCTACATGGGGCTAGAGGTCCCCTTCGACGTGGCAATCGTCGACCTGGGTTTACCAAAATTGCCTGGTTTAGAAGTCGTCAAGCGCTTGCGCGAAGGCGGGCGCCGCTACCCGATTCTGATTCTCACTGCCCGTGGTAGCTGGGAGGACAAGGTCGAAGGCCTCAAGCACGGCGCCGACGATTATCTGGTCAAGCCCTTCCACATCGAGGAACTGCTCGCGCGTATGAATGCGCTGGTGCGGCGCAGTGCCGGCTGGAGCAAGCCGCTGCTTGAATGTGGTCCGGTCAAACTCGATACCACCGCGCAATCGGTAACTGTGGGTGATCAGTCGGTGGATCTCACCAGCTACGAATACAAGGTGCTCGAATATCTGATCCTGCATGCCGGAGAACTGGTCTCCAAGAGTGATCTGACTGAGCACATCTACGAGCAGGATTTCGACCGCGACAGTAACGTCATCGAAGTCTTCATCGGTCGCCTTCGCAAGAAGCTCGATCCCGATGGCAGTTTGAAGCCGATTGAAACCGTCCGTGGTCGCGGCTATCGGTTCTCGATTCCGCGTACGGCCTGAGGTTTGAAGCGTGAGCGCGCGGCGCCAGTTTTCGCTCGCCGCGCGATCCCTGCTGGCCGCGAGTCTGGTGCTCGCCGCCTTTATCGGATTGACCGGTTACGCGCTCGAACGGGCCTTTGAGAACTGGGCGTTCTCGGTGCTGCGCGAACGCATGCAGAGCGTTTTGTACTCGTTTCTGGCACGTACCGATATTTCGGTGTCGGGCAAGATCCTGGTACCAGAAGTCTTGCCCGAACCGCGTCTTGAGCGCCCCGGATCTGGCTTGTACGCGGCGATTTACGGCAAGGATCTGCGCTGGGAATCGCCCTCCGCGATGGAACGAGAGCTGCCCTTCGAGGACGCGCTTCAGCCTGGCGAGATGAGCTTCAAAGGGCCGATACGCACCAATGTCGGTGGCGTTTATGTGCTCAGTATGGGCGTGCTTTTCGAGGCGCGCGCGCCGGGTGGTCGCGATGCGCGAGTGACTGTCAATGTCGGAGAGAATCAGGCCTCGGTACTGCGCCAGATCAAAGCCTTCCGCGAAACCATGTGGGCCTTGCTCGGGGGTTTGGGTTTGCTCTTGCTGGCCTTCCAGGCGCTGTTGCTGCGCTGGAGCCTGCGCCCTTTGCGCGATGTGGAGCGTGATCTTGGCTATGTCGAGCGCGGTGTGGCCGAGCAATTGTCCGGGCGCTATCCGGTCGAACTGGCCGCGCTCACCAGTGGCCTCAATGATTTCATCAAAGGCGAGCGCGATAATCTGCGCCGCTATCGACATACCTTGGGCGATCTGGCGCACAGCCTGAAAACGCCACTCGCGGTGATGCGCGGTTTGTTCGAGAACGAGGACAACGCGCGCCGGCTCAAACAGGCCGGTTTAGAGCAAGTGGCGCGCATGGATGAGATTGTCGCCTATCAATTGGCGCGCGCCGCGAAGTCAGGCCACCAAACTTACGCGGCGCCGCTGCCGGTGCTCGGTCATGCCGAGGAAATTGCGATCACGCTGGAAAAAGTCTATGCGCGCAAAGGTGCGCTGGCCGAGTTCGATGTCGATCCCAAGGCCTGCTACTACGGCGAGAAGGGCGATTTGCTGGAGTTGCTTGGCAACCTCATGGACAACGCCTTCAAGTGGTGCCGCTCGCGCGTGCTTTTGACCGCACGCCCGATTGTACATCTGCGTTCGCGCCGCGCCGGTTTACTGCTACGTGTAGAGGACGACGGTCCGGGCATTCCGGAAGCCCAGGTCTCAGAAGTGCTCAAACGTGGCGTGCGCGGCGATGAGCGCGTGCAGGGCCATGGCATCGGTTTGTCGATCGTCGGCGAACTTGTGGCCTCTTACGGTGGTGAGCTGAAAGTCGGGCGTTCTGAGCAACTCGGCGGCGCCTGCTTTGAAGTGGTGCTGCCGCCGCTGGGTGGCTGATTCGCGTCTTTGGGTCGTCGCACCCGCACTCGGTTGACTATTCCAGGGCTTCGTCGCTGCGGATGCGCCAGTGACGGTCATCGATGGCAAAAACCTATGGTAATCGCACGATTCAATCTTTAAGTTGAAATTGATTAATTCAACGTGGCTACCGAATGACGCCGCTGTACGACATTCCGTCGACGTGGCCGATTCAAGGGCAATCAGCCAATCAGCTCGATCCGCACAAAGCTCGTCTGGCGATGGCGATAGGGGGGCGCAATCGGCATGACAAAATTCGTGAGATTCATCGCTGGCATTGGGTAGAGATGGCGGCAAGTTTGGGTCTAGCAGCCTGTCGGACTTGAAGAATCGAAGCGAAAATCTGACTGGGCGAAGCCAGATTTCGTCGATTTTGAAGGGTAATAGCTCTTCTATTGCCCGAGAAAGCGGCGGAATATGGATCGTCCAGGCGGATTTGCAGCCGATTTCCTTTAAGTCCGACAGGCTGCTAGGGACGCAGATCCACGGGTTACTGAACGAGCTGATCGAAAACGCGCCTACCGCGCTGGAGGCGGTTTCGATGCGTCTGCCTGCCGGCTTCCCGCCACAGCTATTCGACGCTGTCGCTTAACGTATCACGCAGGCAGTCACTCGCTTGGCAGCGGAGCCTGATCGCCGCGGCTGAAACCCGGTTAAAATTTTTCTGCGAATTGCGCGTCCTGCACAAGGGATCGCAATCATTGGTGTATAAATATACACCATGAACGATCTTACCCAGCGCCAGCAGCAGATCCTGCAATTTCTCGTCGAGCGCATTGCGCGGCAGGGCGAGGTGCCCTCATTGAATGAGATCGCGCAGGCTTTCGATATTCACCTCAATGCAGCGCGCAAGCATCTGCAAGCGCTTGAATCTAAAGGTGTTATTGAGCGCGTGCCGGGTCAGGCGCGGGGTATCCGGCTGCCTGACCGGGAGCCGACATTGCGTGCAATGACGCTGCCACTGGTGGGGCGCGTGGCGGCCGGCACGCCGATCCTCGCGCAGGCCAATATCGAAACCAGCTATCAGATCGATCCGGGCTTGTTTCGGCCGCAGGCACATTTTCTGTTGCGTGTGGAAGGCCAAAGCATGATCGACGCGGGCATCGCCCATGGTGATCTGATCGCCGTGCATCGTACGCCCGTGGCTGAGCCGGGTCGCATCGTGGTGGCGCGCGTGGATGATGCGATCACAGTCAAGCGTTTGATGCGCGAGGGCGAGGACGGCTGGTTGTTGCAGGCGGCGAACCCTGAGTTCGCCCCGATTCGGGTCGATCCTAATCGGCATGAGTTCGCGATTGAAGGTCTTTTTGTGGGCGTGATCCGGCGCCACTGACCCCGCATGATTTCCTCCGCGCCCCTGCTCGAAGCCCTACAAGATCGGCGTTTGTTCCGCGCCGGGCAGCCGTTGGCGCGCGGACAGGGGGCGACCCCAAGCGGTTTTGCCGGGCTGGATGCCGCCTTGCCATGGCAGGGATTTCCGCGCGGTGCGCTGATCGAGATTTTGCTGCCAGGCCCCGGCGTCGGGGAGATCGATCTGCTGGCGGCGGCGTGGGCGCGTATCGGTGAAAAGGAAAGGCTGGCTTTCATCGCGCCACCGTACATCCCTTATGCGCCGGCTTTGTTGCAGCGGCGCTGGCCGCTGGCGCGTTTCGCATGGATCGAGTCGCCGTCGGCGCAGGCGCCGTGGGCGGCGGAGCAATGCCTGCGCGCGGGTTGCGTGGGTGCGGTCGCGATGTGGCTGGCCAATGGCGATGACCGTAGCCTGCGGCGTTTGCAACTGGCAGCGGAGGAGGGCAGTACTTATGCCTTTTTGTTCCGTCCGGCCAAGCATGCGGCCAATCCCAGCCCAGCCGCGGTGCGCTTGCTATTGCAGGCGCGGCCCGGCGAAATGGGTGTGCGCGTGCTCAAATGTCGCGGTGCGGTGGCGCCGCCAGCGGCGCTGCTACGTACCCGTACGCAGTGAGCGCGGCCGATCATGCTCTGGGTCTGCTGCACGCTGCCGTCATTGTCTCTGGAGGTTTTTGAGCCCGGTACGGCGCCGCGCGCCATTTACGATGGTCCGCAACAGCGCGCGCTGATCCACGCCGCGGATGCCGCCGCGCTGGCCGCTGGCGTCTATCCGGGGCAAACGGTAGCCGCCGCGCGTGCCGTGTGTGCAGGTCTGGAATGCTTGCGCCGTGAGGTCTCGGCCGAGAGCGCGCGTCTGCAGACACTGGCGCTATTGGCTTACGCGAGCAGCAGTCAGATCGTGCTCGATGCGCCCGACGCCTTGCTCCTGGAGGCCGGTGCCAGCTTGCGTCTATTCGGCGGCTGGCCGGCCATTCGCGATGGCTTGCGGCAGCGCTTGCAAGGGGCGGGACATCGCTTGCGCATGGCGCTCGCACCGACGCCCTTGGGCGCGCGCTTATTGGCTGATTTGCACGACGGCGCGGCCATTGCGAGCCCTGAACGCTTGGCCACAAGCTTGGCGCGGGTGCCACTGGCGCGTGCTCGGCTGGCGCCATCTGCATTCAATTTATTGCACGCGGTCGGTGCGCGCACCTTGGGCGAGGCGCGTGCTTTGCCGGCAGCGGCCTTGGCGCGGCGCGCGGGGATTGAGCTGACTGATCATCTGGCGCGTTTATATGGCGATACGCCCGATCCGCACCCGCTGTGGCAGCCACCGCAGCGTTTCGAATTGCGTTGCGAGTTCGAATACGGCATTGAAAACTCCACAGCGCTAGCCTTCCCCTTGCAGCGATTGACGCGCGAATTCTCGCGGCATTTGCTCGCGCGTGATGCCAGCGTGCAGCGCTTCGATTTGGTGTTCGAGCATCAACGCGTTCCGATCACGCGCTTAAGTATCGGCTTGCGCACGCCGATGCGCAGTGCCGAATCCCTATTCGAGGCCGCGCGTGGGCGCTTGCAGCAACACGCCTTGGCAGCGCCGGCGCTGGGTTTAAGCCTGCTGGCCGATAGCTTGCCGCCGTTTGCGCCACGTAGCCCGGATCTATTCGACGCCGCCGAGCGTGGCGCCTTGAGTTGGGAGGCATTGGTTGAGCGTTTGCGTGCGCGATTGGGCGAGGATGCGGTGAATCAGCCGGTGTCCTGGCCCGATCATCGTCCCGAATTCGCGTGGCGACGTCTGCCAGAGGCTGGCAGCGAAAACCAGCCCGTAGTGATGCCGCGCCCGGTGTGGCTGCTGCCTTCACCAGAGCCTTTGCAGGCACGCATCGTGCGCTTGCTGACGGCCCCTGAGCGCATCGAAAGCGGTTGGTGGGAGCAGGATGTGAAGCGTGATTATGTGATCGCCGATCTGGATAGCGGCCAGCGCGCTTGGCTATTCCGCGAGGCTGGCCGCGAGGGCGCCTGGCAGGTACACGGATGGTTCGCTTGAGTACGCTGCAGGTTTCTCATGCGGTGAGACGCCGACGCGCCAGCGTGCGCGCCATGCACAACGACTCCCCGGCCTACGCTGAACTGCATTGCCTGTCCAACTTCAGCTTCCAGCGTGGAGCCTCGAGTGCGGACGAATTATTCGCACGCGCCAAAAAGCTCGGTTATGCGGCGCTGGCGATCACCGACGAATGCACTTTGGCGGGCGCTATTCGCGCACTGCAGGCGGCCGAGCGCGAAAAGCTCAAGCTCATCGTTGGCAGTGAGTTTCGCCTCGAAGACGGCCTCAAGTTGGTGCTGCTGTGCAGGGATCTGGCCGGCTATCAGGCCTTGAGTCGCATCATCACGCACGCGCGGCGTACTGCGCCTAAGGGCGAATACCGGCTGTCACGCGCAGACTTAAATTCGCTCGCGCATAACGGCTTGTTGGCCTTGTGGATCCCGCAAGTCGCCGAGCATTGGGAAGCAGAATTGTCGTGGGTGAGCGCGCACTTCCCCGAGCGCACCTGGATTGCAGTCGAGCGTCACCGCTGCCCGGCATTGGAGCCTGATCCGCTGGCGCTAGCGGACTTGGCGCAGCGTTTGAATATCGCGCGGGTAGCTTGTGGTGATGCGCATATGCATGCGCGTGGACGGCGTGCGCTGCAAGATGTGATGACGGCGATTCGCTTGCGGCATCCGGTATCAAATTGCGGCCGCGCACTATTCGCCAACGGTGAGCGCCATCTGCGCCATATCGATGCGCTGCTGGCCTTGCACGCGCGCGAGGAGATCGATCAGAGCCTGCGCATCGCGGCGCTATGCCAGTTCAATCTACGCGAAGTCAAATACGCCTATCCGGCCGAGTTGGTACCAGAGGGACGCACACCGATCGAGCATTTGCGCGTGCTCACCGAGGCCGGCGCGCGCGAACGCTGGCCACAGGGCGTGTGTGCCGAACACCGCGCCCTGATCGAAAAAGAACTTCGCCTGATCCAGGATCAGCAATACGAAGCCTTTTTCTTGACCGTGCACGACATCGTGTCCTGGGCGCGAGGGCAGGGCATCTTGTGTCAGGGACGCGGCTCGGCAGCTAACTCGGTGGTCTGCTACTGCCTCACGATCACCTCGGTGGGGCCGGAGCGCATCCAGATGCTATTCGAGCGCTTTGTCTCCAAAGAACGCGATGAAGCGCCCGATATCGATGTCGATTTCGAGCACGAGCGGCGCGAGGAAGTAATCCAGTATGTGTATGCCAAATATGGGCGCGAACGCGCAGCGTTGGCGGCCACCGTGATTTGCTATCGCTATCGTTCTGCCGCGCGCGACCTTGGCCGTGCCCTGGGATTTGGCGAGGATCAGATCGAGCAATTGGCGGCAGCATTTGCCTGGGGGCAGGGCGATGTGCCAGTCGATGTGCGCCTGACCGAACGCGGTTTCGATCCCGCCTCGCGCGAGATGCGCCGTTTCTGCGCCTTGCTCGGCGAACTCGTCGGCGCGCCGCGCCACCTATCGCAGCATGTCGGCGGTTTCGTGATCTCCGGCGCGCCGCTGTGGGAGCTGGTGCCGGTGGAAAACGCCTCCATGGCCGATCGCACCGTGATCCAGTGGGACAAAGACGATCTGGAATACCTCGGTCTGCTCAAAGTCGATTGTCTGGCACTGGGGATACTTACTTGCATCCGCAAATGCTTCGATCTGTTGCGCGAACATCGCGGCGAGGAACACACGCTGGCCTCAATCGAGGAAGGCGATGCGGCGACTTATCAGATGATCCAGGCGGCCGATACGGTGGGCGTTTTCCAGATCGAGTCGCGCGCGCAAATGACCATGCTGCCGCGTTTGAAGCCCGTGTGTTACTACGATCTGGTGATCGAAACGGCGATCGTGCGGCCGGGGCCGATTCAAGGCGATATGGTCAACCCCTATCTGCGTCGGCGTATGGACGCGACCTTGGTTGAATACCCCAGCCCACAGATCCGCGGCGTGCTGGAGCGCACCTTGGGCATCCCGCTATTTCAAGAACAGGTGATGAAATTGCTTGAGGTTGCCGCCGATTTCACGCCCGGCGAAGCCGATCAATTACGCCGCTCAATGGCCGCCTGGAAACGCCACGGCGGGCTGGAACATTTCGAAGGCCGCATCCTCGAAGGCATGCGCAAGAACGGTTACACGCAGGAATACGCGCAGCGCATTTTTGAGCAGATCAAAGGCTTCGGCAGCTATGGCTTCCCCGAATCCCATGCCGCCAGTTTCGCGCTGCTGGCTTATGTCTCGGCTTGGCTCAAATGCCATCACCCCGCGGCATTCGCCTGTGCGTTGATCAATTCTTACCCGATGGGCTTCTATGCGCCGGCCCAAATCGTGGCTGATCTGCGCCGGCACCAGGGCGATGTGCGGCCCGTGGACGTGACCGATAGCGACTGGGATTGCACGCTCAAGCCGTGCCGGAATAGCGAAGCTTTTGCGCTGCGGCTGGGCTTGCGCATGATCGCGGGCTTCCGTGAGGACGATGCCGCTCGCCTGATGCGAGCGCGTGCCGAGCGGCCATTCACCGATGTGGCGGATTTGGTGCAGCGTGCACATTTGGATGCGCGCGCGCGCCGATTGCTGGCCGCCGCAGGCGCCCTGAAGGCGTTATCTGGCCATCGCCATCGCGCTTTTTGGGATATTGCCGCGACCGAGGCGCAAGGCTCGCTGTTCGCAGGGATAGCCGTCAGCGAAACACGCACACCCTTGCGCGCGCCGAGTGCAATGGAGAATGTGCACGCCGATTACGCACGCGTCGGTCTTTCGCTTGAGGCGCACCCCTTGGGATTGTTGCGCCGCGAACTCAGCGCCCGCCGCTGCAAACGTTCCAACCAATTGTCGACGCTCGAACACGGCGCCAGCGTGCGCTTCGCCGGATTAGTCACCTTACGCCAACGCCCGGAGACCGCCGCGGGCGTGACCTTCATCACGCTGGAAGATGAATTCGGTCTGGTCAACGCCGTCATCTGGCGCGAACTTGCGGTGCGCCAGCGCCGCGAGTTGCTCGATTCACAGTTGCTCGCCATCGATGGCGAAATCCAGTTCCAAGACGGCGTCCGCCACCTGCTCGCACGCCGCTTGCACGATTACAGCGCGCTATTGCCGCATCTACGCATTGAGTCGCGGGATTTTTGTTGAGCGAATCGTAGATCCTCGTTGACCTCGCGCAAAAGCCCGACAACTCCATCGTCGCGCGCCAGTGCTAGCCCCGCTCTTGCTTCACCCCGCCCCGCTCATGGCTCCGCCACACAGTCCCGCATTTGGCTCATCAGCCCGCGACTGCTAATCATCCCAGTCCCGCCAGCCACTCATCATCCGAACCCTCGTTGACGCCTTCGAATAGGAAGGTCGACAGATAGCGTTCGCCGGTGTCGGGGAGCATGGCCAGAATGACGCTGCCGGCTTCCGCCTTTGCGGCCACTTGCAGTGCGGCGGCAAAGGTCGCGCCAGCGGAGATACCAACGAAAATGCCTTCTTTGGCTGCCAACGCGCGCGCCGTGTCGCGCGCGCTGACATCATCGATCGGGATGTTGTCGTGGAAGGCACTGCGATCGAGTACGGCCGGGATAAAGTCTGGAGTCCAGCCTTGAATCTTGTGCGGCGCCCAGGGTTGGCCGGCCAGGAGTTGTGCGCCTGCGGGTTCGGTGGTGACCACTTTCACCTCAGGCCGCGCGACTTTCAGGATTTGGCTCACACCCGTGAGTGTGCCACCCGTGCCCCATCCCGTGACAAAGTAGTCGAGGCGGCGATCGGCGAAATCGCGCAGGATTTCGGGGCCCGTGGTGTTGCGGTGATAGGCCGGATTGGCTTCATTCTCGAATTGTCGCGCCAAAAACCAACCGTGTTTCTCAGCCAGGTCCTGCGCACGCCGCACCATCCCTGAGCCACGTTCTGCCGCCGGTGTCAGGATCACTTTGGCGCCTAGACCGCGCATGATTTTGCGGCGCTCGATCGAAAAGGTCTCAACCATGACCGCGACAAAAGGATAGCCGCGCGCAGCGCAGACCATCGCCAGTGCAATGCCGGTATTGCCGCTGGTGGCCTCGATCACCGTCTGGCCAGGCTTGAGCGTACCGCGGCGCTCGGCGTCCTGAATGATCGCCCAGGCGAGGCGATCCTTAACCGATGACATCGGATTAAAGGCCTCGATCTTGACGAACATCTCCACGCCAGTCGGCGCCAGACGGTTGATACGTACAATCGGCGTATTGCCGATGGTCTCAAGAATGCTTTGATAGATCATGGCAGCGTGCCGGTTCGCAAACAGTTGAACACTATCCTGCCGCAGTCATCCGCACTTTGGCTACTGACTATCTGGCGTATGCATATGCGCGATGGCGCGTGTTTACCACGGTAAAAGGTCAGTCGTGGCACACTGCTAGCCCAAAATGCGTGTGGATGTAGTGTCGCGTGGATTCACCCACCCAGTATCCAGCGGTCGATACCAGCGCGGCAGAAGGCTTTCTGCGTGAATTGCTCGGCGTGAGCGACCTGGAAACTCTAGGATTGCTGGCGGCGCGCGAGGCCTATCGCCGCTTCAGCCTCGGCCGTGTCGCTCTGCTGTGGTGGATGCCGAACGCCGCTATTGATGGCGATGCCATATTACGTTTTGTACCCGCAGGCGCATTGAGCGCCAACGAAGTTGGCGAGTTGCGCCAAAGCCTTCCCGCGAATTCCCCACGGCAGCGCGAGGGGCAAACTTTAGACGTCGAGATCCTGGTGCACACCAGCGGGGTGCCGCGGATTTGTCTGGTGTGGCTCAAAGGCCGGGCGCCCGGCGGCACCGATTGGCGCCGTTTCATCGACGATGTGGGCGCCTGTGCAGTGCGCCTCACCGAGCTGGCAGGTTTGTCGCGCGCCGTGGCCCGCTTGGAGCGCGCCGAGCGCGTGCAACGCGCGTTGTTCGCGATCGCCAATATGGCCAGTTCGAACCTCGACATGCCGGACATGCTGCGCAGCATTCACGGCGTCATCGGCGAACTCATGTACGCCGAGAATTTCCTCATTGTGCTGTACGAAAGCGCAAGTGACAGCCTGCGTTTTCTGTATTTCGCCGATACCGAGGACTCCGCGCGACCAAACACTGAACTTGCAATTCCCGCCAGCGCGATTCCCAATAGCTTGACCTTGGGTTTGATTCGCAGTGGACGTGCCCAGCGCGGACCGTCGGATATCGTACGCGAGCGCCTGGGAATCTTGCGCGATCCGAGCCTCGGGCCGGACAGTGTCGACTGGCTGGGTGTGCCCTTGCTTGGCAGCGGTGGCGTGCGCGGCGCAATCGTGGTGCAGAGCTATATCGAAGAATGTCGATTCAACGACGAAGATCAGGCCTTGCTGACCTATGTCGCCCAGCACGTGCTGACGGCACTAATGCGCAAGCAGGCCCGTGAAGATTTAGAACGGCGCGTCACCGAACGTACCTTTGAGCTGGAACAGCGCAATCGCGAACTACGTCTGGAGGTGGCCGAGCGCCAACGTGGCGAGCGCTTGCAGGCTGCGCTTTTCAGCATCGCCGAACGCTCAAGTACTGCTGAGACGCTGGAGGATTTTTACGCGGCAGTGCATGTCATCGTCGGCGAGTTATTGAATGCGCGCAATTTCTACATTGCGCTGCTTTCCGCAGACGGTGAGGAGTTGGAGTTCCCGTACTCGGTCGACGAACTCGATCCGGTGCGTCCGCGTCGACGCTTGTCTAAGGGTTTGACCGAATATGTGCTGCGCACCGGCAATGTGTTGCTGGCTGATCGCGTGGCTATCGAAGATCTGGCCGCGATGGGCGAGGTCTCAAGTTTCGGGCCGCGGTCGGTGTACTGGTTAGGCGTGCCATTGATTTGTGGCGAGCGTACGGTAGGTGTGCTCGCGGTGCAGAGCTATGCCATCGATTCGCCGTTCACGGAGCGCGATCAAGAGTTGCTCACCTTTGTCGCATATCACATCGCTAACGGACTAGAGCGAAAACTGACCCAGGAATCTTTGTGGCAGGCTTATGGTGAACTCGAACGCCGCGTGCATGAGCGCACCCAGGAATTGGCAATAGCCAATCAGGATCTGACCGCGCAGATGCGCGAGCGCGAGCGCATCGAGGAGACGCTCAAGCATCAGGCTTTGCACGACATGCTGACGGGCCTACCCAATCGCAGCTATCTGCTCGACCGGTTGAGCCGCGCCTTGGAGCGCTACCAGGCCAACCCAGCGTGCGGTTTCGCGGTGCTATTTCTCGATCTTGATCGATTCAAGGTGGTGAATGACAGCGTCGGTCATCTGGTCGGCGATGAATTACTCAAGCAGGCGGCCGGACGCTTAGCAGCCGCGGTGCGCGATCCCGATACGGTGGCCAGACTCGGCGGCGACGAATTCGCCATCCTGCTCGAAGACTTGCATAACCCGGAACGTGCCATGGTGGTCGCAGAGCGCCTGATTGCCGCGTTATCCGAACCCATGCGCATCGAAGGCAAGGAATTATTCACCTCGGCCAGTATTGGTATCGCGTATTCGCACGCGCGCTATACGCGCTCGGAAGAATTGTTGCGCGATGCCGACGTCGCCATGTACCGCGCCAAGGCACAGGGACGCAAACGCGTGGCGCGCTTCGACGAGGATTTGCGTGCCGAAGCATTGCGCGTGCTCGATCTGGAAGGTGATCTGCGCAGGGCGCTTGGACGTGGCGAGTTCGAGCCTTATTTCCAGAGCATCGTGCGTTTGCGCGATGGCGCCATCATTGGCTACGAGGCGCTTTTGCGCTGGCGCCACCCGCAGCGTGGTCTGCTGCTGCCCGGTGACTTCCTCAGCGTGGCGGAGGACAACGGCAGCATTGAGCAGATCGACTGGCAGATGTTTGCGATGGCCTGCCGTGATGTGCATCGACTGCCCATGGCGGACGCCTATGTGAGCATCAATGTTTCGGCACGCCAGATCAAGGCACCGGATTTTGATCACGAGGCGCTGCGCTTGATCGAAGCACATGGTGTGGATCCGTCTCGTGTGCGTCTGGAAGTCACCGAGGGCTTGTTGTTGGAGAACCCCAACCACGTGCGCAAACTGCTGCAGCGTTTACGTGAGGCCGGCGTGCTGGTGCAAATCGATGACTTCGGTACCGGGTATTCGTCTTTGAGCTACCTGCACCGATTCCCAATTCATTCGCTTAAAATTGATCGTTCTTTCGTGTGTGATTTGCTGCCGAAGGGTCAAGGCGGCAGTGCTGCGGTGGTGCGCGCGATCCGCGCACTGGCGAATTCCTTGAGCCTGGAAGTCATCGGTGAAGGCGTCGAAACCGAGGTGCAACGACAGGCCTTGCTGGATCTGGGATGCACGCTTGGGCAAGGATTTCTGTTCTCGCGGCCGCAATCGATCGATACCCTCGCCGCGTCTGGGTAGTGTGGTGTCCCGTAATCAACGTGAAAAATTTTTCCGACGGATTGCGTCGTCAGGCAAGGCGCTTAAGGGGAATCGATCGGCCTAGCAGCCTGTCGGACTCAAAGGAAATCGGCTGCAAATCCGCCTGGACGATCCATATTCCGCCGCTTTCTCGGGCAATAGAAGAGCTATTACCCTTCAAAATCGACGAAATCTGGCTTCGCCCAGTCAGATTTTCGCTTCGATT
>Ga0209181_10001695_pt1 | contig 37797 bp, 45 predicted proteins | sample MAT05_FD_187208 | JGI IMG/M metagenome (GOLD analysis project Ga0209181, IMG submission 187208) | Freshwater microbial communities from Lake Fryxell liftoff mats and glacier meltwater in Antarctica - MAT-05 (SPAdes) (version 2) | ecosystem: Environmental > Aquatic > Freshwater > Ice > Liftoff... | reverse complement strand
GACCAAAGTCTAAGAAAGAACGGCAAGACAACTCTCTGTATGTCAGGTTTCTTAGCAGGTTGCAAGACGGCGTTGAAGAGACCGTCTTCAAAGAATGCGTGAGTAGGCTCTCGGTGGGCGGGCCTTGTGCGTGCTTCGCGTGACGGATCGCAGCGGAAACCCCGCAAGCCCGGTGATCCGGGCGCGGAGTTGCAGGGAAGAGCCGGACCCGCCTGCATTTGAGGCGGGGGCACGCACAAAGCACCACCTTAAAGTGGTTCTTTGGATTCATTACAACACATATGCACCTTTATCATTGCATTACGTAGCGCATCTTCGTAGCTTCGCCACCTTGAAGTGCAATGCCCACCCCGCTCGAAGTCGAAGCCTTCCTAGCAGAGTTCCACACCCGGATGAAGGTCTGGGACGTGTTCTTCAAGGACGACCGGGAGAAGAATACGCTTGCCTTGACCAAGATGGGGATCACGCGCGACCAACGCAAACAGGTGCTTGAAGAACTGACACCGATGGACTACAGCGAAGGACCGAAGAAGGACTGGGTGGATGGCCCCGCGCTATGGGTTTTCGGCAAGGCATTGAAAGGAACAGACCTGTACATCAAAGTGACCCTTGGCCTCACGAGCACCGGCAGCGTGGTATGCATCAGTTTTCACGCCGCCGAACACACCATGAAATTCCCCCTGCGATGAAGCCGACCTTGATGAGCCCCATGACGGGCAACGAGATGCCGCTTTGCCGGGAGCCGCGAAAGCTTCCGTTCCGCAAAGAGGAGTTCGAGATCATGTACCACTTCTACAAGGACACGGACGGTGCGCAGTACACCGAGACGGAAACCGATGAAGTGAACATCAACCAGATCTACAACAAGTACCGCGACAAGTACAACCTGCCCTTCCCGGACGAGATCAAGGCGATCCGTGCCAAGTACGAGCTGAGCGCGATGAAGATGAGCGAGGTGCTGGGTTTCGGCGCGAACGTGTGGCGCAACTACGAAGCGGGTGAAGTGCCCAGCGAGAGCAACGCGCGCTTGATCCAAGTGGCCGATGACCCTGCGGAGTTCGGGAAAATGGTGCGGCTGAGCGCACACTTGGACGAGAAGACGAAGGAGAAGATCCTGGCGCGCGTGGATGTGCTGCTGAAGGCGGACGATGGTTGGCGCTTGGTAACCAGCGAAGCCGATTATGTGATGGGCACGGATCCCGGCGAGAACCTTCCGGACCACACCACCGGCTACCGCAAGCCAAGCCTGGAGCGCCTCACGGAGATGATCGTGTATTTCACAGAGCAGATGCAGCCGTGGAAGACCAAGATGAACAAGCTGCTCTTCTACGCGGACTTCAGGCATTACCAGTTGCATGGCGTGTCCATCAGTGGTGCGCGGTACAGGGCTGTTACGTGGGGGCCGGTGCCGAAGCAGTTCGATGCGTTGTTCGATCATGTGGCCCGCCACGAAGCGGTGGACTTCGTGCAGAAGGAATTGCCCGATGGCAACTTGAGCGGGCAGTTCAAGCCGCGTGGTCCACGCTCATTCCGGGATGTGCTCTTTGAAGAGAGCGAACTGGCCGTGTTACGCGAAGTGGCCGAACGTTTCGCGAAGGACGATGCCAAGCGCATCATTGCAACGAGTCATGAGGAGGAAGCGTGGATCAAGCACGAAGCGGACCATAGCATTATCGATTACAACCTGGCGTTCGGGTTGAAGGCGTTTGAGAAACAAGACAAGTCATGACGTATTCACAACAACTCGCTGCTCAGCATGGATTCGTTACCGGTGATCGGATCGTTGTTCCGAAGAGCGGATGGAACATGGTGCAGCACCATGCTTTGTTCTTTGGCTTGGCCAATGGTGAAGCAATTGTAGCGGAGAGCAAGGAAGGCCGGGGTGTCATCCTCACGCGCCTTGACGTGTTCCTCGCGGATGCTGGGCGGATAACGCGCATCGAGCCGTTCGTGGGCCCCTATCAGCAACAAGCGTTCATCATGGACCGGGTAAAGGCTCGACTGGGTCGGCGGTACGACAAGTGGCAGTACAACTGTGAGCAGTTCGTGAACGACGTATTGCAAGGCCGTGTGGAGAGTCGTCAAGCTGATATCGGCAAGGGGATCCTCGGGGCAGTTGTTGTTGCCGTCGCTACATACGGCATCGTGAAGTTGGTGAGCCGTCGTTGAGCGTTCGATCAGGCATCATTGATCCGATGTCCAAGCCGAAGCAGAAATTCTACGTTGTGTGGGAAGGCCGCGACACCGGCATTTTCCATTCGTGGGCTGAATGCAACGCACACATCGAGGGCTTTCCGCAAGCCAAGTACAAGTCGTTCAAGACATGGGAACTTGCGGAGAAGGCATGGCGTTCTCCCCCGGGTGAATTCATTGGCAAGGACGTGTTCGAGACGACATTGTCGCCCGACCAACTAACCTTGATCGGCGAGCCTGAATTGGAGAGCATCTCCGTTGATGGCGCGTGGAACACTTCCAGCGGTGATGTGGAGTATAGGGCGGTCCACACGCGGACGGGCGAGTTGCTGTTCGCCAAGGGACCGTATGAGGATGGCACCAACAACATTGCGGAGTTCTTGGGCTTGGTACATGCCATGGCTCATTGCGTGAAGCATGGGTTGGAGTTGCCCATCTATACGGACAGCATGACGGCGATAAGCTGGGTACGTAGGAAGAAGTCGTTCACCAAGCATCCGCGCAGTGAACGGAACAAGACCCTGTTCGACATGGTGAACCGCGCCGAGCATTGGTTGGCAACGAATGAGTTCACTGGTCGGATCCTGAAGTGGGAGACCGAAGCTTGGGGCGAGATCAAGGCTGACTTTGGACGGAAGTGAGTTCATGCGGTAGTGCGTGAGGGGGCGAAGCGGCAGCCCGGCGCAGGAAGGGCCTTGCAACCACGAGCAGCGAGGAGCCCGACGAAGGAGGACCCCGCAGCGCCGTGGTTGCTGGCCCTGACAAGTCCGGCTATAGCGTAGCACCCGACCCGAGCCCCGGAGTTTCATCCGGGGTTGCGAGGGGCACGCCCCAACGATCATCCTGCTAGATCCTGTTCACTCCTCAACCTCATACACCCCCAACCGCTCTCGCAACTCCCGCGCTTCCCGCTGCGCAGCATCCATCCGATCCAGCAGATGGCAGACGGCTTCGATGCCTTCCAAGTTGATGTCCAGGTCGTAGTGCATCCGCGCCAGCTGCTCAATGCGCGCGAGCTCACCGGGTTCCAGGAAGTGTTGTTCTTGGAGCACCGTGATCCGGATCAAGCCGCGCTCGTGCAGGGCATGAACGAAGGTGATATCCACTCCCTGATGTGTGGCGAAGACTTCAACGGCGTTCAGTTGTACGGTACTCATGCGGCGGCGGTGTTGCGGATGGAGGCCAGTTCGCGTTCGCTCAGGCCAGTGGGCAGCTTCACGTTGCAGATAACGAAGAGGGCGCCGAACGGGTCTTCCTGTTTGTAGATCGTATGACGACCTTTAACCGATGAGCGATGAACTGCTGGTACTTATCGAACGGGTGTTGATCGCCCTGGCGCTCGGCTTCCTCATAGGTCTGGAGCGCGAATATGCCAAACGCGTGCTTGACAAAGAGGAGCAGTTCGCCGGTGTGCGCACCTACACCTTGATCGCCTTGTTCGGCTTCCTGTGCGCCTACCTCGCACAGCAATACGGCCTCTGGGTCCTTGTTTCAGGGCTGGGCGGCTTGGTGGCGCTGGTGATCGCCAGTTATGTGATGTCCGCCAAGGCCGGGAGTTATGGGATCACCACCGAACTGGCGGGTATCCTCGCGTTCGTCATCGGTGCCGTAGTGTTCCAAGGTGAAGTGCTCTTTGCAGTGATCGTTACAGTGATCATCACGTCCCTGCTCTCGCTTAAGTTGAAGCTGCACACCTTCATCGCCACGCTCACACCGCAGGATCTCCGCGCCTTCATCCAGTTCGTGATCATCACGGCGGTGGTCCTGCCGTTGCTTCCCAACGAAGCGATGGGCCCGAACGGGGTGTGGAACCCGCACGAGATCTGGATCATGGTGATCTTGGTCACCGGTATCAGCTTGGCTGGCTACCTGCTCGCGAAAGTGTTCGGGGCGAAGAAGGGTACCCTGCTCGCCGGACTCGTGGGCGGCTTGGTGTCCAGCACGGCCGTGACCTTGAGCCTCGCGCGGCGCTCGCGGGAGCATCCCACCGGACAGCACATCATCGCCGCAGCGAGCATCATCGGGGCTACCGGCGTGCTCTATCCGCGCATCTGGTTGGAGACCTGGGTGATCGATCGGCAACTCGCCCTGCGGATGGCTCTGCCCATCGCTTTCATCATGCTCGCGACGTTCAGTATCGCCTACCTCATCCAGCGCAAAGGCGGCCATGCACCAGCGGTGGATGTGCCAGCGAAGAACCCGCTGAATTTCGGCGTGTCCATCCAGTTCGCGGTGGTCTACATGGCCGTCCTTTGGCTGATGGACCTCGTTTCAGGGGATCGCATCGCAACAGGTTTTTACGCGGCAAGTCTGGTCTTCGGAGCCACCGATATGGATGCGATCACGCTGTCCATTGCCAAGAACACCGAAAGTGTCGGCCTCTTAAAAGGAGCGACCGCCGTGCTATTGGCCACGCTTTCCAATACAGTGATGAAATACCTGATCGTGGTCTTCTTCGGCGACAAGTCCTTGCGTAAATGGGTGGGCCTTGGTTTCGGGATCATCTTCGTCGTGACCGTCTTGGGCATTCTGGCGATGCGGTGGTGAATGCAGAGAGTTCAGCTTGGACGAAGAGCGCATAAGCCTATGACTGTTTCGATAGCGTTCGGTATCCCTTGTGCATGGAGGTGCCCGATGCGGGATTATCGCGCATGCGTTCGGGGTAACATCTCCCCATCGCCTACCGGAGGGGCATTGAGCAAATAGGTCAACAGGAGCACTGCCGCCCCTTGGCAGCGCAGCACGGCGCATTCAACGGATCGGAAGGCCCCACGCGGAGCATCGTTTGCTCCATGGTACGCAAGGCTGTTGGAAGTTCCGAAAGCGGACCTGCCAGCCGGAACGAACAAACTCCAAAGTATCATGAGTACCCAAGACAAGAAGACCCCTGCCCATACGGACAGTGCAACGACCAAGAACCAACATACCACGAAGCCTGAGGCCAACGCGAAGAAGGAATCACGCCAGACCACCCCGACCGATAAGAAGGCCGAGATCAAGGAGGTGCCCGATACCAAACGCACCACCATGAGCGAGGCGAAGGACCCAACTACCCGGAAGGAAGCGAAGTAGGTCTGTACCGGCCGATCACAAGCGATGCCCGCAAGTGGATGGACCGTTCACTTGCGGGTAGGCTTGGATTGCTGCTGATCTGCGCTTGTCTTCGATACGCACGGCGTAGGGCTCCCTATATGAACAAAGCTGCTTACAACGGCACAGACCGATCGCCTCATCGTATCAGCGCTACCTCTGCAAGCACTGTGGAACGGGTGCTTTTACACGCGGCATTCCGTGCCGGGTCGTTCGAGCTCCTTATCCAGCTCATCGGACTTTCCAGTGAGAAAGTGTTTTATCGATGAGTGGCAATAGGCCTTATGGTGCTGGGCACGTTGGGCGTCGTGGCGACGTTGCTCTCCGGTGATCAGGCCGATGATGGCATTGAACAGGGTCCGTTGGTAGAACGTACGGATGAGCATTGGGAAGCGTTGACGGACACCTTGTGGCCTACGGCGGCCTGTGGTGTCCTTCCCCGCGCTGGGCTCGCTGAAGTACACACGAACGTGGTCGATCGTGGTCGGCCCTGTACTGTTCACCGCAGTGGTCGGCGGCATTGCGCGCACCGGATAGCTCTGTAGGCAGTTGATATACCAGGCGGAGCGGGCGTGGAGATGGGCATCGACCTGCCACCGGTGGTTCGCGCAGCGGAAGGCGACTTGGATTGGACCCGGAAATGATCGAACGTCGCTCCTTCTTCCCACCTTCGACCACATGTTGAGCATGCCCGGTCCCAAGCTTCGGATGGAGAGCCTCCAAACGGAGATCGATGCCGCCTATTTGTACGAACGTATCGCCGCGAGCGAAAAAGATCCGCAAGTAGCGAAGCTCTTCCATGAGATGTCGACGATCGAGCTGGGCCACGTCGATCACGCCTTCTGTGAACTCATGACGGCTGGTGTCCTTAGCACCCTACCCGGGCCTTCGTGGAGGGCCCGCGTACTGGATCGCATCGGCAAGGTGTTGGGCTACGATCATGTGATCGCGCAATTGATGGACACCGAGAAGGGGCTTGCAAAAGCCACGGTCTCACTGAAGCAACGCAGCGGCACACCGTTGAGTGGTGCTGAACAGAACCACGTACGCATCCTCGGTTCGTTGATGGCGAACAAGGCCGGCATGGGAGGTGAGCAACTGGGCCGCATCGAAGGGCGGCACAAGTCCGTTGGTGGGAATGCATTGCGCGCGGCCGTGCTGGGCGCGAACGACGGTCTGGTGAGCAACATGAGCCTGGTGATGGGCGTGGCCGGTGCCACGGAAGGGGACAAGGGCGTGCTGCTTGCGGGCTTGGCGGGATTGCTCGCTGGCGCACTGAGCATGGCGCTGGGCGAATGGATAAGTGTGAAGAGTTCGCAGGAACTCTACGAACGCCAGATGGCGCTGGAGATGGTGGAATTGGAAACGAACCCCGAAGGCGAACGCAACGAGATCGCGCTCATCTTCATGGCCAAGGGCATCGCCGAAACGGAGGCGCACAGGCTGGCCACGGAAGCGATGACCGACACGAACAAGGCCCATGCGTTGTTGGTGAAGGAGGAACTGGGCATCAACGCGGAGGAGTTGCAAGGCTCCGCGTGGGTGGCCGCCATCACCTCGTTCTTCCTGTTCGCCATCGGTGCGATCCTGCCGGTGCTTCCATTCTTCACCCATACGGGTTTCACGGCCATCGCCTTCAGCGTCGGACTCAGCACCATCGGTCTGTTCATCATCGGTTCGGCCATCACGCTGTTCACCGGAAGGAGCATCTGGTTCTCCGGCTTCCGTCAGGTCTTGTTCGGGCTGGCTGCCGCTGCGGTCACCTTCGGTATCGGCAGGCTCATCGGCGTCAACGTTGCCGGTTGAAGTACAGCGAACGATGGAGCCTTCATCCGTCGACAATTGACGTCCGCCTCCCGCTAGGCGGTGGGCCCGTCCTCTGTTGAACGGAATGGACGCCCATCCAACGAATGGTCATGGAGTTGGATCAAATGTCCAAGGATCGCTCAGATAGGCCCTTTAGCACGTACCTTGAAGGCATGCAAATTCAGATCAACACCGATAAGAACATCGAGGGCACCGAGGCGTTCGCCGGTCATGTGCGCACTGTTGTAGAGAAGGCCTTGAGCCACTACTCCGACCACGTGACCCGTGTGGAAGTACACATGGGCGATATGAACGCCGCCAAGACCGGTCCGCAGGACCATAGCTGCACCATGGAAGCCCGACCCAAGGGGATGGACCCCGTTGCCGCAACGCACAAGGCCTCCAACAGTCACCAAGCAGTGGAAGGTGCCGCACAAAGCCTGTCCAACCTCCTGCGTAGCCGCCTGGGTAAATTGCGCGACCACAAGGGTGCTGCAACGCTTCCCTTTGAAGGTGATCTAGGCTGATCCGATCACGGACATGGTGCATTACACGCACCGCGGTCGGTCAATTGGAACTACGCGTGTGCATGTTGCGCACACGTACAAGTGACCCACCGCAGGTAGCGGCTTGGCATTGGCCCGATGTGCTGCTGGCGATCATGGCGCGACCAAGAGCCGCAAGTCGATGACGGCGTGCATGTCATACACCATCGCTTCATCGAGCGTCTATTTCGTCGCCTGCGCGTGTGCCTCCACGAACCAGAGCCACTTGTCTATGCCGCGTGAAACCTCGGTGAAGAGGTCCGCGGTATCGGCGTCCTCCAGGTCATCGGCCTCATTGATGCTGGCACGCACTTCATGGCCGAAGGCCGCGAGTGCGATGGATACCGCGTCCACATGCGAAGGACCTTCCGCGATCTCGTGCGGATACTCCGCCAACTGAGTGCGCTGCGCTGCGATCCGCACCGTGCCTTCCGCCACCCCGCCGAGCTGTACGGCACGTTCCGCGATGGTGTCCACATAATTCCCGGTGGCGGCATGGATCTTATCGAACAGTTCGTGCAGCCCGATGAAGTTGGGGCCTTTCACGTTCCAATGCGCCTGCTTCATCTGCATATGCAGGTCCACCGCATCGGCCAATCGCGCGTTCAGCAGTCCGATCACTTGCACGCGTGCCTGCTTGGGTAGATCGTTACCGGTCTTGTAAAGCTTGGGCTCCTCTTTTTCCACGCGACTTGACTTCCGTGCGGTCGCTTTTTTCGCATTCACTACGGTGGCGGTCTTCGTGGCTTTCTTCTTCGACTTTTTCATATTCCAGGTTGTTGGTTGTTCAGTTGTTGATCGTTAGCGGACATCGTTGCTCCGTCAGTTCGATCTTTTCAGTGTTGTAGCCGTTCGCATCAAGCCTTTTTATGACCCCCGCGTATACATCGCTCGGCAATTGCGGGCTGCGCGAAAGGATCCACAAAGACTTTCTGTTCGGATGCCCCACTACGGCGTAGCTGTAGTCAGGGGCCAGATCAATGATCCAGTATTTGCCTTTGAAGGGCCAGAAGAACTGGACCTTCAGCTTGGCGTTGCCGGAACCTTCCTCAACGAACGCTTTGCCCTTGATGTAGGACGGCTTACCGTTCACACTGTCGCGGTTGCACCGGTTCTCCACGACCATGTAGCCCTTTTCGCTCGGCGTGTAGGTGGCGGTGGTGCAGTGGCAGCCTTTCTGGAACCGCTGGGGGTAGGACGCGATCTCATACCACGTGCCCGCATAGCGGTCGAGGTGGACAATGGGAACGGTGGTCAGTGACTGTGGGAATGCGGAGTTTGGAATGGCGCTGAAAAGCAGAAAAAAGAACACGGATGCTTTCATGACGGTTGCACATATTCCGGAACAGAAATGCTAGGACGAGGTTCCTTCCGGCTTCTTCCTGTAAGGTGGATAGTTGTGTGCCTGCAGTCCAAGTTCCTTGCCATGGCTGTCGTTTTCCAGTCAAGACCCTGTCATAGACACCGGCCTTAGTTGGGATATAGTGGGAATCCAAGTGGGGCTTGTCCGGTCCTTCGTTCAGTTCTCGGAACAAGCGGGCAGCACGTTGCCGAGAACGGGGCAATACCGCTCATTTTCCCATCGGCCTAGATCAGCAGTGGTGCCCGAAAGGGAAGAGGCATCGCTGGGCTGTCAAGGCTATCAGGAGTAAAGCCAGTTCCTGTCGGCGCAGGTCAGGCGCATGGACATTGATCTGTATTCCATCTCCTGCAATTGTCCTAGAGCGCTGGACCACGATCATGCGCGTCAAGAAGGCCACAAAGAGATGATGCCGAATAGTTCGATAGAGGTGTTGGGCCTGTACGGTCGCACAAACGTCGACCGCGTGCAACTTACCTACCTTGTTCCTTATGGTGGGTGAACGAGAGGGTAGTCTGCGCGGCATTCTGGTGGAGGCCGGATCGTTCGCCGCCTTCGTTGGGCGTTTCTTCCAGAATGCTTTCCATACGCGCTTCGAATGGCGCGAACTCGTTCGCCAATGCACGTTGAGCGGGTATCGTTCGCTGCCTTTGGTGGCCATCACCGCGTTCATCATGGGGCTGGTGCTCACCGTGCAGAGCAGACCCACGCTAGCGCGCTTCGGTGCGGAGAGCATGCTACCCGCCATGGTAGCGATCAGCATGGTGCGCGAGGTGGTGCCCGTGATCACGGCACTGATATGCGCGGGTAAGATCGGTAGTGGCATGGGCGCCGAACTGGGCAGCATGAAGGTGACCGAGCAGATCGATGCCATGGAAGTGAGCGGCACCAATCCGTTCCGTTACCTTGCCGTTACACGCATCTGGAGCACCACGTTGATGTTGCCGCTTTTGGTGGTGTTGGCGGATGGTATCGCGATATGGGCTTCGTGGGTCGGCGTGAACATAAAGGACACCGTCAGTTGGTCGCTCTTCTACCGCATGGTCATGGAGGCGCTCGAGTTCGGCGACCTGCTCCCGGCACTCATCAAAAGCTACTTCTTCGGCTTCGTCATCGGCGCGGTGGGCTGTTACAAAGGCTTCACCACGGCGAAAGGTACCGAAGGCGTGGGGCGCAGTGCACACAGCGCAGTAGTGTTGGCCTCGCTGCTGATCTTCATCTTGGACCTCATCGCTGTGCAGGTCACGGACCTATTGGGACTGAACTGATGGAAACGGTAGCCACCGTCCCCAACGCCAAGGAGGCCGCCGCCGAACGGGTGATCTCGATACGCGGACTACAGGTAGCATTCGGTGAGAAGAAAGTGCTGCAAGGGTTCGATCTGGACCTGCAGCGCGGCGAAAATGTGATGGTGCTGGGCAAGAGCGGCAGTGGCAAGAGCGTGCTGATCAAGTGCATCGTACGCCTGCTGGTACCCGATGCAGGAACTATCGATGTGCTCGGACAGGATATTCTCTCGCTCGATCAAGAAGCGCTGGATCTGATCCGTGTGAAGATCGGCTTCCTCTTCCAAAGCAGTGCGCTCTATGATTCGATGACCGTCAAGGAGAACTTGGAGTTCCCCTTGCGGCGGCACCGGACCAAGGGCCAGATGGAGAATGCGGACACGTTGGTGGACGAAATGCTCACCGCGGTGGGCTTGGAACAGACGCGGGACATGTACCCCAGCGAACTTTCCGGCGGTATGCAACGCCGTATCGGACTGGCTCGAACGCTCATCCTGAAACCGGAGATCGTCCTGTACGACGAACCCACCACCGGACTCGACCCCATCACCGGCAAGGAGATCGTGGAGTTGATATTGGAACTGCAGCGCACGTACAACACCAGCAGCATCATCATCTCGCACGATCTGAACGTGGCGAAACTGGCCGCCAACCGCATCGCACTGTTGCACGAAGGCCGTAACCACCTCGAAGGTACTTACGAGGAGCTGCTCGCCAGCGAAGATCCCGTGGTGAAACGCTTCTTCATATTCATGTGACCATGGCTTCCAAAGGAGATCCCCTACGCCTCGGGCTGTTCGTGTTGGCCGGAACCGTCGTGCTCGCTATCGGGCTGTACCTGTTGGGCAGCAAACGCAACCTGTTCAGCAGCACCATCTCGGTGGAAGGCACCTTTGAACAAGTGAACGGCTTACGGCCGGGGAATAATGTGCGTTACATGGGCATCAACGTAGGCACCGTGGAACACATCACCATAGCGAACGACACGGCGGTGCGCGTGGAAATGGCCATTCGCGCGGACGATGCGGAACACATCCGCGATAACGTGGTGGCCACCGTGGGCAGTGATGGGCTCATGGGCAACCGCTTGGTGAATTTGGTCCCTGGTGATAGCGGAGGCGCGTTGATCATAGACGGTGCCATGTTGCGTACCAGTGTGCCGCTGGACACCGATGTGATGCTGAAAACGCTGGATCGCACCAACGACAACCTCGCCGTGATAACTGATGAGGTGCGCGTTCTGGCCACCAAGCTGAACACACCGGGCAACGCGGTGGACCTGCTCACGGACACGCTGTTGGCCGCAGACCTTACCACAGCGTTGAGCGAATTGCGCGAAGCGGCGACCCACGCACGTTCCGCTATCCAAGGCATCGACGGTCTGATGGGCGATGTGCGTTCCGGCAAAGGCGCGCTGGGTGCGCTTGTGAGCGATCCTGCGGCCGAGGCGCAAGTGCGCACCATGCTCACGAACCTCGCCCATGTGAGCGACTCGCTCCAAGCAGCGACCGCCGACTTGAGCCGCTTCTCCGGTTCACTGAACAAGCCCGGTGGCCTCGCCTATACGCTCGTGTCCGATACTGCTCTTGCGCTCGACGTCCGCCACACGTTGGTGCGCCTGGACACCGGCGCGGCACTGCTGAATGAGGACCTGCGTGCGCTGCAACGCAATTGGCTGTTCCGCAAATACTTCAAGGAGAAGGAGAAGGAGCAGGGCAAGTAGGTTACACGGGCGTATGAGTGCTCGCGGACCACAAGGAGTATCGAATGCATGACACTGCGAATAGGGTGTGTCGAAGAACGCATCCACTGAAGAATGGCATCACTCGATCGTTCCCTCGGCCTTGGCCAGTGCATCTTTTTCGGCGTGGGTTCCATTCTCGGGGCGGGCATTTACACGCTCATCGGCAAGGTGGCGGGACATGCGGGCAACCTTACGTGGCTGGCTTTCCTGATCGCCTCATCCACGGCCTTGCTCACGGCGTTTTCCTATGCGGAGCTGAGTGCCGCTTACCCCAAGTCGGGCGGCGAGTACGTGTATGTGAAGCGTGCGTTCGGGCAGCGCATGGGCACTTTCCTCGGGCTGGTCATCGCCATCAACGGTATCATCAGTGCGGCCACCGTATCGCTCGGTTTCGCAGGCTATTTCACCGAGTTGGTGGATCTGCCTATATGGCCAGTGGCCGTCGGCATTCTGGTCCTGCTCTTCACGGTGAATGCAGTCGGTATCCAGGCATCCAGCGGGGTGAACATGGTGCTCACCGGCGTGGAGATCCTCGGTCTTGTCGTGGTAGGGATAGTGGCCTTCCCGAAGTTGGGTTCTGTGGATCTGCTGCAAGGTGCTGGCACGGGCATGAACGGTCTCTTCTTCGCCGCCACGCTCAGTTTCTTCGCGTACCTCGGTTTCGAGGACATCGTGAAACTCGCCGGTGAGACCCGCGATCCGCAGCGCAACATCCCGCGCGCCTTGTTCGCTGCGAATGGCATCGTGTTCGTGATCTATACCGCGCTGGCCGTGTTGGTGGTGGGTGCGTTGCCTTGGCAGGAATTGGCGAATGCATCGGCGCCGTTGGCAGCGATCGTGGAAGGCCAATGGGGTAGCGCCGGTGCACTGTTCATCGCCGTTGCTGCCTTGTTCTCCACCAGCAACACCTTGCTCAGTAACATGCTCGGCAGCTCGCGCGTGTTAGCTTACATGGGCCGCGATGTGCGACCGATGCACTGGTTGTCCACGGCTTCCAAACGCAAAACACCCGTGCGTGCCTTGTTGTTGATCTTACTGGTCGCATGTGCCTTCGCCGCCATCGGCGATATCGAAGTCGTGGCACGCATCGCCACCATAACCATCTTCCTCACCTTCTTGGTGGTGAACCTTTCGGTCATCGCCTTGCGTGTGAAGCAACCGGACCTTGAGCGCCCTTACCGTATTCCGTGGAGTATTGGCCGCGTGCCGGTGATCAGCGTGTTAGGCGTATTGTGTACGCTGGTGCTGCTGGGGTATGCTGTGGCCTCGATCCGGGGGTAGCGTTTCTTGCCCGCTTGGCCATCCAGCTTGGTAGTGTCTTCTGAGGGATGCGGCTTCGGTTGGGACTTGCAAGGGACCAACGCGGCTTCGCTAAACGAGCGCATGCTTCCTCAGTCGAACACCAATGATTCCGACTTCGCGCCCAGCCCCGGCAGTATCGCGTTCATGTCCATGACGAAGTCGGTCGGCCCGCACACGTGGAAGTGCTGATCGAAGTCACGCACAAGGGTGACCAGTGTATCGCGGTCGATGCGCCGCTGGCGAGACCCGATCACATGTTCGCGGGTGAAGATCTTGATGAAACGCTTGTCCAACATCTTGGTGAGTTCGTCATCCAGGAGAATGTCGGCTGCGGACCGATCGGAGACGAGCAAGGAGCATTCACCCAACTCACCCTTGGAATACAGATCACGAAGGATCGCGATGAAAGGCGTGACGCCGGTCCCCCCGCTGCAATGAAGAAACCGGACCCTTGGTACGTGAGCGAGCCGTACACGTCGTGCAAGAGCAATTCCGCACCGGCATGGAGCGATCCGAGTTGCTTGGTCACGCCATCATGATCGTCGTAGATCTTGATGAGGAACTCCAGGTATGCCGTGGTGGCGAGGTTGGTAAAGGTGAAGGGACGCAGTTTGTCCTTCCATTCAGGGGTGTTGATGGACACGTTCGTGGACTGGCCCGGCTTAAACGCATAGTCCAGTGCTCGTTCCACTTTGAAGCGCTTGACGTTGGGCGTTATGAATTCGGCATGGAGGATCTTGACGGGGTACTGCATCAGTATGTTGTGGGCCGCAATGGTCTCAGTGGGGTCGGTATGTAGTTCCTACTGCTCCTTTTCTTCCACGACCTTGCGAATCCTGAAGACAACCGGGTGTGTGCGAGCAGAACCAATGCCGCGATGAACTGAGGAGGGCGCAGGGCCGGTATCGTCATCGATGCGGACCATGCTTTCGTTCAGGGAGCGCATTATGGGGGTTGGTTTTGACCGGAATGGGGTGAAATCGCTCAGTGCTCCATTTGCCTTCCGAGTACAGCGCGACCGATGCAGAAATTATACATCGCAGGGCTGCCAAGGCGATCCTGAGCAATGGGAGTTCCAGCTTTCCAAGCGTGTGGTACATGGTCCCTGATCTGCATGGAACGTGGTGTGGTGACAAGCCAGTTCGTGATATCGGATAGATCCAGTACCGCCCGCTCTTCCAGACCCCTACGAAATACCCCGGATAGATGAACAAGAAGAACAACCACCTACAGCGCACGACCACATCGAAGGGCCAGAATGCCGGCATCGAAGTGGATGGCACCTATTTGCCGAACCACTCGGCTCCCGCTGAAGGGAAGGTAGTGGAGGATGGTGAGGAGCCCACCGGAGCTGATCTGCTTGTTGCGCAAGCACTAGAGCACGGGAAGCCGGAATTCCCGGAAGCCGCAGGCGCGGATGGCCTTTCAGGTGAAGAGGGTATGCCCGTCGGCATCCAGATCGGTCAAACCGCACGTGGTTCCTACTCCACCGATCAGAGCACGGGCGGCGGCGGATATCGTGATCATCGCGCTGGGCAGTTCGGTACGGACGCGGTAGCGCAACCCGGCAACGACGGGGAGATCGAACCGGATGCGGTGGACAAAGGTTTCTGAGCAGTGTGGCGCTTAGGAAGTGAAGTGACCAACGGCTGATGACACCCTTCTCAAAAGACCCAATACATCGTCCGCGCTACGTCCTGTTCGGCCAATGTCTGCGGATATGCGTGTTGGTCGCTCGTGAAGGCGAGCGGGTAGTCCTTGACCGGTAATGGGGAGGTATCGCTCATCTCCCCGTATGGCATCCGTCCGCGAAGCAAAGGCCGAACGCGTCTTGGCCTAAGTGAAGAGCACGGTGCGCCAGCAGGGACATTGATCTGCAAGAACTCCGCTTAATACGCTAGGACCAATGCAGACCCGGTCAGGTGCAAATGGTCACGAGGGGTGTCGTCCGCGAAAGTGATCATGAATTCCTGATCATCATCAGTTCCCAGAGAGCCTTCCAATAAGAACTTTCTCCCGATAAGAAAAACAACACCGTACCATGCTCAAGAATAAGATCGCGCTCATCACGGGCGCAGGCTCAGGTATCGGCCAAGCCACGGCCCTGCTGTTCGCCAAGAATGGTGCTTCCGTAGCGCTGGCGGATATGGATATGGATGGTGCGGGCCACGTGCTCGACCTGATCGAGCAGGGAGGAGGCAAAGGCATGGTAGTGAAGACCGATGTCTCCAAACCGGTCGAGTGCGAACACATGGTATCGGAAACCGTGAAGAAGTTCGGCCGCTTGGATATCGCTGTCAACAACGCGGGTATCGGTGGCCCTGCTGCCTTGGTCGGCGACTATCCGACCGAAAGCTGGGACAAGGTGATCGGCATCAATCTTAACGGTGTATTCTATGGCATGCGCTACCAGATACCGGCGATGCTCAAGAACGGAGGTGGTTCCGTCGTGAACATGGCCTCCATCTTGGGGAAAGTGGGCTTCCCCATGAGTAGCGCCTATGCCTCGGCTAAACATGGTGTGATCGGATTGACCGAGACCGCAGCATGCGAATACGCCACGCAGGGCATCCGCGTGAATGCAGTGGGGCCGGGATTCATCAAGACACCGCTGCTGGACAAGAATCTCTCGACCGAGCAGCTCACGGGCATTGCCGCCATGCACCCCATGCAACGCTTGGGAACCGCAGAAGAAGTGGCAGAACTCGTGCTGTGGCTCGCATCGGACAAGGCCTCGTTCGTGACCGGATCATATTACAACGTGGACGGCGGATACTTGGCGCACTGATACGCCTTCACATGCTCCGTACACTGCTCGGTATCCTGTTGGTCGTCCACGGACTTGTCCATTTCACGGGGCTCATCCGCGCCTTCTTGCCTGCTCATGTGCCCATCTTCACCACCTACATCAACAAGCCGACCGGCATCGATTGGGCGCTCGCTGGAACGCTCTTCATCTTGGCCGGTATACTCCTGTTCACGCGCAACGAGTACTGGTGGATGGTGGCAGGTATCGCCATCCTGATCTCCCAGATACTCATCGTCTTCAACTGGCACGATGCGCGCTTCGGCACAGTGGCGAACGTCATCCTGTTGATCGCCGCATTCACCGGAGCGTCGGTCTGGGACTTCAGGAGCCGTTACACCGCAGCGGTAGAACGCACGATCACGCAGGCACATCGGCTCCCCGAGCAGCGCATCGTGGATCAGGATATCGCAGCCTTGCCACGACCCGTGCAGCGCTACCTGCGAGCAACGGGCATAGTGGGGACGTTGCACCCACGAAGCATGCGCATCGCTTTCGAGGGGAGTATTCGCGCCTTCGAGGGACCGTGGATGCCGTTCACATCCGTGCAAACGAACACCTTTAACGCCCCAACGCGCTTGTTCTGGATGGACGCTACCATGAAGGGCCTGCCCACGAAGGGGCTTCACGCGTACGAGAACGGAAAGGCCAGCATGCTGATCAAACTGTTGGGCGTGGTGCCCGTGATGGAAGTGCATGGCCCGGAGATGGACCAAGCCGAAACGGTGACCTGGTTCAACGACCTCTGCATCTATGCGCCAGGAGCGTTGCTCGATCCGCGTATTTCCTGGGTCGATGTGGATGATCGTTCATCCAAGGCCACCTTCACCAATGGTGCGCAGACGATCAGTGCCACCCTGCTCTTCGATGCCGCCGACCGGTTGGTGGATTTCTACAGCGATGACCGCTACGCCGCAGTTGATGGAGGAGCGAAGACCATGCGCTTCAGTACACCCTTGAGCGATCATCGCACCATCAACGGACTTGTGCTGCCCGGATACGGCGAAGCTATCTGGCATCGCCCAAGAGGCCCCTTCGTGTATGGCCGGTTCACGTTGCGGTCCCTTGATCATGATGTGTAGCACGGCGCGCTCCCAGCGCCTCGCTTAGTGCTGGTCGCATATGCCGTCGCGCTACCTGGACCGTTCATGTTCCATCGCTCACTAACACCGATCTACTTCCATCCGGCATGAGTGATGTACTCTTCCACATCGGACGGTACGCGGTAAGTGCGGGCAATGCAATGAGCGTGGTCGTGCTCTTGCTCTTGGCCCTTGTGCTCATGCCCTAGCTAAAGACAGGAATGGAACGCCGTGCTACCAAGAACCCCGGTCAGCGCTCAGGCTCACCTTCCTCACTTGGAAGGAACTCTCCATCAGCATCTGGCAAAGACTGGTCATCACCTTCGGTACTTTGGGCGTTTACCGTCTCGCAGTGCATCAGGGTCATTCGGAAGAACTGGTCCGCACCATGGGCTTCAGCACGTTGGTGGTGGCGAACATCGGGCTCACACTGGTAAACCGCTCGTTCACGGCATCGGTCTTCATCACCTATGGCAACAACAACCAACTGCTGCGCATCATGCTGCTCTTGACCATCGGCTTGTTTGTCGCTTTGCTCTACAAGCCGCTGTTCCGCGCGTTCTTCCACTTCGCGGTGCCATCTGTCGCAGCTAGGCAGTTCGGCTGCCATCGGCCTCGCCTCGGTGGCCTGGTTCGAAGTACATAGGTGGATGGTTCGGACCAGTCATGGTCGACCGTAGAACGCAATTGATAGCCCACCCGCGTTTTATTTGGGCAGGGGGTGTGTGTGGTTGTCCACGACCTCCACCGGCATTCGACCAAGGTTCGCGAAGAGCCGTCGACGTCGACGCAACGGCCACCAGCCGTACAAGTAGATCTGCATGGGTTGCCACATCGCCACCCAGCCCGCAATGGCGAGACTTTCACGCAGCACATCCATCACTGGTCCACCGGGATGCGGGAGGAAATAGGCTTTTACGAACAAGCAGGTGCTCAGGAATGCGATGCCTATCATCAAACTGACGCGGCCCTGCTTCATCAATCGGAGCAGCTCCATTTGCACGATGCCGCCACGGTAGATGAAGTAGTTGTTCACGGCATCGCGCACTAGAGGTGTAGCATCGGTCGTAGGGTTTTCCTGCACATGGATGCGTAGGCTCAGTGCAGTGCCGATCGGGTGTTCTTCCGCCCAAGCAACAATGAACGCCTCTGCCGCCGCGTCCAAGTCTTTTTCCCGAAAGGGTGCCGGATCCAAGGAGTTGAACAAGGCGTCGACATTGCGCACCATCAGCTCGATGCGGTGACGACCCTTCCGGTCCATGGCTCCTGTCGCCGCTTCCGCGCGGATGGCCCCGATGTTCTTGGTGGGCGTGCCCTCGATCATGGCTGGTCGGACTCGTAGAGCCGAAGTCTTTCGCGCAATACCCGCACGTCTTGCTGCGCTGCGTCCATCCGATCGAGCAGGTGGCAGATGGCTTCGATGCCTTCCAAGTTGATGTCGAGGTCGTAGTGCATCCGCGCCAATTGCTCGATGCGCGCAAGCTCTTCAGGTTCCAGGAATTGATGCTCTTGTACTACCGTGATCCGGATCAAGCCGCGCTCATGAAGGGCATGGACGAAGGTGACATCCACTCCTTGATGTGTGGCGAAGACCTCGACGGCGATAAGTTGTGTGGTGGTCATGCGGCGGCGGTATTGCGGATGGCGGCAAGTTCACGGAAGAGCTCCTGTTCGCGCTCGCTGAGCCCGGAGGGCAGCTTCACGTTGTAGGTGACGAAGAGGTCGCCGAACTGGCCTTCTTGTTTGTACACGGGGAAACCTTTGCCTTTCAATTTCACCTTCGTGCTGTTCTGCGTTTCGGCCGCGACCTTCAGTTTCACTTTGCCGTCCATGGTCTCCACCGTGATCTCGCCACCGAGCATGGCCGTCGGCAAGTCGAGGTCCTGTGTGATGAACAGATCATTGCCCACGCGCTTGAAACGTGGATGTGGCGCAACCATGAAGGTGACATAGAGATCACCGTTCGGACCGCCGTTCACACCGGCACCGCCTTGGCCGGGAATGCGAATGGACTGCTCGTTCTCCACGCCAGCAGGAACGGTAATGCGGATCTGCTTAGAACTTGCACCGGCCCCCGAGCCGGTGTTGACATTGAGCGTTTGTTTGTGCGTAGTGTAAGCGGCTTCGGTATCCAACCGCAATTCCGTCTGGTAGTCCTGCCCCCGGAACTTCACCTGGCGGCCACGTCCACCACCGAACATGGAGGCGAACAGGTCCTCTTCATCCATGCCGCCACCACCGAACGGATTACCGCCTTGTCCGCTGGCGCTCTGCCGTGGACCCTGCTCACGCTTGGCTTGCTCGAACTGCTCCGCATGCTTCCACTGGTCGCCGTATGCGTCGAACTTCTTGCGACTTTCGGGAACGCTGAGCACTTCGTTCGCTTCGTTGATCTCCTGGAACAGCTTCTTCGCGTCGGCGCTGTTCGGGTTCAGGTCCGGGTGGTGCTTGCGCGCCAACTTGCGGTAGGCCTTCTTGATATCGTCCGCTGTGGCGGTGCGGGATATTCCGAGCACTTGGTAGTAATCCTTAGGCATGGTGTTCTCTGGCGGGATCCGCCGCATGTAAAGTAGGCACCATTCTCCCCGTCTGTGAAGACGACCTTGACCCGATGAGCGAAGAAGGCAGCGCAAAGGGTGCGACCGCCGTGCGATCGGTCACGCTCTCCAGTACAGAGATGAAGTACCTGATCGTCTTCTTCTTCGGCGATAGGTCCGTGCGCGACGGGGTGGGCCTCGGTTTCGGAACCATCGTCGTTGCCACCGTGTTGGGCATTTTGAGGATGCGTTGGTCGCAGTGGGCAGGCGTTCCCACCCGCATTCGGGGTATTGGTTGCCCATAAGCTGTGCAGCCCGCGCATCGGCGATCGTCCGCAGTGCCCGTCAGGCCCATGTTCCACCATCCAGTGTCAGCGCGGTGCGATGATTGACACTTCATCGCCCTGGATGCATCCTGACAGTTCGGTGTGCTCCTGCGCCCCACAATGACACGACAGACGAAGGAAGTGATGGTGACACGCCACGGCATTGTCCTCGATAAGAGCGACTTGGGCTTCGAGAATGCTGGGGCGCTCAATCCGGCTTGCATTCGTGTGGGAGAGGATGTTCACATGTTCTATCGTGCCGTTCGCCATGGTAATTACTCCACCATTGGTCATTGCATCTTGAAAGGCCCACGGGAGGTGGCCATGCGTTCTGACAAGCCATTGATGATCCCCGAGCACCCCTACGAGTCGCAGGGAATCGAGGATCCACGTATCGTGAAGATCGACGACACCTACTACATGACGTATACGGTGTACGACCGCATGAACGCGTTGGGCGCCTATGCCACGTCGCAGGATCTGAAGACCTTCATCAAGCACCCGGTGATCACGCCGCAGTTCACCTACCGGGAGTTCAAGAAGCTGATCGACTGCTGCGCAAATCTCAACCAGAAGTACCTCTTCCACTACAAGATGCTCAAGGAGCACGGCTTGGGCGAGGACATGGCTGACAAGCTGCTGCTCTGGGACAAGAACCTCATGTTCTTCCCACGGAAGATCAACGGTCAGTTCGCGCTTTTGCACCGGATACATCCCGGCATTCAGCTCGTACTCTTCAATGATCCGAAGGAATTGGACCGGGGGTTCTGGGAGAAGTACCTCATGGACCTCGAACAACACATTGTCATGGACCCTCTGTTGCCGCATGAGTCAAGCCATATCGGCGGCGGAGCACCACCGATCGAGACCTCTGACGGCTGGCTCATCATCTACCATTCGGCTGAGGACACGCCGCACGGCTTTGTGTACCATGCCTGCGCCGCATTGCTCGATCTGGCCGATCCACGCAAGGTGATCGGTCGGTTGAAGAAGCCGTTGATCTCGCCACAGGACGAATGGGAGAAGGAGGGATATGTGAAGAACATCGTCTTCCCATCCGGTACAGCTGTGTTCGATGAAGACCTGTATATCTATTATGGTGCAGCGGATGAGCGCGTTGCCGTTGCCTCCGTGAAGATCACCGAGCTGCTCGCCGCACTGAAGAACAACGCTTAATGCAACACCTTGAAATGAAGCAAGTGATCGTCCTTACATCCTATCCACCCCGCGTCTGTGGCATCGCCACATACACGCAGGATGTGGTGACCGCGCTGAACCGCGCATTCGACGGGCCGGTGCGTTACACGGTGTGCGCGTTGGAGGATGGCGATATCTCCCGCGACTATCCGGCGGAGGTCACGCACACCTTGAATACCAAGAACGAGGAAGATCATGAGCGGCTCGCGTTGGAGGTGGCGCATGACCCGCGGATCGAACGCGTTTGGATCCAGCATGAGTTCGGGCTCTACCAAGGCGGCGAAGGAGAGTACCTGTTGGAATTCATGGACGCGGTACACAAGCCTATCGCCATCACCTTCCATACGGTGCTCCCATCGCCTTCGCCGGAACGCATCGCCACGATACATGCGCTGGCTGCACGCGCTACTGACATTATCGTGCTCACCGAGCGATCGGGGCGGATCCTGCGCGACGAGTATGCCATAGGACCGGACAAGATCACGGTGGTCCCTCATGGTACGCACGTGGTGGCCTGGCACGACAAGGAGAAAATGAAGCAGAAGTACGGCCTGCGCGGTAGGCGTGTGCTTTCCACCTTCGGTTTGCTCAGCAGCAACAAGAGTATCGAGACGGCTTTGGACGCGCTCTCAGCAATAAAGGAGCAGGTGCCCGATGTGCTGTACCTAGTGCTCGGCCGCACCCACCCGGAAGTGGTCCGCCAAGAGGGTGAACGGTACCGTGAGAAGCTGGTGCAGAAAGTGAACGACCTCGGTCTGCAGGAGCACGTCCGCTTCGTGGACCGCTATTTGGAATTGGACGAACTGCTGGAATACCTTCAGCTCACGGACATTTACCTCTTCACCTCGAAGGATCCTGAGCAAGCCGTGAGCGGCACCTTCGCGTACGCCATGGGCTGCGGTTGTCCGGTCATCTCCACACGTATTCCGCACGCAGCGGAAGTGCTCGATGATGGGACCGGTGTACTTATCGACTTCAATGCTCCTGACCAACTTGCCCGCGCTGCCATCGACCTGCTCTTGGACCCTGCGCGCATGGACCGGCTGGGCCGGAACGCACTGCAGCGCATGCGTGCAACGGCATGGGACAACGTGGCGATCGCCCACGCACGCACCTTCGCGCGCCGCACCCGCTCCACCAAACACCTGAGCTTCCAATGGCCTGCCATATCGCTGCGCCACTTCCATCGCATGACCGATCACATCGGTATGGTGCAGTTCTGCGACATCAGCGATCCCGACACAGGATCAGGACACACGCTGGATGACAATGCGCGTGCGTTGATCGCTTTGTGCATACACGCTGGCAACGAAGGCGGTATCGGCCATGACCGCACGTTGGCCAGCCGCTACCTGAACTACATCGTACACTGCCAGCAGACGGATGGACGCTTCCTGAACTACGCTGATCTGGAAGGCACGTTCACCCAGCAGAACCACGGTGAGAACTTGGACGACAGCAATGGCCGCGCACTATGGGCCTTGGGCGTGTGTGTAGCGCATGAAGATGTCATGTCACCTGAGATCGCTCGCACTGCGGAGAGCACGTTGAAAGCCACGCTCCATTGGATAGGAGGGCTTACTTCACCACGTGCGATCGCGTTCACCATCAAAGGATTGCATGCTTACAATTCCGTGCGACACAGCTCGCGTACCACCGCGCTGATCGACCAACTCGCCAAGCGGCTGTTGGATACGTACAACGCTACCACGACCACGCATTGGAATTGGTTCGAGCCCATTCTTACCTACGGAAATGCGGTGTTGCCTGAGGCCCTGTTGCTGGCCTATTTGGAGACGGATCGACAGGCCTATCGCGTAGCCGCACAAGCCACGTTCGAGTTCTTGTTGGAGCGTTTGTTCCGGGGCGATATGCTGCGTGTGATCTCCAACCGCACGTGGATGGAACCGGGTATCCCGCACGATGTCTTCGGCGAACAACCCATCGATGTGGCGTATACCATCTCCGCACTGGCCGTGTTCCATGATACGTTCGGGGATCCGGAGCACGCGCGGAAGATGCACTTGGCGTTCGAGTGGTTCCTCGGTCGCAATCACCTCGCACAAGTGATGTACAACAGCAGTTCCGGCGGTTGTTATGATGGTCTGGAAGAACACAGCGTGAACCTGAACCAAGGTGCGGAAAGTACCGTGTGCTACCTGATCGCGCGTTCCATCATGGAGCGCAGTAAGAGGAAGATGCAGCGTAGTGCGCTGGGCCGAATTGCGGCCCACAACCCCATGCGGATCTCCTCTCGACGATCGGCACATCGGAACATACGGCCTCATGCTGCTTAGCGCGTGACTACCGATCATATCTACGGTCCAACGATCGCCGGGTTGGGCGATTCAACATTTATCGGAGTCGGCTCCATCTTCAGTGGAAGCCTTTGTGCGTTGATGGTCAACGTGATTGGTAAAGCGGTCTGCTCGCTTTGCCTGCGCGGCCGCCGGTCTTCACAGAACGTCCTTGGGATAGAAGGACGGGTCGATCGAGCGAACGGTGGAAGTTCCTCGCTGGCCGTTCAGCGCATGCGCATTCCTCCATACGTCGCGGTCATTATATCGACCATCAAAGCATAAGTACCCCGATAGACGGCTGATCCTAGGGCTTAGCCATGATGATCGCTGCGATCAATTCTGCACTTTCAACAGGCTTCACCAGATGGTGATCGAAGCCGGCCTCTTTGCTCTTTACCCGGTCCTCTTCCTGCCCCCAGCCGCTGAGGGCCACGATCAAGGCCTTCGCGCCCCAAGGCGTCTTGCGCATCAGGCGGCAGGCGGCGAAACCATCCATCACCGGCATGCCCAGGTCCATGAGCACAACATCTGGCAGTAGTTCAGCCCCGACAGTCAGGGCTTCCTCACCGTTGTTCGCTACGCGGAGGTCATGGCCCATCTTGCCCATCAACAAGGCCATCATGGCGGCGGCATCCGTGTTGTCGTCCACGATGAGGATGCGCTGCGGCGCGATGGTCTTCACACCGGTAGAGGGATCGACCACCAATGTCTTTTTCGCACGTACCGTGCTCAATGGCAGGCGTACGATGAAACTGCTGCCCTTGCCCAATCCATCGGAGCGTACTTCGATCCGGCCACCATGCATGCCCACCAGGTGCTTCACGATGTTGAGGCCGATGCCCAGCCCACCTTGCACGCGATCATTGGTGCGCTCCACTTGCGCGAACATGTCGAAGACCTTGCCCAGTTGGTCCGCAGCGATGCCGATGCCATTGTCGTCCACGCTCATGCGCGCCTCATTACCGTCCACGTCCAGCCGTACGGCGATCGCACCACCGTTGTCGGTGTACTTGGCAGAATTGTTCAGCAGGTTGCTGAATACCTGGATCAACCGCATACTGTCGCCTTCGATCATTACCGGTCCATCCGGAAGGTCCACTACCAACGTGTGTGCTTGGCGTTCGATCAAGGACTTGCAAGCCTCCACTGCCTGGTCGACCACGATGCGCAGGTCCACGCGCTCCAGTCGAAGATCCACCGTACCGCGCGAAATACGACTGAGGTCCATGAGCTCATCGATCAGCCGCACCATCTGGTCCAGTTGGCGCTTCATCATGCCATGCGCCTGGTCCCATGTGGCGCGATCGTGGTCGGCCATGGAAAGTAGTTCGAGTCCATTGCGCAAGGGCGCGAGCGGATTGCGCAGCTCGTGCGCGAGCGTGGCTAGGAACTCGCTCTTGCGACGGTCGGCTTCGCGCAGCACGTCTTCCACCTTCTTTTGTTCGGTGATGTCGAAGAAGTAGCACACCACACCGATGCTGCCATCGGGCAGATTGATGTGCTCGATCTTCCAGGAATAGGACTCCACGTCGTGCGTGTCGTAGCGCGCTGCAGTGGTGTTGGGTTGCACGTAGGGTTCTCCGGTGGCGAGCGTGTGGCGGAAGATGGCGACCAGTTCGCTCGCGAGCGGTTCGGGCCACATGGTGTGCGTGATATCCGCGAAGTCACTACCGATCAAGGGCTTCACTTGCTCGAAGACCTTTTGTGCGGCGGTGCTGACATGCCGGAACCGGAAGTCGTCATCGATAACGTAGAAGGCGAAGGGCGCGTTGTTGATCAGGGCAAAGAAGCTCTCGTAGTTCTGCCGCAACTTCTCTTCGCCCTGTTTGCGCTCGGTGATGTCCGCCACCGTGCCGGCGAAGCCTGTGAGCTTCCGCGATGTGCCTGCGCCTTGGAACTCCGTGCGTCCCTTGGAGAGCACCCAATGCACGGATGCATCGGGATGGACGATGCGGTATTCGACTTCCACTTGTTCGTTGCCATCGGGCCGCATAGCCGCTTGCACGGCTTGGGCCACACGGTCACGGTCATCCGGGTGTACGTTGTCCGAGCCTTGCTCCAGTGTGAGCGATGATCCTGATGCGCCGAAGATGGCCTGGTAGCGTTCGTCCACGGTGAACAGGCCTGTGTCAGGATTCAAGTTCCATGTACCCAACTCGGCGGAATCCAGTGCGAATCTGAGCCGCGCGTCCATCTCGCGCACCGTTGCTTCGGCGCGCAGACCTTCCAAGCGTGCCCAGAGGCGTGCGGTGAGCTCGCGCGTCAGTTCCACTTCATCGGGCTGCCAAGGGTACGCCTTGGAATGACCGGCGCAGAGCATGAAGCGCCAGGCCCCCTCTTGCAGCACAGGCACCGTGATCAAGGCCCGAACGTTGAACGATGCGAAACTGGAGCCGATGGCGCGAGGGTCAGTGTCCGTATCGCTTACTACGAACGTTTCGCCCGCATCGCCTGCGGCCTGGAATTCCGGTGTGAAGAAATCCTCCATCCGGTATACCCCCACGAAGCTCGGCCCCTTTTCCCGATGCCAGTCATGCGTAACTACGGCTTGGTCCCCGTCCTCGTGTACCTCCACGAACGCGCATATCGAGAGGCCGAGGTAGGTACCGATCTTCTTGCCCACCAGGCTCATCAACTCATCGATGTTCGATAGGAGCAAGAGGTCTTTGCTGACGGTTGCCAGGAACGCGAGGTTCATCTCGGTGTGCTTGCGCGCGGTCACATCACGCGAAACGGCCAACAGGCGGTCGACGGTACCGCCCGCGTCGCGGATCGGCGAGACCCGCACGTCCCACCATTTCGCTTCGCCGCGCGGTGTGCCGAAGTAACCGATGAAGTTCCCCTCACCGCCTTCTGCCGACGTCTTCACGGCTGCAGTCGCAGCCGCGCGATCATCTTCACCCGCGTAGAAATCCATCCACGGCCTGTTCAGGTAGGGCGTGATGTCAGGGATGCACAGCAGTTTCTGCCCACGCTCCGCCATGGACAGCAGGTTGCCGTCGAGGTCCAGGATCTTGATGCAATCCGGACTGCTGTCGGTGATGCTGCGGTTGAACTCTTCACTCGCGCGCAAGGCTTGCTCCGCCTCCTTGCGTTCGATGATCTCCTCCTTCAGTTGTTCGTTCAGCCGATCGGCGTTCTGCGTCAGTTCGTGCTGTTGCACCGCGCTGATCAGCAGGGCCTCGTTCATGTCCTTGGTCTGCTGATCGTCTTTGCTGGTCTCGGTCACTTGGATCATCAGGCCCACATTGCGTGCGTCCTTCGCTTGCACAGGCCAGCAGGTGTAGGACCAATAGATCGGCCCAGGCGTATTCCTTGCGGTTTCCACATGCGTTGCCGCTTCGCCAGTGTTGAGCACGCGTTCCAAGAGTGTCTGGGTGGCGTGGTTCTCTGAGAAGAGTTGGGAGAGGGGCTTGCCGAGCACTTCCTCCTGGGTCTTTTCCAGCAATGCGCAAAAGGCGGGGTTCATGGCCTGCACCACGTGTTTTGCACCCTCCACCTCCGCCATGGGCCAAGGCGAAAATTCCATGACGGCATGGTAGACCATCTGCTCCAGCGCATGCTTTGCCTCCCGAACGGCTGCGGTGGTCGACTGTATGGTCTTGGTGTCGCTCATGATGTCCAGCGTTCGGGGTTCAGCGATCTGTTGTCAGTTGTCCGTCGTGGTGGTCGCGTGTTGGCAATGACGCCCGACAATTGACAACCGGAATTGTGCTCTCCCGATCCTCATGACAGGTCGTTTGTAAAAGCTCCGCCCGACCGCACGGGCACTCCGGTAAGTAGTCCGTTGTAGCCGGTGGTGCCCAGCTCGAGCCCCTTGGTGGTGATGTTATACTGGCGGATCTCCTTGCTATGCTCACCGCCGCGCATTTTGGTGACGTTGAGGATCTTGCGCATCTTCCCATCGATCTCCACATACCGGAGGCGGATGATATCGTCCGTGAGAAAGGAGACCGAGTAGTTCGTCGCTGGCGCCCGGGTAAAGGATTCCTCCACCATGAGGGTGCTGAGGATGGTGACCCCGATGCCGGTGAGCGAAATGAACATGCGGTACAGCGATTCCTCGAATTCCTCGCGGAAATCAGGTGCGAGCGCCCGTTCGAAGCCTTGCAGCGAATCGATCACCAAACGTTTTGCCCCTACGCGTTGCACGGCCTCGGTGATCTCGTGCAACGCCTCGTCCACGGTAAGGTCCAAGGGCCGCAGGTAGAGGATCTCCAGCTTGTTGTTCTCCTGTGGGGTCTTGAAGTCGAAGCCGAAGGTGGCCGCGCGGGACTCATACTCGGCAGGGCGCTCCTCGAAGACCGCCACCACCGCCGACTCGCCCTGCAGGAGCCCTTCGGCGATGAAGTGGGTGCTGAGGATCGACTTGCCTGTGCCGGTGGCACCGGATATCATGATGCTGTCGCCTTCGGGTGCGCCGCCGGCCATCATCTCATCCAATTCGGGTATGCCCATGGAGAGCCGCTTGCCGGTGCGCTTCTGGTCCTGCTCCGGGTTCTGCTCCGGGTTGCGACCGAGCATCCGCGGAAAAACGCGGAGACCGTTGTTCGTGATGCGGAAGATGTGCATGCCGGGCAAGGTCTCCTGCCCACGGCATTTCAGTACTTGCAGCTTGCGCACCATGCTGTTGCGGTTCATGCTCTGGTGCAGGGTAATGATCCCATCGGCCACGGTGAACACGGCGTCGCCGCTCAGTTCCGCATCGGAGTATTCGCCAAGCAGGAAGGTGGTGGCCTGCCAGGTGGTGAGATGCATGGAAAGGCGTTGCACCATGGCTTGCAGATCCATTTCGCCGCTGCCACTGTTGAATTTGCGCGCCAAGCTGCGGAACGAATCCACCACCACGATGGCCGGACTAACGACCTCCACCTCTTTGATGATCGCATCGAGCACCGCGTTCCAATCGCCCTTCAGCACCTGCTCGCTCAGGTTCACAAAGCGAATGGCCGTTCCCATCTTGGCCTCGTCGTAGAAATCGTATTGCTGCTGGTAGCGCAACATCTTCAGCGCCGGTTCACCGAGTATGGTGAAGTAGAGCGCCGGTCGTTCCACCGTGGCGTTGGCAAAGGCGATCTGGTGCGCGAGGGTGGTCTTGCCGCAACCGGGTGTGCCCGCGATGATGTTGAAGGAGAACTCCGGCAACCCCCCGCCCAGGATCTGGTCCAAGCCCGGAACGCCAGTTGGCAGCTTGTTGATGAGGACTTTGGTGCGCTTGGTCATGGCTTCGGGCGGTTACAAAGAGGTAGGGTGGATCGCTGGCCATCCTTCTTGCACCAGCTTATGTGTGAGCGGTTCGCCGATGAACGTAAGAAGCAGACCCAAAAGTTGAGCCACGAGTTCCACTTCGCCAGGCGCGAATTGTTCAGTTTCCGTAATGGTCTTCGCTTCGGCAAATCCTTCGAGCAGGGCGTCCGGCGTAACGCGTACGCCTTTCAGATCGGGTGCTTCCGCTTGGGCCAACGTCAAGGCGCGCGCCAGCAAGGAACGGTAGCCGGCGGCACCGGCCAGCTTGGAAAGGATCACGCCCAGTTTGCCGCACACGCGGTGCGCGGCCGGTTCGTTCGTGCCATCACTTCTGTCGCATTCTTCTGCCAGCAGCCTTTCGGCCAGATCACGCAGAGGGGGAACAGCGGGCTTCACGGTGATCCTTGGTCCTGTGAAAAGTTCGTACCGGAGAACAACACTATGTGCAGGCACAAGCGGTCTAAAGGTAGATCGGTCTCGGTAGCGGGAGGCGTAATCGGCATCCGGTCCTGAAGTAGGCAGAACATATGTGCCCAAGCGGGGTAATTTGTGCCCCACGTGCGAACAATGAGGGCATGTGGGCCAGCTTTTATCGGTATCGGCATGCCCTTAGCGGTGCATATGAATACCAGGTGCGGTTTCCGACAGAGGCCCAATATGTCACATTCTGTGCTCCGTTCCCGACCCAGTACAACACCATAATGAAGATCCACCGGACCACTATCACCGAAGCCCAGTTAGCGGCGTACACGTCAGCGAACAGACCATCAGCTATTGGCAGGTCTGTCCTCGTAGTGGATGATGATCTTGAGGCAGCTATTGTCCTGAGCTTAATGTTGAGACGGATGGGTCACGAAGTGCTCACGGCTGATAATGGTCCCGACGGTCTGGATTGGGCGGAGGGGTTTTCCCCCGATGTGGTGCTTTTGGACCTGGGCATGCCCAGTATGGACGGGTTCGAGTTGTGCCGGGAGATCCGCAAGACCGATTGGGGTGCCAGTGCCACGGTCGTTGCCATAACCGGGCACGATGATGAAGCCCACCGCAAGCGGAGCAAGGAGGCTGGGTTCGATCTCCATCTGGTAAAACCGGTCGATCCACAGACCTTGGCCAGGATCATAGGTGCACATGGTTCAGATCATTGATCCGTAGTTGTGCCGACCCGGAACGTTCGTTACCGGTGGATCGCAGGGATCGCTTTGCCTTCCACTTGAAGTGTGCGGTCCCACATGGCTTCGTTCGCATAGTTGTTCAGGTGTGAGGCGTCCGCATTCATGATGCTCGGCTGTATATATTCACGTGCAACAGCCGGACACTTTTCCGGCGTCTACAGGTTGCGCTGTTTGCAGGCATTGGCCACCAGCGCAAGGCGCCCCGCGAAAATGCTGGGGAAGCGTGAACGTCCTGTTCGGCAGGCCGTTGAGCGAGCGACCCCGATCCTGAGTTGATCGGCTTGAGCAACGGTGTGCCACGATGGCTGACTGCGAGGGTCAGGGACGGCCGCGTCTACTATTCCGCCGTGTCACGCACGGCCGTCGCGGTTGTGGGAATGTGCTCAGCAGCTGCCCAGCAACATGTAGATGATGGCGAATACCACCACTGTACCCAAGCAACCGCCGCCCCATTTCATAGCGCCTGCACCAGCAAGCAATCCGCGTAGTCCGTTATTCATGTTGTGGGTGGGCCAACTGATGCTGGCCGGTCCGATGAGAACCAGCATCGTGCCACGGCATGCTCACACTTTTACGTTCTCGCCGGGCGCAACAGGCTGTACAGGTTGCACGCCGCCTTCGTGATCGTGTGCAGGCAGCTCCTTTACCATCTTGTGGATGTAGTCCTGTGCATTGCCGCCATAATCGCCGACCAGCAATCCTTTAAGGCCCAAATTCTTTGAGCTGATCGCGTACACGATGCTCATGTCCGCTGGGTCGCTCGGCCCTTCGAAACGGTGGAACGAATCGATGGTGAAGTCAGCGGGGTCCAAGGGCGCAGCTTGGTTGAACAGGCCATCTTCTGTAAGGGTGATCTCGTCGGTGTAGCCTTGCTTCTTCAGGGCTTCCACAGCTCCGGAGAGCGTGGCGTATTGGTTGTCCGGGTGGTTCATAATGGTGTGTTTTCCATGCTGCACATGGCAGAAGCGTGCCCGTATCGGACATCGACAGCACACTAGTGCAATGAGGTTCTTAGACTTTCTGTTTTGGGGAATATCGTCCCCAGGTTGTGTAACGATGCCGTCACGCGGCGAATGGTCCACAGGACCTGTATATGGCGCAACGTAGCGTGTTCCATAATGGCATGGGATCTATGCAAGTGGGTCGTCCACCGAAATATCCCTCCCCATGGCCAAAGTCCCCTCTCCCAAGAAACGTCCATCAAATAATTCCGCTCGTGTTGTTGAGAGCGCGAAGCAGAAGGACCTCGCTTTCAATACCAGCGATGGTACTGATCAGGTGCTCACCAGCAACCAAGGCCTGCCGATCAACGACAACCAGAATAGCCTGAAGGCCGGGTTGCGCGGACCAACCTTATTGGAAGACCATCTGTTGCGTGAGAAGATCACGCACTTCGATCACGAGCGCATCCCGGAGCGGGTCGTGCATGCACGGGGCTCCGGTGCACACGGCTCTTTCCAAGTGTACAAGTCGCAAAGCGCACTGACAAAAGCGGGTTTCCTCAACGACCCCACGCGTCGCACGCCGGTGTTCGTTCGCTTCAGCACAGTGGCCGGTTCGCGCGGTAGTGCCGATGCCGTTCGCGATGCGCGCGGCTTCTCGGTGAAGTTCTATACTGATGAGGGCATCTACGATCTGGTAGGCAACAACATCCCGGTGTTCTTCATCCAAGATGCTATCAAGTTCCCGGACCTCGTGCATGCGGTGAAGCCTGAACCACACCACGAAATGCCGCAGGCGGCCAGCGCGCACGACACATTCTGGGATTTCATCTCCTTGATGCCCGAGAGTATGCATATGGTGATGTGGATCATGAGCGACCGCGCCATACCGCGCAGCTACCGCATGATGGAGGGCTTCGGTGTACACAGCTTCCGTTTCGTGAATGCGAAAGGAGAGGGCCGTTTTGTGAAGTTCCATTGGAAGCCGTTGCTCGGTGTGCATTCTTTGGCGTGGGATGAAGCCACGAAGATCAATGGCAAAGACGCTGACTTCCACCGGCGCGATCTGTGGGAAGCGATCGAGGGCGGCAACTTCCCGGAGTGGGAACTAGGCGTGCAGATCGTGGAAGACAAGGATGAACACAAGTTCCCATTCGATCTCTTGGATCCCACTAAGTTGATCCCCGAGGAGCTGGTGCCCGTGCAGCGCATCGGCAAGATGACGTTGGACCGCAACCCCGACAATTTTTTCGCGGAGACGGAACAGGTGGCGTTCCACCCAGCGCACCTCGTGCCGGGCATCGATTTCAGCAATGATCCGTTGTTGCAAGGCCGTTTATTCTCTTACACGGATACGCAGCTCTCGCGGTTGGGCAGCGCGAATTTCAATGAACTGCCGATCAACAGGCCCATCGTTCCCGTACACAACAACCAGCGCGACGGCCACATGCGCCACGGGATCAATGCGGGTCGTGTGAGCTACGAACCGAACACGTTGGGAGGCGGTTGCCCGTACCAAGCGGGGGTGAAGCAAGGCGGCTTCACATCGTTCCCGGAACCGGTGGAAGGCGTGAAAGTGCGCGGCAAGAGCGAAAAGTTCCACGACCACTACAGCCAAGCAGCGCTATTTTATCGCAGTCAGAGCGTCCCCGAGCAGAACCACTTGGTGAACGCGTTGCGCTTTGAACTGGGCAAGCTGGAAGTACCCGCGATCCGAGAGCGCATGATCGGGCAATTGGCTTATGTGGATGCGGACCTTGCAGAACGTGTGGCCGAAGCGTTCGGCATCGCCGTGCCCGAGGTAGAGCTGCCATTGAACCACAGTATTCCTGCTGACGCCGATCCGCAAAGCGTGCAACCTTACGACCAGCCGATGACGCTGCAGCGTTCTGCCGCGTTGAGCATGCAGGATACGATCAAGGGATCGATAGCGACACGCTGTGTGGCGATCCTGGTCACCGATGAAGGTGCGGTGGAAGCTGCTGGATTGAAGAGCGCGTTGGAAGGCAAGGGCGCGGTGGTGAAGGTCATCGCACCGGTGAAGCGGGATATCGGGGCGGGGAAGAACAAACTGGCCGTGGACCATGGCCTGATGACCACAAGCTCGGTGCTGTTCGATGCCGTCGCCGTGGTGGGTGGGAAGGAGACATGGATGAAGTTACCCGATGCGAAGGACTTCGTGAGCGATGCGTTCCGCCACAGCAAGGCGATTGCTTGCATGGGTGATGCAATGGATCTGCTCGCCGTTTGGGGTCTTGTTCCATCTGCTGGAAAGCTGCCACCCGGTGTGGTGACCGGTCGCAGCGCAAAGAGTGTTGCGGCGTCCTTCATCGAGGCCATCGCCGCACACCGTCATTGGGAGCGTGAGGCCGATCCATTGACCGGGGAAGTCGGTCAAGGTCATTGAACTGAACAGAAGCAACCACCTATCATATGTACGACACCACCGCCGACCGCAAGATCATCCAACCCCACTACCAGAAGCTGAGCATCATCGTGCTGGGGCTGGTTGGCTTGTTCTATGGCCTTTCCTTCGCGGAACCCATCATCGTTCCCATTCTTTTCGCGCTGTTGTTGGCCATGCTGCTGAACCCCGTGGTCAACTTCATGACGCGCATGCGGCTGCCACGTGTTTTGGCGATCGCGCTCGCTGTGCTGTTGGCAATGTTCGCACTGGCCGGCTTAGGCTATTTCATCGTTACGCAAGCGGCGCACTTCAGCGATACCATGCCGCAGCTGAAGGAGAAGTTGAATACCCTGATGAACGAAGGCCAACGCTGGGCGCAGGATGCCTTCAACATGCGACGTAGTGAAGTGAAGGATGCCGTGGAGAAGGTGAAGGACGAAGGCATGGCCAAAGGTGGATCTTTCGTGGGCCAGACCTTGACCACTGTGGGGACGCTGTTCGCGTTCTTCTTCCTGCTGCCCGTGTTCACCTTCCTGCTGCTGCTGTACAAGCGGTTGCTGCTCACCTTCATTTCCAAATTGTTCCCGGCACAACAGCAACATGCCGTGGCCGATGTACTGGGCCAAACAAAAGGTGTTGTGCAGAGCTACCTCATGGGTTTGATCATGGAAGCAGGTATCGTGACCGTGTTGAACTGGGTGGGACTGATGTTGATCGGTGTGCAGTATGCCCTGCTGCTGGCGGTGATCGGTGCGGTGCTCAACCTGATCCCGTACATCGGGATGATCATTGCCACCATACTGCCCATGGTGATCGCGTTGGCGACGCAAGATCCTACTGCGGCGCTGTGGGTGCTCGCGCTGTACGCATTCGTGCAGTTCTTGGACAATAACTTCATCGTCCCCAATGTGGTGGCCTCGCGCGTGCAATTGAATGCCTTGGTCTCCATCCTCGTGGTGATGATCGGTGGTGCGGTATGGGGCATTCCGGGCATGTTCCTGTCCATCCCTATCACCGCCATGTTGAAGGTGATCTTCGATCGTGTACCGGGGCTCGAACCGTTCGGATATGTGCTCGGTGACGATGACCCCAAAAGCCAGCACGCCCTATTTCGCCTACCTGCGACCGCGAAGGCCAAGTGACCCGGATGCGTGCGGGTCCAATTCTCCTACCCCATTGATCCATGCCTACCAAGAAAGATCCTCATCTGGCACCTTTACCCGTTGTTGCACGAGCGGCCGGCCTGCGGTATGTGCGCGGCGACCCGCATGGCATCGAGCGCGTGGGACATGCGAAGAAATTCGCCTATGTGAAGGCTGGCAAGGCCATACACGACAAGGCCAACATGGAGCGGATCCAGCGGTTGGCCATTCCACCAGCCTGGGATCGCGTGTGGATCTGCGCCGACCCTGTCGGACATTTGCAAGCCACCGGTTATGACTTAAAAGGGCGCAAGCAATACCGCTATCATCCCGATTGGAGCGCGCAGCGGAGCCATACCAAGTTCACCCATGCCTTGGCCTTCGGTGCCCAGTTGCCCGCCATGCGCAGGCGCATAGAGAACGACCTGAAGCTATCCGGGCTTCCGCAGAACAAGGTCCTCGCGATAGTCGTGAGCGTGATGGACCATACGCAGATACGCGTGGGACAAGATGCCTACGCGAAGGAGAACGGAACTTTTGGACTGAGCACGTTGCGCGACCGGCACGTGAAGGGAGGTGGCGCCGGTGTGCGGTTCGTGTTCCGTGGAAAGACGGGGATCGATCATGATATCCGTTTGGGTTCCGCCCGGCTCTCGCGGTTGGTGATGCGCTGTAAGGAACTTCCGGGACAAGACCTTTTCCAGTATGTGGATGAGGAGGGTAGACCGAGACCGATCGACTCCGGAATGGTCAACGACTACATCCGTTCGATAAGTGGTGGCGTGTACACGAGCAAGGACATTCGCACTTGGAAAGGGACCGTACACTGCACGCGTGCATTGTTGGAACAGGGTGCGGCAGATACCGAGGCGCAGCGCCGCGAGAAGATCAATGCTGCGCTGGACGAGGTGGCCGCGCATTTGGGGAACACACGCGCAGTATGCCGGAAGTACTATGTTCATCCACGTGTGGTCGTGGCGTATGAAACAAGCGTATTGCCCACGGTGGCAGCGCTCGTTAAGGCAACGCGCGGCATGGCGCATGAGGAACGTGTGGTGATCAAGCTGCTGGGATCCCGTATCGTGGTGAAGTCGACGGACCTGCAGCGGAAACTTGAGAAGGCCGCTTGATAACGTGCGCTACGCGAAGTGGGTCGGTCAGGCCATACGCTTGAAGGATGCCGCGGGGAGCCAGCCGTCGGTGCCGCATTTTGCGCACTTGCCGTAGGGACGCGTCTCTTCGGTATTGCCGCATGTCCCGCAGCTGGCAGGTCCGCTGGCGAGTTGATCATACGGTATCAGTTCATTGGACCATCCCACATGGATAGGCAGTCCGGGAAGCACGTCCTCGTCCATTTGGAAGAAGACACTGAGATCGCCATCCACTTCAACGTGGGCGGCTTTCACCTGCCCCAAGTGTTCTACATGATGAGTGCGCAGATCACCGAAGAACTCATCGAGCGAAAGCCCTTCTTCATTTAATGCCTCGCGGTCCACCACACCGTTCTCAAGCACCTTCACCACCTTGCCTTCCACCCATTCACCTACGCGAGGGGCGCGATTGGTCCATTGGTTCATCAAGCGATAGAGCAGCAGTACAACGAATATCGCGATCACGGCCGGCAGAAGTGGTACATCGCGGTAGAACATGGGGTCGCCAGCTGCAGAACCCAGCCCGATAATCACGATGAGTTCCAGAACGCTGAACTGGCGTACCTCCTTCTTTCCGGTCAGCTTGAACAAGAGCAGCAGCACCACGCACATGAATGCGCTGCGCGCTGCCGTTTCCAGCAGGAATGTCCACGACCGGCCATCGCCGATCAGGATGCGCTGCCAATCGTTCATGTCGGTGCCTGTTACTCCGGGATGACGATCAGGTGAAGTTGACCTGAGGGTTGTTGCGGTTTCGGGTCGGCAGGATGAGGCGTCCCAGGTTGTAACGGTTGGCCGGGATGGGTCGGTACTTCCTGCGGTGTGGTGCTCGGCGTGCCGGGCACCGGCGGAGTGACCGGTCTTTCCGGAACGGGATCCTTTTGTGGTGCTGGGGTCGGTGGCGGTTCGCGCACAGGAGCGGGCGGATCGTCCGAAGGATCAGGTAGTGCGAAGAAGGTGTTCCGTGCAGTGATGGATGTAGGGTTCATGCTTTCCATGATCGTGTTTGTGTTAGTACTGGTTCCTTTCAGTCAAAAGGGGACGAACGAACGACGGGCCACCGCAGTGGCCCGTCGTCTTCATCAGGTGTAGGTTACTTCCACCAAAGCATACCTCACCGAGTTCAATGTCCGTCGTTGTCCTTGTCGGAGTCGGTCGTCTTGTCCACAGCCTCCTTTTGGCGATCCCACCAAGTCTTGGTCTCGTCAGCCGTTCGGCGCCCTTCCGTTTTCACGGTGCTCCAATCGGTGGAGGTGCTGGCATCCATTTTACCCAGAGTTGCGTCGATGCGAGCGATGTTGGAGCCCAGTTCAGCGATCACCGCTTCGGTCTCGGTCTTTTTCTTCGCATCCTTGATCCCTTCGTTCAGGCGCTCTTGCTCACGGATCTGACGCTCTTCCAGCGTGGCGCGCAGGTCCCGCAATTCCTTGGTCGCTTCGGTGCGCTCGTCGAGCCACTCTTCGCTGTTCTCTGTGGTCGCCTTGTTCATCTCTGAACTGTTCTCCTGCATTTGGTCATTGGTCTTCTCCGTGGCATCTCCAGGTTCGCTCGCACAGGAGGTAAAAAGAAGCCCTCCGACAAGAAAGGAGGTGGTCAACAACATCGTGGTTTTCATGGGTTGGGGTTTACGGTGTCCTGCATCCCTTTCAACTCACGGGCCGATCATGCCACAAAGCCGTCCGAGCGTGTTTTCAGTGTTCTACTGCGGAGCGGTTTCCACAGCACGGGGAGAAGGATACCCAAAGCGGTTGGCCGGATCGATCCCGGATCGGCTTCGGGTCGGCGAACATTCGAGCAGGAATGATCTCCTCGCTTGTCTGCTCGGTGAGTAGTTCTTATACCCATTCTTAGTTCAGGACAGCCCCAAGGCTGGGCTGGACTTAGAAGTGGTAAATGCGCGTGAGACAATACGTTTGGCTCGATGAGCCGTATGGCAAGATCGGGCCATTACGAATTGCGGAACGGTATTATGTGCCACGAAAAAGCCCCTGCTCAAGGCCGGGGCTTTTCTGCTGGAACATCGGTGTATCAGTCTTTTGTTGAGGTGGGCGCTCCATCATAACTGTCACCGTCGTTGTCCAAATGCACGTCGGATCCATCTTCCGCATCGACTGCACCGTCCCGATCGTCATCCCTAAGATCGGCCTCCTCTTCATCGCCCAG
>Ga0209181_10001694_pt1 | contig 37801 bp, 32 predicted proteins | sample MAT05_FD_187208 | JGI IMG/M metagenome (GOLD analysis project Ga0209181, IMG submission 187208) | Freshwater microbial communities from Lake Fryxell liftoff mats and glacier meltwater in Antarctica - MAT-05 (SPAdes) (version 2) | ecosystem: Environmental > Aquatic > Freshwater > Ice > Liftoff... | reverse complement strand
ATAAAATTATTGCAAGATATATTTTCAGGTATTAACGTAAATAATTATTTCTATTTTTATATTTCGGAATTTATTTGCGCTGCCTCATTATGTTGTTGATATATTGCAATGCCATTTATAAAAAAAATTAAAGCGAATAGCATGTTGCTGCTGAACATTTAGCCCGGACTGCAGTGGAAAGCGCCCCTAAGGGCCTTGCAACGAAAGGCCGGTGCAGATGTTTTTGGCATGTGTGTATTTGCTGCTCCAAAATTTTTATTTTTTTCTACTATTTATTTTGTTCATTTATACAAATTCATGACTGGATCAGGTTATTAATATTGGGTCGAGCAGGGCTACTGCAATCCATAAAATTGAATTAATTCATGTATTCCGCTTCGAAAAACATATAGTAATGAGATAAAAATGCCTGTGTTTTATTACTTTAGTGCCAAAATAGCGTTGTAGATGAAAAAACTGATTTTAATTGCATTTGTTGGTATTTGTATGGCTGCTCAGGCACAAACTACTATTTCTGTTGAGGATTTATGGTCTACTTATAGGTTTTATCCTAGCGGTATTGACGATTTGCGCAGTATGAACGATGGTTTGCATTATACCCTGAATGCGGAGGGAACTGCAATTGTGCAATATGATTATGCTAGCGGGAAAAAAATTGGTGACATATTTAATATAAACCAAACGCAAGGTGCAGTAACCCAATTTATGGAGTATAAATTTAATGACGACGAAACATCAGTATTGCTTACTACAAGTATGACTCCGCGTTATCGGCATGCCACATTTGATGAGAATTACGTTTACGATTTAAAAGCTAAAAAAACTACGCGTTTATCGGAAAAAGGGTTGCAGATGTATGCTGATTTTGCACCAAAAGGTAATCAGATTGCCTATGTAATTGATAATAATATGTATTACAAGGATCTAAATACAGGAACCGAAGTGCAGCTAACGGATGATGGCCGTTTAAATGCAATTATAAATGGCGGAAGCGATTGGGTGTATGAGGAAGAGTTTGTGCTCGTTCGTTCATTTGAATGGAGCCCTGACGGCAATATGATTGCATATTATAAATTCGATGAAACGGAAGTTCAACAATTTGATATGATGACCTATATGGGTGAATTATATCCGAAGAACTATGAATTTAAATACCCTAAAGTAGGAGAGCAGAATAGCAAAGTGGGCATTTACATTTATAACCTTACAACCAAACAAACGCAAAAGGTTAATATCGAGAAGCCATACGAATATATTCCGCGTATAAAGTGGAATAACGATGGCAGTTCACTTATTGTTTATACCATGAATCGGCTGCAAAATGATTTGGAGTTATTTATAGTGAATCCTACAACTGGTAGTTCGAAAACATTTTTTAGTGAAACGGCTACTTATTATCTTGAAATAAATGATGATTTAACTTTTTTGGCCGACAATAAAACGTTTATCTGGAAAAGTGAACAAGATGGATTTTACCATTTGTATTTATACAATATGGAAGGTAAATTAATTAATCAGATTACTAAAGGAAATTTTGAAGTAACAGCAGTGCTTGGTGTTGATGAAGCTAATAAGTTGGTGTATTACATGAGCACCGAGGAATCGCTTTTCGAACGCCATTTATATGCTGTGCAGTTGGATGGAAAAAAGAAGCAAAAAATTACTAGCAGAGCAGGAAGCAATAGCGTTGATTTTAGTAAAGGATTTAAATATTTTATTAATACAAATTCCACGTTCATGCAACCGAATTATATCAGCTTGTGCAATAGTTCGGGAAAGGAAATTCGCGTATTAGAGGATAATAAAGATTTACAAGATGACGTAAATAAGCTTGACATCAAGGCGCCTGAATTTTTCAGCTTTACTACATCGGAAGGTATTTCATTAAATGGATATATGATAAAGCCTGCAAATTTTGATGCCAGCAAAAAATATCCAGTATTTATGACATTGTATGGTGGACCAGGCTCACAAGAAGTGTTGCAGGGTTTTGATGGATTTAATATGATGTGGCATCAAATGCTTGCACAAAAAGGATATATAATTGTTTGCGTTGATAATCGCGGAACGGGTGGACGCGGTCGCGATTTTAGACAAGTTACCTACAAGCAATTGGGTAAGTATGAAACGGATGATCAAATTGAAGCCGCAAAATGGTTGGCAGGTCAATCGTATGTGGATGGCACGCGCATAGGTATTTGGGGCTGGAGTTACGGTGGATATATGTCGGGTTTATGTATAACACGAGGAGCCGATTACTTTAAAACGGCAATTGCAGTTGCGCCAGTTACCAATTGGAAATACTACGATAATATTTATACTGAACGATATATGGGAACGCTACAAAGCAACCCAACTGGATTCGATAGCAATGCACCAATGGCATATGCAGATAAGTTAAAAGGAAATTTTTTATTGGTTCACGGAACAGGAGATGATAACGTACATTTTCAAAATTCTGTTGAATTAATTAATGCACTGGTACGCAATAATAAGCAGTTCGACTTAATGGTTTATCCTGACCGAAATCACGGTATTTACGGTGGTAAAACAAGATTGCATTTATACAATTTAATGACGAATTATATTTTGGAAAACTTATAATAGATGAGTAATGAGAAATTAGTGGGTTAGCGGTAATTCGAATTTTATACAAATAATTTTAATTTATAGGAAAATTGGCATGCGAGAATAAATAACTGCCAAGCTTGCAGTTACCACACATCACTCATGTCCGCTTGCGGACAACTCATTACTTATAGCCTCAAAAATGAGCTTATTGATTCTCTTTTCCATTGAAAGGATTAAATTCGCGGTTGCCTGTATTTATAGTTTTGGCACGATGCACAGTTTTGTTACCAAATTTTTTATTTATTGCATCTAATGCTTGATACAATTTAATATTATTTTCAGTATCGCTAAATAAATTGATTTGCTGTTTTCCGTGCATTAAATTGCTGAAACCTACACCAATTAAGCGAATTGGACGTTTTTCGCGGTTCATACTTTCTAATAATGTTTTGGCTTTTGCAATTAATACATTATCAGATGCCGTAAAGTCGAGACTTACTTGTTTACTTATTGTTTCGAAGTTAGCATAGCGCATTTTAATAATTAAGCATGAGGTTAGAAAATTTTCTTTGCGCATTTTAAATGCCAATTGTTCTATTAGCGACACAACAAATGTTTCTAAATATTCGTATTCGGTAACATCTTTTTCAAATGTATTTTCCGATGAAATAGATTTGCGGTCGGTATAGGGAATTACAGGATTGTTGTCTATTCCATTTGCCTTATTCCACAAAACAATTCCAAATTCACCAAATTTTTCTTCTAAATCGCTGATTTGCAGTGCTTGTAAATCGCTCACCATTTCAACGCCCATTTCTTTTAATTTCGGATACGTTTTTTCGCCAACGCCTGGTATTTTGGTTACGTGCAACTTGGCAAGAAATGCCTTTTCTTCACCCGCAGGCACTTGTAAGAATCCATCTGGCTTGGCTTCAGAGGTCGCAATTTTTGCTACCGTTTTATTGGTGGATAAACCAAATGAAATGGGCAAACCAGTTTCTGTTCGCACTAAATCTCTTATTTCTTTTGCCAATTTAAAACTTCCGAAAAATGTATCCATGCCAGTTAAGTCAATATAAAATTCATCAATCGACGATTTTTCCAAAACAGGAACCCTTGCAGTAATTATATCAGTTACTTTTTTCGAATAATCAGCATAATCGTGGTACGACCCATGCAAAAATATTGCCTCAGGGCAAAGGCGCTTTGCCATTGTTGTAGCCATTGCCGAATGTATTCCAAATTTTCTTGCTTCATAACTACAACTGGCAACAATTCCGCGTTCGGCAGTTCCACCAACAATTACAGGCTTCCCTTTCAGCGAAGGATCTTTAATCACTTCCACTGAAACAAAAAAGGAATCGAGGTCCATATGTAAAATCGAACGATGCATCGGCGCCTTTAAAAGTTATTAGTTAAGTAATATAAAACTTGCTTTAGGTATAGTGATTTACAATTTATGGATTGAAAGTGATTCATTATTATTTCAAAAAATCAACAAAACTTGATTTGATTAAAAATTGAAAGTGGCATTTAATAATAATAATAAGATCAATTACTTTCTTGCACGTAAAATCTTAATTAAACTATTTATTTAATCTTCAGATTGACTTAATTGATTGCTGTTCAATTTTATTCAATCGCATTCAATTTTATTCAATTTTGTTCAATCCCAAACAATCCTACCTACTGGATAGCGCTTATGCGTTACTTCCTTGTAAGCTGAGTGTTCATAAACAAAAACTAATTGTGCCCAAGCATCATTTGCAAATTCAAGGTTGGCTTGCTGTTTGGCAATTAATTTGGCTTTAAGTTCTGGGTTGCCTTTTAATATTTCTGCAGCTAAATCTTCAAAAACATAATCACTAAACCATTCTTTCTGCATTAAAATCGCATCAAAATAACCCCAAGCAAAAAAGGAATCTGGGGCTTGTGGTTCAAGTGTTTGAATTAAATAATTATTTGCATCTTGATTCATGTAAATAATGTAATCACCTTTATAATATTGAATTTTTTGGGTTTCAGAACGCACAGTAATATTACTATGTAAATAGTGGCCCTCAAAAGCGTTTGCTGTATTCTTAAAGTCTTCGATATAATATACTTCAACTTCCATAACCGTATCTTTTTCGAGTTGTTGCATTACTATTTTATTTATTTTAAGCCTTTCTATAATATAACTCCATGCCTTGGGAATAATATATGCTTTAGGTGCAGCAATAACAGTTGTCGGCATGTAGCTGTCGTAAAACGGAATGTATTTTTCGAAGGGTTCATTTTTATCGTAATACAACCGCGGTAAACCACTTACTTCACTTGGTTTATATTTAGCCGTATAACCTTTAAATAGGAATTGTTCGTGTTGGGCATCATTTAATTCCCAATTAATTGCGAATGATTTGGAGGTTCTTACTGCAGTTTTTGATGCATTGCGCACACGCATTATTTCTGTGGCATGTGCGTTACTATACCTGATATAAATTTCGAGCAAGGCTCGTGTAGCTGCAACCCGCTGCGGATATGGTTTTAACATATGTGTTTCTGGCATGAATCCCAAAGTATTAAACATGGCAGTATAGCCAGTTGAATATCGTCCTAAATCTAAAAATCCGGCAATACCATCATCCGGTATTTTTTTAATTTCATTTACGTAAGGACACATCGGGAAACCAGCTTTTTCCATTTCTTTATATAAAACAGGCAACATGGAATTTTTTAAATAATCGCCTAATGGTTGTGCCAGTTTATTGTGTTGCGTTGAAATGAGCGTCATTACATATTGATAATCTGCTCCATTACTAACATGTGTATCAACAAAAACATCTGGGTCCCATTTTCGGTAAATTTGTGTAAAGCTTTGTGCATTTAATGTTTCGTTTTTTATGAAGTCGCGGTTTAAATCGAAATTGCGGGCATTTCCCCTAAAACCAAACGATTCGGGTCCGTGTTGATTTACGCGTGATGTAGCATTTCGATTTAATGCGCCATCGATATTATAAACTGGTATAATGCAAATAACTAGATTACTTAGTTTATTTTTTAAATCAGCATCCTTACTCAAGGCATCAGTAATTTGAATGCAGGCATCAATTCCGTCTGGCTCACCAGGGTGAATTCCATTATTAATTAGCAAAATAGATTTACCCTTCGACCTAGCAGCTTCGGGATTAAAATCTTTATCGCCATCAATAATTAATAGGTGCAACGGATGTCCGCTTTCAGTTGGTCCCATTTGCATTAATTGCATAAACTCGGAGGTGGAATCCAACATTTTGAAATATGCTATTACTTCAGCATAAGGTGGCGTTTTATTTTCGTTGCTTAGCGTTGTTATTTGTGTTGAAGCCATTGTTGTAATCATTATTAAAGTTAATAAAATACCAGTTTTGGGCATGCGCTATATTTTAAACGAAGGTAATAATTGATTTGTTAAGAAAATGGCATAAAAAAACCTTTCAGTTTTGCCGAAAGGTTCACGTGTGTGTGTTTACAATGAAATTATTCCACTACGATAGTTCCATTATCAATGTCAAATAATAGTTCTATGGTATTTGATTTCTTTTTACAATTTATTGTAGCTGAGTATAAACAATCCTGGCTATAGTTATTCTCAATGGTATGCGCTTCCCATAAACCTTCATACAAGGCATAATTAACAACCTTAATATCATGCGTTCCTTTTTTAATTTTTGCAGAAACTGAATTGGGCTTGCTTTCCTTCTCCACTGTTGATGTAGCCACCAACTTGCCATCTACATAAAGTTCTGTCTTGCAATCGTGATCATAACCGTCAACTATTCCTTTAAAAGAATACTTTACGGTTAGGTCAACCATCTTTTCCATTCCAACTTCAGAAGGATTTGTAAAGCCAAAAGCAACGATAGTTGCGCAAATCATCAAAATTCCTGTTATCTTCTTCATGCTCTTTTTTTGCAAATATAAGTGCTAAATTTTGAACTTATGTATCCCAACTTTATGATGCTCAGTTACTATTGATACCATTTTATTAAAATCGGTTGCATTCGCTACAAAATCGGCATCGCTTACATCAAAAATCAGCGTTTTTTGGTCAACATTTTGCCTAAAATGCTCTAAATAAACGGTTTCAATCTTTTTTAAATAGTCTTTTTGAACGGTTTGTTCAAATTCGCGACCTCTTTTTACAATATTGGAAACTAGCCTGTCGAGGTCTGAATGCAGGTAAATCACGATATCGCTTTTTCTTGTTTTGGGGTTCAGGATATTAAAAATCTTCTGGAAGAGATTAAATTCGGTTTCATCAAGATTCACTTTGGCATAAAGCAGCGATTTGTTAAACAGGTAGTCGATTACATAATGTTGCAAAAACATGTCCTGCTCGCTTAGGTCTTCATTGAGTTGCTCATAGCGTTCAGCCATAAAGAACATTTCCATCCCGAGCGCATAATCTTGCTGTTTAACAAAAAACTTTTGGAGAAAAGGGTTGTCGGCAAATGTTTCCAAAATGAGCTTAGCATTTAGTTCAGCTGCCAATTGCTTAGAAAAGGAGGTCTTGCCAGATCCAATATTGCCTTCTACCGTAATAATTCTATAATCCATTGATAATTGCTCCGTTAAGTGCCAAAAATACGCTAAACCACTAAAATTGCCATGTTTGGATAAAAAATCGGGAAGAAAGGTGCGCGTTCAAATCAAAATTGATAAATCGCGTCTACTGGCTTGGCAGTTAATTCATCTTTGCAGGTAAGGTATAACTCCGCTATGGATTGATGTAAAACTGGGTGCATTAAATCAGGTGCAATCTCCTTCAGCGGCTCTAAAGTAAACTTGCGCTCAGCTATATGAGCATGCGGAATAGTTAACACAGGTGATTCTACGGCAATTGAGTCAAAAAATAAAATATCGATATCAATTACCCTCGGCGACCATTTTTCGGAACTATCGCGACCTAATAAAAATTCTACCTGCTTAATTAAATGCAATGTTTCAAGCGGGGAGCAGGGTGTTGTTATTTTAATAGCTTGGTTGTAGAATAACGGTTGATGTGGCTTTCCCCAAGGCTCGGTCTCGTAAATATGCGACTGAAGCTCAATTCGCCCCAAGAACATGCGAATAGCAGTGGTAGCTTTCGAAAGATTCTCCGTGCGGTTTCCTAAATTTGTGCCTAACAATAAATAGGCAATATGTTCCGTCATCATAAGCTATAGAGGAGTTATGTAAATAATCAACGATTCAGTTCGAAATTTAGTGCATATTTATTAAAAAAAACAAATAAAATAAGAAAAATTATGAAAGAGTTCTTCCGTTCCTTCTTCGCAAGCCTTCTTGCCTTCCTTGTATTCTTCATTTTGGTATTCTTTATAATAGCTGGAATAGTTGGCGCAATTTCTGGCCAATTTGAAGAAAAAGCTACTGTAGTAAGCGAAAATTCAGTGTTGAAGCTCAATCTCAATTATGCAATTCAGGAACAAACACAATCGGGTTTGCCATCTGGGTTAGGACTTTTAGGTTTTGATGCGGACAGAGGAATGGGCTTAAATGATATCTTGGCAGCCATAAAAAAAGCAGAAACCGATGATAAAGTTAAAGGGATTTACCTCGAATTGGGCTTAAATAGTAACAGCTATGCTACTTTACAAGAAATTAGAGATGCGTTGGGGGATTTTAAGCAGGCTAGTGGCAAGTTTGTTGTGGCTTATGGAGAAGTGATTTCTCAAAGCAGTTTTTATGTAGGTAGTGTTTCCGATAAAGTATATCTAAACCCTGCAGGTGCAATCGATTTTAAAGGATTGAGCGCGCAACTTTCATTTTATAAGGGCACATTGGATAAACTTGGCGTTAAAACACAGATTTTTTATGATGGTAAATTTAAGAGTGCAACAGAGCCTTACCGCATGGAAAAAATGAGTGATGAAAATCGTTTACAATTGGAAGAATTTTTAAATGGTTTATTTGATGAAAATTTGAAAGAAATTAATGAGAGTAGAAATCTTTCAGTAGAAAAATACAAATTAATTGCTGATAGTCTCTTAGCAGTTTATCCGGCAGAAGCTGTGCGTGTTGGAATTGTTGATGCATTAAAGTATTACGATGAAGTTGAAGCAGAATTAAAATCAAGATGTGGTTTAAGTGATGCTGATGAAATAAAATACGTGACTCTTCACGATTATTATTCAACACCTAAAAATGAAAAAAGTGAATCAGTAGATGGTAAAATTGCTATTGTATATGCTGATGGAACTATAATTGATGGCAGCGGTGATAATGGATATCTAGGTTCTAAAAATTTTACGGAAATGATGCAGGCCGTTAGAAAAGATAAAGAAGTTAAAGCCATGGTATTACGTGTAAATTCACCTGGTGGTTCTGCTGTAGCAAGCGATATTATGTGGAGAGAAATTGAAATTACCAAAAAGCAAATGCCAGTTGTTGTATCAATGGGCGACTATGCTGCAAGTGGTGGATATATGATTTCGTGCAATGCTAATAAAATTTATGCGCAACCAAATACATTAACTGGCAGTATTGGTGTGTTTTTAATTGTTCCTGAAATTTCTGATTTTATGAATAATAAAATAGGCATCACTTTCGATACCGTAAACACTTCCGCTTCGTCTGATTTCCCATCTATAACTAGAACGTTTTCAGCACGTGAGCAATCCATTTTACAAGCTGGTGTAGATGCTACGTATTTACATTTTAAACAAATGGTAGCAACAGGCAGAAACATGTCGGTTGAAAATGTTGAAGCCATAGCGCAAGGTCGCATTTGGATAGGCTCAAAAGCCAAAGAAATTGGATTAATTGATGAAATTGGTGGCATTGATGAAGCCATTGCTGGTGCCGTAAAATTAGCTGGCATTAAAACCTATAGCATTGCAGAATTTCCAGAACAAAAAGCCAGTATGCTCGATGATATTGTTTTAAGTTTAACCGAAAAAACCGCTGCTCAAATGCAAGCAGAACAACTAGGCGTTTTATATCCGCATTACTTAACTTTAAAAGAGTTAATGTATCGTCCGGTTATGCAAGCGCGTATGCCATACGAATTGGTTATTCAATAATGCATGGGGCCTCAGTCTGTGTCGGGTCTATGACCCGACACGGACTAAATAACGCGGCTTCAGTCGAATTATAGACTCGGCTGGAACCGCGTCTTCGATTTGTCATGATGAAGTAAACGTTAATGTAACTTAGCGTAGATGTTTTTATTGTGACATATCAACTAATTTATGCCATTATTTTTGGTTCAATCAATTCACAATAAACAATCAATATGAAGCAAATTACCACAACATTATTACTTGTATTATTCACCGCTTTTGCATTTGGTCAAAATGAAGGAGAAATTACAGGCAAAGTTTTAGACGAAGCAACAAAATCGAGTATTCCATTCGCACACATGAAATTGAGTAACAAAGGTGTTACTATTAATGAATTGCAATCGGATGTAAACGGCATTTTTGTTTTTAAACCACTAAAGCCAGGTAAATATGATATTACTGTTATTTACATGGGATTTGATACCGCTGTTTACACGGGCTTAGAGGTTTCAGCTCGAGGTATTAATTATCAGGAGTTTTTATTATCCGAAGGCATTGGATTAAAGGAAGTAGTAATTCGGCCACCTTTAGTTACCAAAGAAATTACCGAAGTTATTACAACGTTTACAGCTGAAGATTTAGGCAACATGGCTATTGACGACATTACCGACGCTATAGCTACAGTTGCTGCTGTGCAAGTTGATGAAAGGTCTGGCGGTGTATTTGTTGGAGGTTCGCGAGAAGATGCTACATTATATGTTATTGATGGTGTAAAGGTAATTGGCAGTTTTACATTGCCATTAAAAGCTATTCAAGAAGTTAATGTTATAACTGGTGGTATTCCTGCAAATTATGGTGATGTAACTGGAGGTATAATTGAAATTACTACCAAAGGTTTTGGGGGAGCTTATTAATTGAATTGCAGTTTTAACCCAAATTAATCAATAGGCATTAGCAAATCAACCAAACTATTGATTTATTTGGATTAAACCTGAATAGCAAACAATTTGAAAGGAGCTGTTTTTGTATTGGAATACCTGATTTTATTACAAAATGCAAGATAATAATATTTCCATTGCTTGTTCTGGGTTTATGATGAGTTATATTTTTCATGATTATTGATTTTGGTTGAACGTAAAAAGCCGACATTGGTGTGTCGGCTTTTTTTGCATTAATTTAACTATACAATTTACAAATTATTTTTATTAAACTTACGTAAGTATGTTAAACATTTTTGAGTAAAACATGAAATAATATTCATATTTTTTTTAATTAAAAATCATTCACTTATTGTAACCGTATAACGTATTAGTTTCTCATAATCATAATAGTATTCATTTTCTAACATTTTCATAGGTGGATTTGGAGCCATATAAATAATAAAACTATTATCAGACAATACGGCACCCTCAGTATAGAAAAGTAAATCGTCTTCTTTATAACTTGAAATTTGTTGACGAGTAATTACACCATTTTGGTTATAAGTTATTGCAAATGCTGTGGCTGAATTTTGCTGTATTGGGAAAGGGACGTATTCAATTGGCTCGCTATTATTTGTAACATCTATATTATTTTTATGGTCATTTAAAAATATAACAAGTAAATTATTCGCAAAAATTGCTTCTGATGCAAAAGCTATTTCTCTTCCTCCTTTTGAATTTTGGTGCACTTGTATAAATTCGTGAGTCATGTCGCTTGCTTTCGGTCCATAAGTCATAATCAAAATTGAACCTTTCTCAAAAGATGCTATATCACCAGCTGTATATATTTTCCGTTGATAAACTGAAATAAACCTACCATCTTCAAATTGCGGAATATCTCCAGTTGGCCCTAATTGAGATACTCCGGGAACATTCATTGATTTTTCAAGTTTACTTTGCGCAAATGCAACATAAACAAATTTGCTAAGTTCTTCAGCGCTAAAACTAGTTAATTGCAAATTTTGAACTTTCAATGTTTTTAAGTCCAATTCCAAATAAAATCCTCCACTAAATGAGTTTGCTCTATCATCTTCTGACCAAGTACCATATTGAATAAGTTTGCCATCCGCCAGGACATTGTTCACATCAGCAACAAAACCACTATTTACGGGGATATTTTTAAATTCAGAAGTTTGGCCTTCAGGGTCGGTTACATAGCATCCGTAAGTTCCTATTTTTGTTTTACCTTTTCCAGCATATTTAATACCAAACCAATACCAAGAACCATCGTCACCTAAAAAATTTGAAACATCATAATTGAATTCCTTTTGATCAAATTGAAATTGAATATTCTTTTGATAAAGTAAATTTAAGTTTTCGTCAATTATGGCAATTGAGGTACTATTATATAGATATGAAATAGAACTTGACGAATTATACGACTGCAAACCAGGATTAATGCGAACTGTAAAATATTTTTTGTTTTTTGATTGTAAAGGGGAAGGTGAATACCGAAAAGGATTCGAATTCGATTCAGTTTCAATTAATTTTTTTACTTCACCTATTTGATTAGCTTGATAATCATAAGTTGCCCCAAAAATGCTAGCCAACTCATTTTTATATTCTTTTTTTAAAAAATAAATATTTTTACCCAATTGGAATAAATCCCAATCTTCGTCATCTGGTAACTTTACTTTATTAATTATAGCCTTACCGTCTAGATAGTATGTAAATTCCTTTTTTGAGGAAACCCATTTATAATTATATCGATTTGAATTTTTTATATCACCTTCAAATGAATTTTCTATAGGCACATCAGCTAATCCTTCTTTGATTCGAATTTGTTGGCTTTTACATGGATGGGAAGCTGCTAATAGTGTAACTATCAAACATAACGATAAAACTGATTTCATAGTAATTTGGTTTTCAATAACATTTAAGTGACAATTCAAAGTTAAATAAATTTAATTACAATCAACCTTTCTGGAAACTTTTATTCAATTTTGCATAGGCCATGCTCTTTTTCAAATTTTGAGCTAGAGTGTTTTCTAACGCCAGCGATGTTTTTAAATGGGTGTAAAATTTAAAAATTTCCGCATAATACCTTAAATTTATACCTTAATTAAATTAGTATGCTTAAAATTTCACAGTTCTTGTATTTCGCTACAATCACAGCTGCCGTTTGTTTCATGATTCAACGAAATGTAACAAATGAAGCAGCAGAAGAAACAGCAGTAGACGAATGGCTTTACGCCCAAAAGGCTTTCCCTTATGGCAAGGCTGATAAATTCGCTCAACGTAATGCCGTTGCACATATGCAAGCTGCGCGTGAACAACAAAAATTATTTAAAACTGATGCCGATGGCGACGATTGGGATTTTATAGGCCCGCTGAACATTGGCGGTAGGGTATTAGATATTGATTGTCCTGCCGGAAACGAAAATGTTATTTACGTCGGTACCGCTTCGGGTGGTGTGCTAAAATCAACAAATGGTGGTGAAACTTGGGCAAATATTTTCGACGGTGAATCAACTTTATCCATTGGCGATATTGCGATTGATCCTGTAGATACCGCAACTATTTATATCGGAACTGGTGAGCCTGGCAATGGTGTTGGTTCCGTAACTTATGATGGAAATGGTATTTATAAATCTACTAATTCTGGTGCAACTTGGACTAACATCGGCTTAACTGAAGGCGGAAATACAGGACGAATTGCCATCAACCCAAATAATACCCAAATTATTTTCGCAGCTATGCTTGGCGATTTATTTGAAAATACTTCCGACAGGGGAATTTATAGAACTGAAGATGGCGGTTTAACTTGGGATAAAGTTTTATATATTAATGATTCAACTGGTGGAATTGACGTTGCTATAAATCCCGAAAACCCCAATATTATTTATGCGTCAACATGGGAACGCGTACGCAGATATAATCGTCGCGATTACGCTGGACAAGGCAGCAGAATTTATCGCAGCGAAAACGGTGGCGATACATGGGAAATGCTTACAACAGGTTTGCCTTTTGGAACTTCCGAATTATCTAAAATTACCATATCCATAGCACCAACAAATCCAGATATTATTTATACCTCTATTGTTGGTAGCAACGATAAATTAAAAGATATCTATAAATCAACAAATGCAGGCGACACTTGGACTGCATTAAATTGTGCACCAGAAGTTGCCACTACCTCTCAAGATAATTGGTTTGGTGGTGTGCGTGTTGACCCAAACGATGCTAATACTATTTATTGGATTGGATTTACCTGCTCACGCAGTTTTGATGGTGGAAATACTTGGTCGGGATTTGCTACTGATGCCCATGTTGATTGTCATGCATTGTATGTATCGCCAATCAACGAAAATTTTAAAATAATGGGCAGCGATGGCGGTTTATTTTTTACAGATAATAATTTTAGTTCATTTACTTATGATCAAAATATTCCTATTACACAATTGTATACGATGGATGTTTTTCCAGGTGATACATCGTTAATTATTGCTGGTGCTCAAGATAATGGGAGCTTTATTAAAAACCCTGCTAATTTTTGGGAATTTGCCAATTGGGGCGATGGTGTTAGTACTAAATTTGTTCCGGTTGATGAATATTCTTTTTATGCTAATTATCAATACGGTGGTTATTATGGCTATGTTGGTGGTGATGTAATGAATTTATCAGGCGTCGATTTTTTCGACAGATTTAATTGGCGCAGTCCGATCGAATTAAATCCGCTGAATCCAAAAACAATTTATTTCGGTGGAAGCAAAATGTACCGCTCCCAAAATTATGGAAATACAGCAACTAACATCAGCGGCGATTTGTCAAATGGTAGTCAAGGAATTGGATTAACATTTGGCACAATTTTCACCATTCACAATGCGCCTGCCGATACTAATTACATTTATGTTGGAACCGACGATGCTAACGTTTGGCGCAGCAGCGATTATGGTGATAGTTGGGATTTAATTACAGCAGGTTTACCTTATCGCTATTGCATGAGCATTGAAACCGACCCTGATGATGCTGAAACTGTTTATGTTACCTTTAGCGGATTCCGCTGGGCCGAAAGTATTGCCCATATTTATAAATCAACCAACGCAGGTGATACTTGGTCGCCAATTGATGGCGACATGCCAGATATTCCTGTTAACGACATTCAGGTTTTTAGAAGAAATGATACAACTGGACTTGTTGTTGGAACCGACGTGGGCGTTTATTACAGTTATAACGATGGCGCTAATTGGAGCGCCTTGGGCACTGCAATGCCAATTGTTTCTGTATATGAAATGTATTACGATAGTGCATCAAATTATATTTTTGCAGGAACGTATGGAAGAGGCGCATGGAAAATGAAAATGCCAGTCAAAGAACAGGAACCTGTTGTTGTAAATAATTTGGATATTGCAGATTATGCTATTTATCCAAATCCTACGGCAAATCAACTAAATATTAAATTGAACAATGCGTTCAGCGAACTTAAAACAACTGTTTTATCGATGGATGGGCGAATTATGCTGCATCAAAATGATAAAAACACCGATAACTTAAAACTTAATCTCAAATCGTTACCGCCTGGAACTTACTTAGTTAAAGTGCAGTCAGGTAATGATTCAATAGTGAAAAAAGTAGTTAAATCCTGAAATTTCAGCTCATAAAATATAACTAATCCACGATTGCCACCAAGTGTAATTTTGCTGTTTGGTGGCAATCTGTTAACTTTGTGTTTTAATGCAAAGCCGCATTATACTTGACAGTCTTAAATTCCAACTCACCATTGAGCGGCTGTGCCATCAATTGATAGAGAATCATGGTGATTTTTCCAATGCATGTTTGATAGGAGTGCAGCCCAGAGGCGTTTTTCTGGCTAAACGCATAAAGTCCAAGCTAGAAGATTTGTTGCCTGCCGTTAAAGTGAATTTTGGTATTTTAGATGCCACTTTTTACCGCGACGATTTCCGTCACCGCGAAAAACCGCTGCTCGCCGAAGAAACAGACATCGATTTTGTGATAAAAGGGAAAAATGTTATCCTCATTGATGATGTTTTTTATACTGGTCGCACTATTCGAAGTGCCTTGGATGCCCTGCTTGACTTTGGCAGACCCGAAAAAATTGAATTATTAGTATTAATAGACCGACGCTTAAGTCGCCACGTACCTATTACTCCCGATTATGTTGGTAAAACCATTGATGCCGTTACTAGCGAAAAGGTGAGAGTAGAATGGAGCGAATCAGGTGCGGAAGATAAAGTTTGGATTATACCATCTAAAGATTAAAATGAGTAATCTAAGTGTCAATCATCTAATCGCAATAAAGGATCTTCAACCTGAAGACATTCAGCTAATTTTAAATACTGCCGATAATTTTAAGGAAGTATTAAATCGCCCCATAAAAAAAGTGCCTACGCTGCGCGATATCACTATCGCAAATATATTTTTCGAAAATAGCACACGCACCAGAATATCTTTTGAATTAGCGGAAAAACGTTTGAGTGCCGATACCATAAATTTTGCTTCATCAGGTTCATCTGTAAAAAAAGGCGAGACACTAATTGATACTGTAAATAATATCCTCGCTATGAAAGTGGATATGGTTGTAATACGCCATCAAAGTCCCGGTGCACCTGTTCTTTTAAGCAAGCACATTAAAGCAAATATTATAAACGCTGGCGATGGCACTCACGAGCATCCAACTCAAGCTTTACTTGATGCTTATAGTATCATGGAAAAATTAGGCGAAAAAAATGGTAAACGATTAAGCGATTTAAAAGGCGTAAAAGTTGCCATAATTGGAGATATTTTACACTCGCGCGTTGCAGGCTCAAATATTCATGCATTAAAAATGTTAGGGGCAGATGTTACTTTATGTGGACCACCAACACTAATGCCCAAACACATTGGTTTAATGGGTGTGAAAGTATCTTATAATTTAAAAGAAACACTTGAATGGTGCGATGTTGCAAACGTATTGCGTATACAACTCGAACGACAAGATATTAAATTCTTCCCTTCATTGCGAGAATATTCACTTTATTACGGCATTAATCGTGAGTTACTCGACTCACTCAGTAAAGAAATTATTATTATGCATCCCGGCCCAATTAATAGGGGAGTAGAAATTACAAGCGATGTGGCAGATAGTAAACAATCAATTATTTTGCAACAAGTTGAAAATGGTGTTGCAGTTAGAATGGCGGTGCTGTATTTGTTGGCAGGAAGATTGGATTAATAGTTGCTTGATATTTTATTAAATTACCAAAATCAACTAATTTAATATTTTTGGCATCGAAGAAATTATAATTGCATTATTCACAATTGGTACATCTATTATTGCTTATGATTTGGAACTTCGTTACCAGCGTTTATCTATTTATTTTGAAGTAGTATATTTTGAAATAATGAACATCAAAAACTCCTTTAAAATGCAAAGTTTTTGATGTTCATTTGCTAATAGTTGCAATTTATTGAACAGGTGACGTAGGGCCAACAACACCAAATTCTGTTTTTAACTGGTCATCCAACCAATCTGCCCACAAACCCATATCATTTAAGCAGGTTACTGTTTCGTTGTAATCCATGCCATCAATATCGCGTTCGTAGGTGGCATACACCCAATCATTATCAGGCGCTGCATTTGGAAATACTGTTAATTTCACACCTAAACTTTGATCGCTTATTTCCATGCATCTGCGGTAAAAATGCTCCTTATTTGTTGCCGGCACTTTTATTAAGCCACTAAAAATGCGTAAATAATGACGTGTAGTACCATCATTTTGTGGATGACTAGAAACATAAATTTCTAGTTTAGCGGAGCCTTTATAAACATAATAAGCTTTAGCTTGCTCGTTCCAGCAAGTAGCAGGGTCAACACCAACACTCTGGATAAATTGCTTTACGTTGTCGAGGATTTGTTGCGGATTACTCATGATTTTTAAGTTTAAATTAATATTCCACGAAAATAATATTTTTATTGAATTAGTAATAATTGGATGACTTGTTTTAATGTTTCATCGTAGTAATAACCGTAAAACCAAGAGCCGCAATAAACAGTATTTATTGCGGCTCCCGATTTAGACATTTTTTTTAGTGCTCTGTCTGTGCTTTTACAACATCGTCTGGTTCAGCGCTTGTTTTCCAGCCACATCTGTTGTAGTAGTATTGCTTAAACTTAGCGCGCTCATTATCAGTCATTGCAGCCATTTTACTTTCCATTTTTTGCTTCCAAAACATGTCTTTTTTATTACTCCATCCGCTGTGGCCGCTTTTGCTCCAGCTATGTCTGCCAACTCCCATAAAGCCGGTTAATAATTTACCCAAAGCTAAAAGACCTATTGCTTGCCAAAATGTTACTGTGCTGCCGTTAAATATTTCTGGTATAAGCCAGTTCCATAAATACATGGTGGCAAATCCCATTAGTGTGATCATTGCAGCACCGGCAATTAATGCACCAATACCATATTTGATCCAATTTCTTTTTTTCATATTAAAATGATTTTATTTGTAAATTAATTCGTCGTACAAACCTTGCAGTTTTTCGCGTAAATGCAATACAGCATATCGTTTGCGCGAAAGCAACGTGTTAACCGAAACACCTGTTTGCTCAGCAATTTCGTTAAAGCTTTTATTCTCGAGCTCGTGCAGAATAAATACCTCTCGCTGGTCTTCAGGTAGTTCGCTTAATGCTTCATACATTGTATCCCAAACTAGTTGGCGCTCATAAACCTCATCCGGATTATCCGAATTAGCTGATGAAAGTGCCGCCAAATTTGAAAAGTAGCCGTCTTCATCCTCATCATCAAAAGCCGCCATCGTGTCAATAGATTCAGGCTTCCGCTTACGATACCAGTCAATTATTTTGTTTCTTGTAACTCTATACAGCCAGGAAGCCATGTTTTCGATGGAATCCACCATGCCGCGATTGGAAGCTAATTGATAAAAAACATCCTGCAGAATGTCACTGGCATCTTCCTCATTGGCAACACGGGTCCTAATGAACTTCAATAGCTTTTTGCGTTCATTCTTTACCGCTTGCTCAATAATCTCGTTTTGTTGTTGAGTCATTAACGTGCCTAAATGTAAACTCTCGTTCATACTTTAATGTATGACGATTAGTAGCGCGAAGATATTTTAAATAATGGTACCAACGATTTATTATTCAAAATGTGTAATACACTAATCATTTGATAATGAGTTATTTATATGAAATTTGGTTATCCCATGCCAAACAAAAAATCCGATGGAATGCAGCAAAATGAAATAATATCTTGCCACAATCAATCGGATAAAAGTTTATTGAATACAATTATTTATGTGCTGCTAACCATTTTTCTACTTCAGCCCAATACGCCTCGTGTGCAGGATCGCTGCTCCAAAGCGCCTTTGAACCGTGTGTTCCTTTCATATCAGGATAATATTGATATAGCACATCTTCCGGTAAATGACTCAACGCTTTAGTTAATGGTGCCGCTTCCTTTTCGGTTGATGTCATGAATATTGGTTTGCCGTTGTAATTTTTAAAATAATCCGCCGCTGTTGAACCATCATCAAATTTCAAAATTGGGCTGAATGTTACTACCGATTTTACATTTGCATTGTCCATTGCCACTTTTAATACTAAACTAGCCGAATAACTACTTCCCCAGAGCATTACGGGCTGATTAAACTTCGCCGCAGCCAGGTTTACGCCTGCAGTAATATCACTCAACGAAGTGGTATAATTGGTTGCAAGTCCTTTTGTTTTTGCATTATTAAAGGTAATATTTTCATGTGCATCCATAGGTCCGCCAGAACGCTGGTCCAACGCTACGCAGTTATATCCTAATGCATTCAATTTCGGCGCTATTTCTGCATATTCGTAATTATTCATTCTTGCTTGGTGACATAAAACAATAACCGGACTGCTAGAATCAATTGCATAAACAATAGCGCGCATTTCAAGCCCATCGGCAGATGCTACAAGCAATGTGTCTTGCTGCATACCTGCAACCGTTATGGGTTTTTGCTCTGGGATGTCGGTTAAATCACCTTTATCGGACTTTCCGCCTTTACATCCGGTTATAACAATCCCAATTAATAATACACTTGCAATAATGATTTTTAAATCTTTCATAGTAACCCTGTTTTGCCGGCAAAAATAGGTATAAACTAATGGTGGATATATTTCTACAGTGGCTTTGGTGTAAAAGTTTTACTAATTTTACAACACTATTTAAATGCAAGTAAGCGTTCAAGTATAAAAATCCAAATGGAAGCCAATCGTCAGCGTATTAAATATCTGTTTTTTATTCTTGTCCTTGTAGGTGCATTTACCCAAAGTTGCAGAAAAGATTCAATTTATTCGGCAACAGACGCCATGCTTGAATTTAGTGAAGATACAGTTCATTTTGATACAGTGTTCACAACAGTTGGTTCAATTACATTGCCATTAAAATTGTACAATAATTACACCGAAGCTTTACTTATCGAAAACATTCAATTACAAGGTGGAGATGCATCACAATTTAGAATTAATGTTGATGGGGAATCAGGTATTAACTTTTCACAAATTGAAATTCCTGCGAACGATAGTCTTTATTTATTTATTGAAGTAACCGTTGACCCCAATAATGATGCTTTACCTTATGTTATTGAAGACTTAATTTCATTTACAACCAATGGCAATTTACAAGATGTAAAGTTAATTGCTTATGGGCAAAATGCTCACTTTTATTATGGGCAAATACTGTGCGACACCACTTGGACAGACGATTTACCGCATGTTATTATAGGATCAGTTTTAGTTGATACACTTTGTGCTTTAACCATAACTGAAGGCACTAATATTTATTTACACGGAGGTAGTTATTTTTATGTTTTAGGCACCTTAAATGTTTTAGGTACTAAAGACAGTATTGTAACTTTTCAAGGAGATAGATTAGAGGAGTTTTATGAAGATGTGCCAGGACAATGGGAGGGAATTTACCTTTTGCGAGGTAGTTTCGACAACATAATAAGATACGCAGAAATAAAAAATGCCAATCAGGGCATTAATATGGGTTTATCTACCAATCCAGACGTTACCTCCTTTTATGAAAATCAACCCGAACTTATAATTGAAAATTCGAAAATATTCGATTGCCAATTGAATGGAATAACCGCAATTAATTGCAAAATTGACGCTACTAATACTTTAATTTATAATTGTGGAGGTTCAAATTCCGCGTTGTTTTTAGGTGGAGATTATTACTTTAAACACTGCACATTAGGCGCTTACAGTTCAGATTATTTGGCGCATCAAACTCCTGCATTAGGTATTACCGATTATTTCGCCTACAGTCTTGATTTAACATTGCAAAATGACCTAACCCGCGCTGACTTTACAAATTGTATCATTTACGGTTCCATTGCAGAAGGAAACGAAATTGTAATTGATACCCTAAATGTGCCAACGGTTTTCAATTTTAATTTTAGTAGTTGCGTGCTTCGCACAGATATAAATCCTGATTTACTTAACGATACAGGCTGTTTTTTTAATGTTGACCCACAGTTTGCAAATATCGGGGAACGTAATTATTGCCCTACTGTTGGCTCTCCTGCCATTAATGCAGGTATTGCTATACCAATATCTCCAGTGCTAATCGACATAAACGGTGAACCACGACCATTTGGCGCTACTTTACCAGACATAGGTTGCTACGAGACCAGCACAGAATAAAACACCTGTTAAGCCTTCACAAGCGAATGTTAGTTACTTGTATTCAGATTTCTCTGTTGTGGTTATATTTGATAACATTTAATAACCCAAATTAACCATTATGCTTAAACTCAACATTAATCATCAAGAGTCGTATTCACGAGGTGAACTGCTGCTCAGATCGTTTTTTGGATGGCTTTATATCGCTATTCCGCACCTTTTTCTGCTCATGTTTTATGCTATTTGGATTTACATCGCAATTTTTGTTGCCTGGTGGATAATCCTTTTCACGGGCAAAACGCCCGATTTCTTTTATAACACAATGCTTGGTTATAACAGATGGTATGTAAGGTTAACTGCACGTTTGTTGAATTTGTCTGATGGTTATCCTTCATTTGGCCCTTCTGGTGAAGATGATAATACAAGCCTTTCATTTGAACATGTTCATATTGGAAGAGGACAGCTATTATTGCGCTCTTTCTTTGGAATGTTTTACGTTGGTATTCCTCACGGTATCTGCCTTTATGTTAGAACGCTCGGTACTTATATTTTGGTTTTCTTAGCTTGGTGGGTAGTATTATTTACTGGCAAATACCCTGAGGGATGGCATAAATTTAATGTTGGTACCATTCGTTGGGGAACCAGAGTGGGATTATATTTAACATTCTTATCCGATAAGTATCCACCATTTAACGGTGCTCCAGAAGAAATGGAAGAAGCTGATAAACCGTTTGATCAAGTTTAACTAAAATAAATATGTTATTAAAAACCGGCAATTCCTATTGTCGGTTTTTTTATTTTTATCCCTTTATGAATGATGTTGCTTTAAAAAAACTAAGACATTATTGTGCATACCAAGAACGGTGTCACGAGGAAGTTAGAACTAAACTGCTCTCCTTAAAAGTGTATGGCGAAGAACTGGAAGAAATTATTAATAAATTAATAACAGACGATTTCCTAAATGAGGAACGATTTGCTAAGGCATATGCGGGTGGAAAATTCCGAATGAAAAAATGGGGGAGAGGTAAAATTATTCAAGGGTTAAAAGCACATAAAATTTCAGATTATTGCATAAATAAAGGACTCAAAGAGATTGAATTTCCCGACTACGAAAAAATGCTGCAGGCACTTGTAATATCCTGCATGAAAAAGTATGACGCAATAAATAAATTTGAAACTAAAAGCAAAACTGCAACTTACTTGATTGGTCGCGGGTATGAACCAGAATTAGTGTGGGAGCGCATCAATAAATTCATTAATAAATAGTAGTATCTGTAAAACGTAAATCTTCGAAAGCAAATCAGGTATAGCCTTTCGCACGAATATTAATTACTTCTTTTTATAAGTTCTTTCATAATCCTGAATAATATTTTCGAGTGTTGGGTTATTATTGGGATTATACTTATCCTTTAAATCGTACCCATAAGCCTTACTGATACTATTCCAAAAAAATGCAGAACTACCACTTTTGTAATCTTTTAAAATAGTATACATCGATCGGTTGGTATTGCGCTCAATAATATCAATTAATACTTCACCTTGCGAACGGGAAAGATTTTTTAATTTATCTTCAAAAGTAGCCCTTAATTTATCCTCTAATTCTTTTTTATATTCCTTTTCATCTTTGCGTTTTTCAAAGGCTAAATTGTCTAATTGTTTAATATACATTATCGCAGAATCAGCATATGGATATACTTTTTTCACTATTGTTTCGTAACGAGTATAATTGTAATTATTTAAAGGTCTCGCTTCAATGCTAAACGAATCTAACTGAACATAATATAAAGTATCAATATTGTCTTCGCCTTTAAATGGATTGCCTACTTGAGCTTCAGCGAAATGAAACATCAATAGAAAACAAATAATGGAAACTGAACTCTTCATGTTGGTTATGTTGCAAAATGCGTGCTAAATCATTCAATGGTAGCAGGTTTTATGCTGCTAGTATAAGTATTCATCGTTTTTGTTGTATTGGTAATTGCTTTTTGAATTTCATCTTTGTAAAATTGCTGCACAAATTCTGGCAGTTTTGGATCATTTGGGTCGAAAGCAGGAAATACAACATGTAATTTTTTTGCTTCATGCTTGCCTTTGTAAACCCATGTTGGCACATAATCAGCTTTAGTTAAAACAATTTTATTTGAGTGCAGGTTCTTTTCAAAATGTAAATTAAAAATTACACCTTCGTCAGTATATTCATCTTGCTGATTACTTATAAAGTTGCCCATCGAATAAGCAACAAATACACTATCAACCGTCGAATTAACACCCTTAATAAATGTTGCTGGTTGCAATACATGGGTATGGCTGCCAAAAACAACATCTGCTCCGCAATCAACAGCAAAGTTCACGAAGTTTTCCTGGTATTTACTTGGTAAGCGCTGGTATTCTTCCCCAAAATGGTAAAATACCACCACCAATTCTGCTCCAAGACTGCGACTTGTTTCAATATCACGCTTTATAAGCACGCTGTCACACATGTTTACCAGCCAAGGCTTTCCAGTTGCAAGTGGCAATCCGTTTGTTGAATAGGAATAAGCCATAATGGCAATTTTTACCCCTTTTACATCAACAATTCTAATCGAATCCCTATCGTTTTGCGAAGTATAGGTTCCAGTAGTGTTGAATCCAAATGCATTCAATTGCTTTATGGTTCGTAAAATGCCTTTTTCGCCTGTGTCGTTGCTGTGGTTATTTGCAGTAATTAAGAAATCAAATCCTATATTTTTTAATGCAATGGCATAGTCGTCGGGCGTATTAAAATAGGGAAATCCAGAATAGGCTTGTTTATTGCCGGCAAGTGTAGTTTCTAAGTTGCCTAAAAGTAAATCTGGCTTTTGAAGCCACGGTAAAATATATTCAAAACAAGGTTCGAAATTAAAACTGTCTTCAGCAACTTTAGCGAAATTAAATTGAGTGCTATGGCACATTAAATCGCCAACCGATGAAATGGTAAAAGTTACTATGCTATCTGCTAATGGTAGGCTGTCGTTGGTTTGTGCAGTTAAATCTTTCGTACCGCTGCATTTAGATTGCACGCAAATGAAGGGTAGTATCAACAGTAATATTTTTAAACGGTGCATAGGTTTATTTAACCGCAAAAATAACCTTAGCTTCAATCTCTTTTCTTTTTATTTGAAATAAAAAATGATAATACACCACCAACTACCAAAATGGTAAATACAATGCTCACAATATAAAATTGCGTCATTCCCCCTTCGCGGCTTTCCTGCGATTTAAAGGTAATGTTTGCAGCGAATAAAGCACTTAATAACATTGTTAATTTAAGTGGTCGGATGGCTTGTTTTAACAGCATAAATTAGGTTTTAAGATAACTAAGATAAACATTTAACGGATAACACGCAATTTAGCTCTGATTAAATCTAGTTAGTTTACTTAAATTGCCCAAGGCTTGCAGTTAAGCAGGTACATTTATCGGATGCAGCTCAATGCAATAACTTAATAGGCAAAACTAAAACGGCTGATTTGCATATTGAGGTTATTCCCATAAAAAAACCCGCCAATTGGCGGGTCCTTGATATACATATAATCATGACTGATTATATAATTTCAAAATTATTAATCAAACCTGAATCAGCTTGCTCAAGGTTAGTACATACTACATGATACTTGCCTGTGGCTACTGTAAATGGTATAATTATGGTTACTATTTCACCTGGAAGCATCAACACTGTATCTTTCCATCCACGTTCCCATATCTTAACGTTACCACGCCCACCTTCACGAGCAAACACTTGGAATTGAGCACCATATACGTGCATTGCACGTGGTTCATTTCCACTGCTGTTATCAAACACCCATTTTTCAATGGCACCTGAGTTAACCGTGAAATTAACAACATCAGCATCGTATGCGTCACCGTTTATTCCATGCATGTTATCAGGATTGTTTAATGCATCATCATTGCTAATGCCATCATTAGAAATATTCATATTCCTAGTTTCTCCGGTAACATCACCTTCGGTTAAGTCTACAATTGTTGACAATGAACCTGGAATACTATAAGTTTCAGCTTCTTCGTTAGTAATAACAAATTTCATAATATCAAACCCTGCAGCTCCTTGGTAGTCGCCGGCACCACCAAATACCCTACTATTAATAAACACTTCAGTGCCTGCTGCTAATGTAGAAAAATCTACCAACGTATCAAGACGTTCACCTGGTGCTAATAAAATTTGGGTTACTGAACCACCAGTGGTTTTAAGTAAGCCGCAATCACCACCAATTATTGTAAAAGGCACTTCTTCACCTGTAGAAAGGTTTAAGCTTAAGTTATAGATTCTTGCAGTGCTTGCATTTGCTATACGTAAACGATGAATTCTTGTGGAAATATTTTTAAATGGCCCTTGTATGCCATTAACTAAAATTGTTTCACCGAAATAACCTGCCATACGTTCAGCAATGTTTGGTCCGTAAAACATTTGGTTATCCTCATTAAAACGTTTGTCTTGAATTACAATTGTTGTTGATTTTTGGTCGCCTGCTGGCAGATTTAATACATCTTCTTCATTATCTTCAACTAAAAATAAACCTCCTAAACCCAAATTCAACTGCTTACCAGCTGTTTTTTGATAATGTGCATGATACCAATACAAGCCTGCACGGTCGTTAACAGTAAAATTATAAGTTTTAGAACCTCCATCGCTCACATCGCCTTCAATGCCATCTTCTAAATTGGCGTCTAAAGTCAAGCCATGGAAGTGTAAATTGGATGTTTCAGTTGTGCTGTTAGTCAACGTAATACTTGCTGAATTGCCGCTAGTAGATTTTAATGTTGGACCCCAAACTGAATCAGTATAGCCGTAGCAGAATGTTCCATTAATTCCAATTAAAATTGCATAATTTTTAGATGCTTCAATTGCAGCACCAATTGCTGAATTTACATCTAATGTATTAAACACGTTATCAAATGGAGGAGCTGGCACTTGCATACCACTCACATTACCAATTGTTGGTTTAGGCGCTGTAACTTCACCACAACTCGCTAAAAATGCAGCTGGTGTAACAGCAACCGCAGTAGTGCCTGCAATGGTATTACGTAAAAAGGATCTTCTGTTCATCTGTAGTATATATTTATTGGTTTAACTTAAATAATTACAAGTGTTGTGTATGCGTTTGCATAATAACCGTTATCCAACATTTAATGTGTTGAGCGGGTGGATGAAAAAAATGTGGCGTTTCAAGTTGGTTCACAAAACTTTGGGCTAAGATAATATTTTATTTGAAAGTTAAAAGTTTTTAACCTGTGTGGATAAAAAAATTATTCTTTCCATTCCCAATTCGGTACCAATCCTCTCAGGCCCATATCTACAACCTGCTCTGTGTTTGCTGCATTTAACGCATCAATGTCCCATTTGCCATTCATATTGGTATCTAACCACTCAAAACTTTCATTTGTTGAAAATGAAAGGGTAATGTAAAGTTCCTCAGTTTCATCTCCAGTTATTACCAAAGGCGTTGTAAAGGCTCCTGTTATTACACAAGACCCCTCAGGAACTGGTGAGGTTGCATCTATAGGGTTAACAACGGTTGTTGCTCCTAAGGGTGACTGTCCAGTATATATTTCATTATAGGCAGCCCAATCATCTGTAAAAAGTGTTTCAAACCCCCAAAAGCCTTGTAACTTATTTTGATTGATACTTGTGGTAAGGTTTTGTATGGTTAGGTCGCGAATAAAGGTTCTGTATCCTAAAAAAGAAGCAATATTTCCTGTTTCATCTGTTAAAGCACCAACCACAGGTAAATTATTGATATCATACTGCACTGTATATTGCTGAAATGCAACTGATACGCGTATGTATTTATAGGTGCCAGGTTGCAATCTTTCAAGGTTAATCTTTAAATAATCTGTATTTGGGGCAGCAACTAATGATGAATCAAAATCTATAGCTCCTTCACCGCCTTCAACTGTTTCAGGTGCCATATATAAGACGCTGCCGTCCTTAAATGGGGTAAATTCGTCGCTAGCAACTTCTATGTAATGTATACTTAGCAAACTGAATAGGGGAGTTTGCGTGGCATGTCCAGCAGCGATTTCAGAAAGATTGCCCAAATTGTCCAATCTAGGCTGTGTAGCATCAAACACAAAACTAAAATGCATATCATTAAATGTGCGAACATCTTTATTGCAAGATAAGCAAACACATAAAATTGTGACACTCAAGATGCTCAATGCGGATTTATTTAACATGGCCATTATGTATAGTGATGTAAAGATAGCACCATTGGTTGTAGCAATTAGAAATCAAATGTTATTTCATCCATTTACGCAACATTAATGGCAACAAATAAACATCAGGCCAAACGGCCGAAAACAATGTAATACCTGTTAATAGACCAATATTAAAAGTTGCAGCTGTGGGTGATAGCAGCAGTATTAAGAACCCAAAAAGCAATATAACCGACATTATAAAAACTGCTTTACCAGTTTCCTCAAACGTATTCCGTATGGCAGTTTCAACGTCGTAACCCTTTTGCCGCTCAATTCTAAATTTAGATAGGAAATGTATCGTGTCGTCTACAGCAATACCGTAAGAAATTCCGAAAATGATTGAGGTAGGCGCATCTAACTCAATATTGAGCAATCCCATTATTCCCGCACAAACCACAAGCGGAATAATGTTAGGAATAATGCTGATAATTACCATTTTCCAGTCACGAAACATGTAAGCCATCAAAATGCCTATGCACAAAAATGCAAGCAGCACACCACTTATAATATTGCTCCGTAAATATTGCGTGTTTTTATCGAAAATGATTCCTGTTCCAGTAATGGTAAATTGCACCTTTTCGGGGTCGGTATTTTTAATGATAAACTCATTAATTTTATTTTGCACCACCCCAATACTATCCGTGCCTGCATCACTCAAAAAAGAGCTTATTCTGCCATACTTCTTATCGGCAGAAATCAACGTATTTAAAGCATTAGAATTAGCGCGCTTCAAATCCCTATTATACCGCTCAATTAAACTACTATCGGTAGGCAAAAAATAGGCGTTCGGATCATCGCCATTATAGGCGCGATTTAAACTCTTGTAAACCATAGTTATGCTCTGCAAGCCATTCACTATTTCAAACTGTTTTACATAGGTTTCTACTTTGTCAATTTCATGTAAAATTTCTGGAGATGTTATCAGGTAATCGCCTTGTGCTACAGCAGCAATTTCCATTGGCCTAAAGCCATTAAAATTCGCTTCAAAAAAGTTAAAATCTTCACTAATTTTCTCACCTTTTGGCATGCCAGCCGATAAATGTATATCAGTGCTAATTTGCGTTATACCATAAGTAAAAATTAATAGAATAACACTGCTAATTAACAATATTCTACGTGGATATTTTTTACCTGACTCATATATTGATGATAAAAATACATTCCAACGTTTATCATCACTTTTAACATTACTATCAAGTTGTTGCAAGGTAAATAATTTTAATAGTGGACTAATAAAAAACAAAACCACTACATAAACAATTAATACACCCAGCCCCGATAAAATGCCAAAAAATTTAATTGGAGGAACATTAGAAGTTAGCATCGTGGCAAATCCGATTGCAGATGTTACGGCTGTTAAAAAAGTTGCGAATCCAATATCAGATAAAGTGCGATACAAGGCAACATTTTTATTGCTATTTTTTCGTAACTCTATTATATATTTTCCAAGAAAATGAACGGCATCTGAAATACCAACAATAATAATAACTATTGGAAATAATGTGCTCATTACGTTCTGCTCAATTCCCGACGCAGCAAGCACTCCAATAAATACAATAAGTGCTACACCAACGGTTAGCATTGCCACAATTACACACCATATTTTGCGAAACATAAAAAACGTTACAATGCCCACCAATAAAAAGCTTAACAGCGCATATAGTGTGAATTCTTTTTGTTGTATTTGAATTAATTCAACTTGGAAATTCGCTTTGCCCAACAAATGAAAATCAGGCAAATTGGTATCTTGCATAATAGTTTTAATGTTGCTGATTAATAACTCAGCTTCTTGTTGCGAAACAGTGTCTTTTGTTTTAATTAATATAACAGCAGTTGAAAAATCGGATGAGATTAATTTCCCGTTTATACGTTCATCTAAACGCAATCTTGTACTATCATCAACATATCGTTCTGGCTCATTAACATGCAAAGCAGGATAATCAATAAATCCAAATGGCGATTTAATAAAATAATTAAAATTGGTAATTGAATAAACGGCTTCTGTTTCTGTTAATCTTGCCGATTTTTTTGTTGCTGAATCTAACGCAGTTAAAAATGTTTCATTAAATATGCCACCTTCAGGTTTTAGTCCAACCAATAAGAAGTTGTCATCATGCTCAAACTTATCGCGAAACAAATAATAAAAATCTAAATCTTCATCACCCTGAGGAAAAAAATCTTCGTAATCATATGAAAATTTCAACTGAAAACTGAAGTAGACTGAAATGCCAACTAAAATAGCAAATATACCTAATGCATATTTTGGTTGCATTGCGGCAACAAATTTCCAAATATTGAATTTCAAGATTGATTGATTTTAGTAAGGTTTTAATGATAGCTATCTACGAAAAAAATGCAGCAGCCGTTTAATAAATGCCAAAAATAGCTTCATTGTTCATAAATGCCCTACTCAGATTTGCATTTTTGCATTGAGAATCATACCTTTAAAGGTAAATTGAATTTGTTAACTAACTAAACGAAACATGCTTATGAAGCAATTATTACAAAAGCTCACTGTTATTCTCCTCCTTGTTTCGGCTGTAACCTTTACTAGCTCGGCTCAAGCGCCAGTTAGCGGTGAAGCCACAATTGCGGACAATATGGTTATCCGACTCGACATCGAATCTCCGTTGGTATCCGATTATTCATTTTCCATAAGTGCAATTGCATTCAAAGATGCTGCCGCTGCTGAGCGCTTCTTCAGTTTATGTCGCGATAACCTCATGACCTACGCTGTGGATTATGCCACAAAAGTTGCAACTGTTCATTTGATGTTGGAATACACAGAACCAAGAGGATGGGGCATCACCGAATACAACGAATACTTTGCCAAGGTGGGAGAGCGCTATCGCTTAACGCTTGACGTGGTTAATGAATAATATTTTTTAAATTTTAAATACTACTTGAAATGCAAAGCATAAGATACTTTGTTTCGATTCTAATAACATTGTTTATATTAAGCACACAAACGCTTACGGCTCAAATTGTAGGTGCTAACTGCTTCTTGAAAGGTGAATTTGTTGAAGTGGGCATAAATACATGCGGCGCTTATGGTTCTAACCTCGCACCGCCTGTCGGCTATCACCCAACAGAAACCGGATTGGGATTTGTTGCCGATTGGGAATCTGATGGATGGGAAGTTGGGTCTCCAAATTATTGTGGCGATTATTTTGTTCCTGGCTCACCTGTTGAGGGTTGGCAAGTGCAAGTCGGTGCTACTGTTTGGACAAATACAGATCAAGGTTGCGGCGGTTCTGATATACCTGGTGATGTTTCGGATTACTCATACGCAGCCGGACTTTATACTGGAATCTGGACTGGTAACATCACAACACCAACTGTTGACCTTGATATTACCCAAATAACAACATTACCTGAAGATAAATTATATTTTGTAACTCGTATTTTACTTTGTAATAACGGCGATGAGGTGTTAAATGATGTTTACTACAAACGCAATGTTGACCCAGATAATGACCAACCCTGGAGCGGTGATTTTACAACAGACAACGTAATTGTTTATCAACCACCTGCTGACCCAGAAGCACTTGTAACCTCTGAAGGTTTAACTTTTGGATGTTTCTTAGGCATTGGTGCACGTGATGAAAATGCGCGTGTTTCTTATGGTAACTTCGGTACTGCCGACGGAACGCCACAAGATGTTTGGGATGCTACAGGCGGCTACTCTGGCACTGGATCATCTGTTGGTGATATTGCTAACTCTATCGCATTTTATATTCCAGAAATTAACCCTGGTGAGTGTAAATGTGTTGCTTTTGCTTATATTTTGAATGTAGACGACTTAGAAGAAGCCTTAGAAGCAACTGTTACTTACAACCTTACAGCAGATGATGTTACAGTTGCATCTGGCGATACAGTAACTATTTGCAATCCTGGTGATTCAATTGACTTGACTATTATTGGTGCTGATGATTATGTGTGGACATGGACACCTTCAGTTGGCTTAAGCACAGATACCGGTATTGCGGTTACTGCTGCAGTAGATGCTACTACCACTTACACAATTACAGGTGTTGGTGGATTCTGTGGTGATGCTACTTTGGAAATAACTATTCAAGTTGATGACAACGAAGTTGCCGATGCTGGTGATGACATAGAAATGTGTCTTGGTGACGTAGCCACACTAACCGGTGATGGCGGTCCTTTAGATAATCTTTATCAATGGTCTCCATCACTTTATTTGGATTGCATCGATTGCCCAAATCCAGAGTCTACTCCAACCGTATCTGGAACATTTGTTTACACTTTAACAACTTTTGACGATTATAATTGTCCTGCTACTGACGAAGTTACTGTATTGGTAAATCCACTTCCAGTTGTTGACGCAGGTCCTGATGTTGATCTTTGTCCAGAAGGCTCACTTGGCTTGTTAGCCGAAGGCGCAGTTGAATACACTTGGTCACCTTCAACTGGTTTAAGCTGTGATGATTGCCCTAACCCTACTTGCACGGTTAACGAATCTACAACTTATACAGTTACTGGAACTGATGCGAATGGTTGCGTTAATACTGATGTTATAGAAGTTAGCGTTTATCCTAATCTAGAAGATATTATGTCGGTAAGTGCCGACCCAACTACAATCGACGTTTATCAGGGAGAATCATCCCAATTAACTGCTGAAGGTGCTGTTGAATATTCGTGGACACCAGCAACTGGTTTAAGTGCTACCGATATTGCTAATCCAACTGCTCAGCCAGCTGATACCACTACTTATATTGTAACTGGTATTGATATTAATGGTTGTGTTGATGTTGACACGATAACCATCAATGTTATTGGCGAATTAGTAGTGGGTATTCCAACTGCATTCTCACCTAATGGTGATGGCCAAAATGATACTTGGTTCCCGCAACTATCAGGAAGCGGTTGTATTGAAAGCTTTACCATTTTTAACCGTTACGGAGAGGCGGTTTTTGAAGGTGGTGCCCTTTGTCCTGGCGAATGCAGTGGTGATAGCAATTGCGCTAAAGGCTGGAATGGTGAATATAACAATGAACCGCAAGGTATTGGCTCATTTGTAGTTATAATTAAAGCAGCTACAAGTTTAAATGAACCAATCTTTGTTCAGGGCAACTTAACAATAGTTCGTTAATAAGTTAATGATTAATAATTTGTATTAATTTTTAAAGTAACATAAATTTAGCTTCCATAGCAATTGCTCCTCTGTAAAAGAACAATTGCTATGGTTTAAAATTAAAAACCAATAACAATAAATGAAACACCTACACAAATTGCTTCCATTGTTGTTGATATTAATATCAATAACTACTAAAGCACAGATTGTTGGCGCAAACGCATTTATGAAGGGTAACTTTGTAGAAGTTGGCGTTAATACATGCGGTGCCTATGGCTCAAATGCCGCACCACCTGCAGGTTATCATCCTAACGTATTCTCTGGACTAGGCTTCGTTGCCGATTCAGATATGGATGGTTGGACAACTGGAACACCAGACTATTGCGGCGACTACTTTGTGCCGGGCTCACCTGTTGAAGGATGGCAAATTCAAATTGGTGCTGCGGTTTATACCAATACCGACCAATATTGCTGGACTAGTGAAATTCCGGGTGATGTAACTTCATACGACTATACAGCAGGAACTTACACTGTAGTTTGGGATGGTTCAATTCCAGCAGAGGATATTACCGTTACACAAACTACTACACTGCCAGAAAATGCTAGGTATTTTGTAACTAGAATATTAATTTGTAATGATGGACCAACAGATTTAACTGATGTATATTATATGCGTAACGTTGACCCCGATCAAGATCAACCTTGGTCATTCGACTTTACAACTGAAAATATCGTGGTATTTAATCCGCCAACAGACCCTGATGCTTTGGTAACTTCTGAAGGATTAACCTACGGCTGTTTTCTTGGAATGGGAGCTAGAGACGAAAATGCTAGAGTAACATTTGGTTGCTTTAGTACTACCGATGGAACTCCTGCTCAAGCTTGGTCAGGCACTTCGGTTTGCCCTTGGAGTGGTGGTTATTCTACCTCAGGTTCCATAATACAAGACTGTGCTACACAAGTAACATTCAAAATTCCGGTGATTGCTGCAGGTGAATGTCAATGTATTGCATTCGCTTATATTCTAGATGCTGATGATTTAGATGAAGCTTTGGATGCTACATCGTCTATAGGCGTTGCAGCAGACGGTATCGATATATCAACTGAAGGTATAACCTTAATTTGCCCAGGTGATTCTGTAGAATTGAATATTATTGGTGGTGAAGATTATGAATGGGTGTGGACACCAGTAGATGGCTTAACTGCTGCAGTAGGCGATACTGTTATTGCTTCTCCTTCTGTAACTACTACCTATTTAGCAGTAGGTGTTGGTATTTGCGGAACAATTGAACGTGAAGTAACAGTTCAAGTACCACCTGCACCAATTGCAAATGCTGGTCCTGATATGTCACTTTGCCCAGGCGATACTATAAACTTAGCTGGAAGCGGTGGAGTTACCTATTTATGGACACCTCCAGTTTATTTAAGTGATGATACTATAGCTAACCCTGCTGTGTTGAATCCACTTACTAATATGTTTTATCAATTAATCGTTGCCGATTCAAACGGTTGCACTGATACCGATGATGTGAGCGTATTCTTATTTGATTTACCAATTGTAGAAGCTGGTGAAGACCAATTTATGGTTGAAGGTGGATTCGCTCAGTTGGAAGCATCAGGTGCTGCAACTTACACATGGGTGCCTGCAGAATTCCTTACTGATTCTTCAATTTACAATCCTTCAGCTTTCCCTGAAGATACTACAGTATATTATGTTACTGGGGTTGATGCAAATGGTTGCGAAAATGTAGATTCAATGACGGTCTTCGTACTTGAACAAACTTTAGTGGCATCACCAACTGCATTTACACCAAACGGTGACGGGTTAAATGATACTTATCACCCAATACTAATAGGTTTAGGAGAAATTACTTACTTCGCTATTTACAATCGTTGGGGCGATTTGCTTTATGAAACTTCTGACCCTGAATTAGGTTGGGATGGAACTTTCAAAGAACAAATGCAAGAAGTTGATAACTATGTTGTGGTTATTAGAGCGCTCGATGGATTTGATGTAGAATTCATCAAGTCGTCAATGGTGTTATTAATGAGATAAATAATTATTACCGTATTTGTAAAGTCTGCCTTAGCAATAAGGCAGACTTTTTTTATTTATAGTGATGATGCCGTTGTGCTTATTCAATTTAAATCTTTAAAGGTGATAAGATATTAATTAATCAATTATGATATTGATGCAGTTGGGTTTAAGCTGATTGATAAATCATTTGACCTGAAATCGCTTATTTTATGACTAAATATTAGATGGTAAAACTTACATCGTTTAATGTGAAGTTATTTGACCGTATAAACTCGGTTACCGTAAAAGCACTTCCTAGTACACTAGATAATAAAAAAGCATCCTATAGATTGCTGCAACAGGATGATTTTTTGTGTGTAAATATTAAGTGTATTTTACTCCTCGTAAGTTTTTGGAATACTCGGGTCAGTTACAATAATGTAGTCGCCTAAGTTAGTATATTGACTCCAGTCGATAACTGGAAATGATAAATCAGAAGTGCTAGATATAACAAGCGATTTTAATTTCGGGTTGTAATTATTTAATTGTGTAACTGCGGCAAATTTTTCATCGCTGTGGAAGCGACCATTTACTTGCATTACTTTTTGTTTTTTATTTTTCTTTAAATAGGAAGCTATGGAATATGCCATTGTTGCATCCCAAAGCGACTGGCCCATAATTAAATTAAATCCACCCATAGCAGCAGGAGCCGTAACTTTTTTAGCGGTATCACTTACCGTTGAAGGATCGTGATTAGTTAATTCAACAAGCTTTTCGTAATATTTACCAGAAGCAGTATCGTAGGGTAATGGCGCAAAAAATGCTTTCGATGCATCTGGTAATTCCATTAAACCTTTTTGTCCCATTCTGGCCGCTAAATTAGAGTATCTGCCTGCAGCATTTGCGCAAACCACATTCAATTTATTTGATTTTGCAAATTCAACCATTGGCCTATAGTTGATATAATTACTCCAAACGCGGGCATCTTTTTTAAAATTCTTTTCGCGAATGCTTCCCATTAAATATTCATCCATAACAGTTTGCACATCGCGGTCAAACATTTCCATAGAAAGGGTTATGTTTGAACCATAAGTTGAAAATAATTTCTCTAACAGCAATGCTTCTAAGTAATGTGTAACTGAATCGTTATGTTCTTCTCCAAAGAATACAACATCATGTGTTTTCATATCATTTACTATTTCATCAATAGTAACTTCTTTCGCCAATTTCACACTGTAGATGCGATAGTGCTGCTCGCTTAATTGAGCAAACACACTCATTGATAACATTATTGAAAAAAATAATGAAAACAGTTTAGTCAATTTCATATTTGTTTTTTTAGGTAATAAATATTTCAGAGATAGTATTAAAGTTAACGATAATTGCGAGTCAAATATACCGATTTTGTTGTATTTGCTTTTATTTGCATTTATGCCTATGGTTTTAGTTTAAACTTGAGTCAAGTAATTCTCAGCATAACCTTATTTTCAATTTTATCGTGTTTACTTAGTATATAAGCAGCTTGAAAAACCTTTATTCATAAAAAAAGCCTCCCGATATCGAGAGGCTTTACTAGTAGAAAATTAAAAAAATTATTTAATTACAACAAATTGCTGATTTATAATTGCACCATCAATTTTAACAGTTACAAAATATAAACCTGAAGCAACTTTGCTATCAAGTTGAATAGTAGTTAAAGTTCCTGTAGCTGAAGCAGCATAAATCATTTTTCCAGTAACATCTGAAATGGTGATGTCAGCAATAGCGTCATCATCCATGTTATTGAAAGAGATGGTTACTGATTCTTTTGCTGGGTTTGGATATAAACTAATGCTAGCAGCATTTGCTATTTCTCCTGCACGGCAAGTTGTAAATACTGTAACCGTAGCAGTTGTTCTTGAGCAACCATCAGCGCTTGTAACTAAACAATAATAGTCACCGATTGATGTAGCGCCATAATTAGCAGTTGTAGCACCACCAATTTCAACACCATCTTGAAACCAAACATAAGTATAAGTTGGATCGTAGCTAGCTTTTAATAAAAGTGGACTTGCAACACAAAGATCCAATCCATCAGGATAGAAAATATTTGCAAATGGACTTTCAAATACTGCTACAGCTTGAACAGCAGATAAATCGGATGAGCAATCATCAATAAAACCTTGAACTTGGTAGTAACCAGGCTTGTTAGTAGTATATTCCATTCCAGTTTCACCTGGCAAAGCAGCACCATTTTTATACCACTGATATGAATCGTAACCTGCAGTTCCTGAAAGTGTTACAGCATTAGGCTTGCACAATTCAATAATTCCATCAGGAGAAATAGCAATGGAAAGGTCAATTCCTTCGTCGATATTACCATCGCAATTGTCATCAACTCCATTACAAACTTCTATTGCACCAGGATACACTAAACCATTGGCATCATTACAATCTGTAGCATCTGTAACATAACCGGCAGGTACTTCACAAGCTAAAGTTGTAGAAGCTGCATCACCAAAACCATCGCCATCTGCATCAGCATAAAATGTAGTTTGAACACCTTCGTCGATGTTACCATCACAATTGTCATCAACTCCGTTACAAACTTCTGTTGCACCAGGATACACTAAAGCATTGGCATCGTTACAATCTGTAGCATCTGTAACATAACCTGTAGGTACTTCACAAGCTAAAGTTGTAGAAGCTACATCACCAAAACCATCGCCATCTGCATCAGCATAAAATGTAGTTTGAACACCTTCGTCAATGTTACCATCACAATTGTCATCAACTCCATTACAAACTTCTGTTGCGCCCGGGTTAACTGCAGGGTCAGCATCGTTACAATCCAAATCAGAAGCATATCCGTCACCATCGCCATCTGCTAAAGAAACAGTGCCATCTAATATTATATTTTTTAAAGTTGAAACACCATTTAATGCACTATGAGCACTATGACCGATAATACGTAATTTAATTGTTGATGAAGTAGAAAAATCAGTAACATCAAAAGCAAGATTTGTGCTTGTGAAACAGGTGCTGCTGGCAATTGATACATCGGCTCCACTGTTTGTCCAGGTTGCACCTCCATCGAGCGAATAAGCTAATCTCCATAAAGTTGGTCCTTTAGGGCTATGGCGAATGTCGACAGAAATGCTAGTCACATTCAATTGATAACCAACATCAGGAGTTACTGTAAACTCAACACCTGGACGACCATTTGTGTAGGTTGTTGCGGTTGTGTGTCTGAACGAACTAAATCCAATACCGCACGAAGCATCAGCCGC
>Ga0209181_10001693_pt1 | contig 37834 bp, 26 predicted proteins | sample MAT05_FD_187208 | JGI IMG/M metagenome (GOLD analysis project Ga0209181, IMG submission 187208) | Freshwater microbial communities from Lake Fryxell liftoff mats and glacier meltwater in Antarctica - MAT-05 (SPAdes) (version 2) | ecosystem: Environmental > Aquatic > Freshwater > Ice > Liftoff... | reverse complement strand
AAGACGCTGCCGAAGCATCCGCAGGCTTGGTCCAGACGCGGTGTCACCATGTGCAGCGGGATCGCGATCCAGACCGACGGGGGTGTACCGGTGTAGACGCAGAAAGTAACCCCGGCGTAACCCAGAATGGACAACGACCTAGCGGCTTTCGCAGCTAAGTCGTTGATTTTCTTGGCTCCCCGACCTGGGCTCGAACCAGGGACCTACGGATTAACAGACTCGACCTTTACATTTTCAGGTCGTCCCAGGAAGTCCCACAACCCTATTCAGATCAACCACTTAGCTCTATATTTTGTCCGGATACGTGCCGTAGCGTTTCGGACGATCCGGCGAGAAACGGCAACGGGCGAAGCGGGATCGCATCCGAACTTGACTGATATTGGGACCCACCTACGGATAGGTTGATATGGCTACTACGGCAACGGAACCGACGGCGACTGTTCCCCGGACAACACGAAGCAAGGTCGCCCGTTGGGGCGTGATCACCGCCCGCGAGATCGACGTGGCGACCAGCAAGGCCAGGGCGAGCCGGAAAGACATCTGGCTGACCGACCCTGGTGTCCGCGGCCGGGGGCGCTTCACCATCCGCTGCACGCCGAACGGCGCACGGATCTGCATGTACCGCTACACGCGCGCCGATGGCACGCGCGACACCTTGAGGGTCGGCGACTACGACCCTCAGGGCGTGGCGGGTCTCAGCCTGCACCAGGCCCGCGAGAAGGCCGCCGAACTGGTGCGGCTGGCGGCCGGCGGCGACGACGTGCGTGTCTTGCTGATGGAGCGTGAGGAAGCGAGGGCCGCTGCCGCCGAAGCTGCGCTCGCGGCGAGGCGCAATGCGACGCGCGGCAGCCTGGCTGCGATGTACCGCGTCTACGCGGGCACCTTGCAGGGACGCGAGTCGCACTACGATGTGCAGTCGGTCTTCAAGTTGCACCTCAGTGGCCCCTTCCCAAATCTGGCAGCGCGCCCGGCCGGGCAAGTCAAGGCGGAGGAACTGCGCGATGTGCTGGCACGGCTGATCGAGGCCGGCAAGGGGCGAACCGCCGCCAAGCTGCGGGCGTACCTGCGTGCTGCCTTCGGCATGGCGATGCGTGCGGGATTGGACCCGACGCTGCCCGAGGCGCTGACGGCCTTCGACATCCAGGTCAACCCCGCCGACCGGCTGCCAAGCCTGGCGCAGTTTTCAAAGGCACTGGACCGCGCGCTGACCCTGCCCGAGCTTCACGCCTTCTGGCGCCGCGTGGATTCCGCACCCGAAAGCCCATCGCGGGACGCGCTGATGGCGTGCATGTACCTCGGTGGCCAGCGGCCTACCCAGCTGCTGCGACTGACGCCCAAGCACGTCGACGTTTCCGGCGCCACGGTGACCCTGTTGGACCCCAAGGGCCGGAATCGCCATGCCAATCCGCGTCGGCACTTGCTGCCCATCCTCGACGACCTGATGCCGGTGATTCGCCGCCGCCAGGCGCAGACCGAAGGCGCAGATTCGCCGATCTTCAGCACGCACGGACGTGTGCCACTGCGCAAAGAGACGGTGGCGCTGCTGGTCACCGAAATCGCGAAGGCCATGCAGAAGGCCGGCGAGCTCGAGCGCGGGCCGTTTTCGATGCGGGACTTGCGCAGAACTGCCGAGACGCACATGGCGGCACTCGGTATCTCCAGCGACGTGCGCGCGCAGATTCAATCGCACGGACTGGGCGGAATTCAAGCTCGCCATTACGACCGGCACGACTACATGCCCGAGAAGCGCGCAGCACTTGAGTTGTGGGCGAGGCGGTTCAGGAATCTGCCAAAGGCATCTCAACGAACAACCTCTGCCGGACGAACAGGGCGAGTTCCCAAGCGGGTTGCGGTGGAGCGGTTGGTCGTTGTCAGCTAGATCCGGCCAGTAGTGGTCAGCAGATCACAGTGGCGATTGGCAGTATCGGTTCATCTCGTCCGCTCTTCCAACTTGCGCCTGGTCGCAATCCGTTCTACCAAACATCCAGCATGTTGAGGATGCAGTCAGGGCTGCTCGAGAATTACACTGAGTTCCCTTACCGGGAAGCCTCCTTCCTCCGCGGGAGTGCTGTTTTGCTCTTGGGTTGGAAGTGGCATCACAGGGACCCGAACATGACGATCCTTTCTGGCCGGCTGGTCATTCTTGCTGCAGTGGTCGTTGTCGCCATTGTCCGGCCGGCAATGGCGCAGACTCCGGTGGAGGCACACACAGTCCGCGCGGGGCAGTCGGTGGCACTGGCGACCGGATCCACGGCGCCCATCGCGGTCACGACCGATGCCAAGCGTGGAAAGACCAGCATCTCAGAAACCGCCACCGCGCCCAAGCAGTTCACGCTGCTCTACACCGCTCCCCAAACCGACGCGGCCTTCACCGAGTCGGTCGTCTTCACAAATCCGACGTCGCATTCGGTGGATGTCACGGTCGTCCCCGGTGACGGTGCTGTCTATCAGCAGGCGTTCAAGTCGCTGTTCGTGCTGTTCGTGTTGGCCCTGCTGCTCGAATCTGGGCTTGCGGTAATCTTTCGGTGGCGGCCATTCCTCGTGTACTTCGACGGCCGCGGTGTCAAAACGGTAGTGAGTGTCGTTTTCGCGCTGCTTTTCGTCTGGTCCTTCGACATGGACATAGTCACTGACCTGGTGAACGTGTACTCGCAACGAGCGACACCGTTCAAACATGGCTTCGAGGGTTTCGTGGTCACGGCTCTGATCGTGGCCGGGGGCAGTGCCGCGGTTAACAGCATCTTCGTGGCCCTCGGGTTCCGCTCGGTCGTCACGCACGCTGACATCGCCCCCAAGCCACCGCGAACGGAAGGCTGGATCTCAGTCACGCTTCTGCGCAAGGGGGCGATAGGTCCGGTGGACGTGCTAATCGGCGCACCTCCCGCAGTTCCCGCGACCCGATCGCCGATTGCCGGCACGATCATCGGTGGCACACGGCTCACGAAGTTCGTCCGCCTGTTCCTCCGCGACGCCGGCCGGTTTCCCATGTCCGGAGGGTATGCCGTTCCGGCCGGCAGTCTCTGCCAGGTGCATCTGCGAGGGGTCGACCAGAGTGGCAAGGCGGTGGAGAGCCGGGTCTGGGGACCCGAGACAATCGCGCCGGGCGCAATCATCGACATCGAACTAGAGCTGTAGATGCAGGTCTGAAAGACGGAGGATCACTACATGGCCACAGCAGCCGAGCAAGTTTCAAAGCTGCGCGCATTCAATGCCAGTCTGCTTGATGACGACCTGGAGATGGCGGGTTCGGAAGGAGCCACGAACGAGTCGTTCGAAGTCAATCGCCCTCCTGAGGAGGCGATCGAACGGGAATCCATCATCATGCGCCGCCGGCGACCGGTCTTTGCCATCCAGCAAGGTGCGGCGGTGCTCGAATTCGAAGACGCGCGGGACGTGCCGCTGTGGAAGTCGCGACTCGAGGGCGCAGCAACCGTCCTGGGAGGCGTCATCACCTCCGTGGGCCGCATCGAGTTGAGGGGACATCCCGATTTCTCGTGGGTGGGAACGGGCTGGCTGGTCCATTCGCGGTATCTCGTCACCAACCGCCATGTCGCCGAACTCTTCGCCCGCGGCAAGGGGGACCGCTTCGTTATGCAGCCGGGATTGGACGGCGACATGGTCGCCTCGATCGACCTGCTGCAGGAGATCGGGCGCGACGACAAGCAGGTGTTCCAAGTGAAGGGGATTCGCTACATCGAGCCGCGTCCGGGACTCGACCTCGCCTTTCTTGAGGTGGAGCAGATCGCCGGCACGGTCGCCGAGCCCATCCCCCTGTCCGCCGCCGTGCCGACGAAGAATCCTTTCGTCGCGACCATCGGTTATCCGGCTTTCGACAGCCGCATCCCCGAACCGGGTCTGATGCGCCGCATCTATGGCGATGTCTTCGACAAGAAGCGCCTCGCGCCCGGTGCGATTTCCGGCGTCGAACAGGATCGGGTGCTGCACAACTGCACGACGCTCGGCGGCAACTCGGGATCGGTCATCGTGGATCTGAAGTCCGGCGACGCGCTCGGGCTGCATTTCAGCGGCAGCTTTCTGCGCACCAACTACGCCGTTCGAGCGGATCGCGTCAAGGAACGGCTCGATGCGCTGCTCGCGGGCACGCTCCGCAGCGGCAGCGAGGCGCCCAGGAGCCCTCGACAGTCGCCCCGTCCGGCACCCTCGGCAACGACCTCTGCACCGCCACCGCCGCACGTTCAGGCCGCATCCGCCCAGACCGCGAGCATCACGATCCCGCTGACTGTGACCATTTCCATCGGTGGCGCCGTTCCCGTCGCCACCGTGACGTCGGGCCCCCGCACGCCTGCAGGGTCCGATCGGGTGCACGCCGCCGACGATGATGATGATCCGGTCGAGATCGAGGCGCTCGCCAAGCCGGAGGACTACAAGGATCGCCGGGGTTACCTCGCCAACTTCCTCGGCGATGCGTGTGCCGTCGAGCTGCCGAAGGTAGTGAGAAATAGGTCGGACATCCTGCGGTGGGGAGACGGTAAGACGGTGCTGCCATACGAGCACTTCTCGGTCGTGATGAACGCGAAGCGCCGGCAGTGCTTCTTCAGCGCCTGCAACATCAACGGCGCGCGTTCCAAGTCGAGCAAGCGCACGGCGTGGCGTTTCGACCCGCGTATCCCGCAGGACATGCAGATCATGAAGGAGTGCTACGGCAACTCACCAAAATTTAGCCGGGGGCACATGACCCGCCGCGAGGATCCGGCCTGGGGCGACACGGCCGCGGAGATCCAGCGCGGTGCCGACGACTCGATGCACGTGACCAACGTGACGCCGCAGATGCAGTCGTTCAATGCGCCGATCTGGCTCGCGCTAGAGGACTATGCCCTCCAGCACGCGCGCGCGAGCGACCAGGAGATCTCCGTGTTCACCGGCCCCTACTTCGCGACAATCGACAAGCTGCAGTACGGTGTATTGATCCCGGTGAAGTTCTGGAAGGTGATCGCCTTCGTGCACGACGAGACCGGCGAACTGTGCGCCACCGGTTATGAGATGTCGCAGAAGGACAACCTGAAGCGCCTGGAGGACGATCAGGAGTTCGTCTACGGCGACTTTGTCTCCCCCCAGCTCAACGTCTCGACGCAGGTCCCGATCGCGACAATCGAGGCCCGTGCCGGGCTGTCCTTCGGCGGGCTCGCCGCCGCCGATCCGCTGTCGCGCGAAAATGCCGGCGGGCCTCCGGGGCCGCTGCTTTTCCCGGAACAGATCAGGTTCCTCTGAGGGGGGCTTCCCCGCGTTTCGTCACGCTGAAGTGGCCGCGAGGAAACTCCCGAAATCCGCAGTCCTCATACAAGGAGCATCCCGATGGCAAATCAAATCGAGTGGTCGTCCTCGCCCCCTCCGACCGAAGCGGTCGCAAAGTTCACCGTCACAGAGACGACCGGTCATCCGGGCACGACGCCGAGCGCCGCGTCGGACGCCGCCGACGACCTAATCGTCGTCGGCAAGAGCGACTCGCGCCTGCTGCCCGCCCGGGCGCGGCTCGGCAACGAGACCGTGATCGGTGTCGACGAACGCGTCCGGATCAGCGACACGGACAAGCTGCCGTGGCGGAAGATCGCGGCCCTCACGCTCAAACCCAAGCTGCCGTTCACTTCGTCGTTCATCGGCACCGGCTGGTTTATCGGCCCGAAGACCCTGCTCACCGCCGGCCACTGCGTGTTCAGCAAGAGCGATTTCGGTGGCTGGATCGGATCGATCGAGGTCTCCCCAGGTCGCAACGGCGCCAAGTTCCCGTACGGCACGGTGACCGCCACTCGTTTCTCGGCGACCAAGGTCTGGCAGGACGGCCCCGATCCCGACTACGACATCGGCTGCATCCACCTCGACCAGCCGCTTGGCGATACGGTGGGCTACTTCAAGATCGCCTCGCTGAGCGACAAGGACCTCGGAGGCGCCCTGCTCAACATCTCGGGTTACCCCGGTGATCGCGGCGACGGCGAGCAGCAGTTCTTCCATGCCAACCGCGTGCTGCGCACCTCGGCGCGTCGTGTCTTCTACGACATCGACACCTATGGCGGGCAGAGCGGGTCGCCCGTCTGGCATCAGGCGGCACCCGAGGCCGAGCCGGTCGCGGTCGGCATTCACGCGTACGGTGTGGGCGGCACGCCCGGTTCCTGGGGAATCACGGCCAACTCGGGACCGCGGCTCATTCCTGAGATGGTGGACATGATCAAGGAGTGGCTGAAGGCCGACGGCAGCTGACACCTCTCCCAACCGTGGCACGCCTTCCCTGCACGCTCGTCGTGCGAAGCGCCGGAGGCGAACCGCTTCCCGGGACGCGGTTCGCCGTGGAACGCGCCTCCGAGCCCATGCCGGAACTCGGCTATGTCACCGGGCCCGACGGGACCGCCCATGCCGGGCTGCCGCCGGGAGAGACGCAACTGCGCTTCTTCCTGCGCGATGGCGGCAGCCAAGTCGTGGAGGTGAGAGTGCGCGAAGAAGCGGATGCAACCTACGCAGTTGTCCTCGACGCAAAAGGGACGGAGTCGCAGTGAAGGCCAGATACCCGGAATCCCGCGAGGAGCGCGCGCAGCGAGCGGCGGACTTCGCCAAACGCCTGGCACGCGCCAGCGATGGATCGCTCGAGTCGGCGACGCAGCCGGCACTTCCGTCCACGGACGAACTCGCGTCACGCATCGCCGCGCGGATGAGCGCCGCGGCGCCGACGATGGCGACCGAAGCCGCAGCAGGTGCCGCGGCTGCACTGGCGCAAGCCGGACACGAAACGGCGCTCAAGCTCGCGCGCGCGGAGTTGCGTGTCGACGATCTGTCGAACAGAGAAGTCTCAGGCCTCGAGGCGGTCATCGCTGTCACCGACCGGCCCGCGTGGTTCGTCGAGGACAACCTGCCCGACACGGCATCGTACGAGGCGAGCGGCTTGTGGATAGGCCTGGCAACGGCAGCAGAGGCGAAGATGATCGCCGTATGCCGCGCGGTCGGCTGCATCATGCGGGAGGTTGATGGCCAGCGCCAGCCCATCGGCACCGGATGGCTGATCGGCCCGTGCACGCTCGTCACCAACGCCCACGTCGGCGTGCTGCTTGCCCGCCTGAAGCCGGACGCACCGTCGGATGACCCGCGCATGGGGTATCGGCTGCGGTCGGACGTCAAAGGCTTCGTCAATTTCTCCTTGGAGCATGCGGCCAAGCCATCGAGCGAGGTCGCGATCGAACAAGTGCTTTACGTCGAGCCCTCGCAAGTGCCGGACATCGCCGTGTTCAGGATTGCTGACGACGCGCCGGTGCTCAGAGGACGCCCGAAGATAGACCTCGACCTTGTCGAGCGGCCCGTCTGGGAAAAAGCGAACGTGTTCACCGTCGGGCACCCCATCGTCGACCTCCAAGGCGATCCGAACGTGGCGACGGTGTTCGGCGCGCTGGATGGAACGAAACGGCTGAGCCCCGGCAAAGTCAGCCGGATTCTCGAGGGCCGCACGCTCGCGCACGACTGCTCGACAACCAACGGCTCATCCGGAAGCCCGGTCATCGACTTTGGTAACTACCAGGCCGTGGGTCTTCACTACTTCGGAAAACCGGGCGAGCGCAACGAGGCAGTGCTCTTCGCCGCGATCAAGGCGCATGCCGTGCTGGTCAAGAATCTGGCGCAGGAGTGGGGCGTCTAGCTCCATCACGCCATGGTTGCAGGCATTCCCCCCAAGGCGTTTCCGAAGCTGCTTGTCAAGTATGCATCGTGGACCGCGGTTATGGACGCGGCGCAAGCCACGCTGCCGTCGGACATGGAACCCGCGCTGCGCCGCAAGTATGTGGAAGAACTCGCGCCGGACGCCATCAACGATTCGCTAAAGCTGTGGGAGGCGCTGGTCGAGGATCTCGTGAATCGCGGCAAGCTCGACGTGTTCGTCTCGGCGCTGTACCAGGGTAGCAATGCTAACTCCGACTTGGTTCACATCCTGAACGGTGCCGTCAGCGTGGATGCTGACGGCAATGTCGCCGAGGCCGAGCTGCAAACGATCAACAACAAGGTGAAGCCCTTCTTCAACGCCGAGGACTTCTCGACCTGGCTCAAGGCGAACATGCCCTGCGTGTGCGCGATCTGGGTCAACGATGGAATCATCGAGAAGGGCATTCGCGGTACAGGATTTCTCATCGCGCCCAACCTCGTGCTCACCGCCCGGCATGTAATTCGCGGGTTGATCGACGAGATTCCGACAGGCGGCGGCACCGGCGGCTTCTTCGAGACGCGTGACCAACAGAAAGCAGGGTCCGCGCTGAATGTTTGCTGCGTCTTCGACTACCGGACGCTCGTCAGCAACTTTGTGCGCGAGACGCCGCCGCCCGAATCCACCGTCGTCGACGCCGCCGGGAGCTGGCTTGCGTGGTCGAGCTTCACGGACGCTCGGGACGGGAACACGCATGACTTTGCCGGAGAAGGACCCAGCATCGCGAGGCACCTGGACTGCGCCGTCATCCGCCTTGCCACACCCATTGGTATCAAGGCCGACCCCCGGAGGGGCGGCAAGATGCGCGGCTGGCTGCAGCTCAACGGCTCCGCGCGGTCGCTCAGCAAGAAAGAGCTCATCACGATACTCCAGCACCCGCAGGGCTTGCCGCAGAATTTCGCGATGAACGTGTTTCGCGCACAAGACCCGACCACTACACGCATCTGGTACGACACCAATACCGACAACGGTTCGTCGGGCTCGCCATGCTTCGACCGCAACCTCGAACTTGTCGCCTTTCACAATGCGGGCAGGCCCAAGCAATTTCAGGGCGACACCGAGCTGTGCAACCAGGGCGTTCGCATCGACCACGTGATCAGCGCACTGCCTGCCGACGTGACGAGTGCATCGCGCAACCCACCGCCCGCGGACGTCAAGCTCTGGTCGCTGTCGCCGAATCTGGCGGCGCCACGCCCCGTGCTGGGACGCGGGGACTTCAAGAAACATGTCCTCGACCTGATGCAGCCCGACGTCGAGCGGCGCCTGATCGTTGTCGACGAGGCCGACAACGTGAAGGCCGTCGGCAGGTCGGGCAAGACCTTCTCCGCCGAGTTGTTGAAGGCATGGCGCGAGGGCGCTCGGTTTCCGTCGTCGAGTTCGAGGCCAAGGAACTTCGCTCGATGGCACCCGATGAGTTCCTGCGCGAGATCGGTCGGCGCATCGATCTGCACAAGCTTGACACGGCGCCCCCCAGGCCCAACGAGGAGCGGCAGTGGACGCGCTGGTGGGCCAACGACTTGCCGCACTGGTTTGGCGACCTGCTCGAACTGCGAGCCGCTGCCGCCGGCACGGCGCGCACCGAGACGGCCGGCGAGCATGAACGGGAGGCCGCGGCGGCCACTGGGCAGAAGGTCGTGCTGCGCGAACTACTCTGGATCGTGATTGACAACGTTCATCGGTACCCGCCGGAAGGCGCGATGAAGGAGTTGCTCGCCGGCATGATGGCCATCACGGACACCGACCAAGCGCTGGGGCCGGGGCTTCGATCGCTGCGCTGGCTCTCCATCGGCCACGTGCCGGACTTCGTGCGCGAGAAGTCGATCGAGTACTTGCGCGACACGGTTTCCCAGGAAGACATCGACGGTGACGCTTGGATCCAGTGTGTCAAGACCGCCTTCGAAAGTGAAGGCGCAGCCGACAAGTTCGACGCTTCCGTGGCCAGAGATTTCTATGACCTGGTCGAGTTCAAGCAGGCGGCGGCCGTCCGCGATCCGTCGACGCGCATCCGCGTCCTTGGCGGTGCTATCGGCGAAGCCATGCAAAAGCTTTTCAAGACGGCGGGCATCACATGACCGCCAAGCCTGAGTCGTCGGTGGAAGACACGATCGCCAGACTGCGCAGGGCCGGCTTCGACACCGAAGGCTTCATCAACTCCATCGTTGCGCAAAGCGCGTCCTGGGTGAATGCACCACCCGGAGCGATGAAAGCTGCCCCGCCCGTGACGCCACTGTCGGTGGCCGCGGCGATGCGAGGCTGTTTCATGCCGTCCGACCTGACGACCGACGTCGACGCCCATAAATCGTCGATCGCCGAGATCATCGCGGTCTCCGACGTGCTGAGCACCGGATCGGAACGGGCATGGCAATTGCGGCCGGAGGCGCGTCGCGACATCCTCTTGCAGGCGCGCAACAACAACCTGCTCTCCCAAGCCAGCGTGCGCGCTGAGGCGCTTAACCCCTACGACCGCGAGGGCCCAGTGCTTCGCCGCGTGCTCGCGGGCGAGCGCCTAGACGTCGACCTCATGGAACTTGACGAGCTGGAGCAACTGGCCACTGTCGCGGAATGGCTGGAGGGCTCGGACCTCGCAGAGCTTCCGCTCTCGGTCGACTTGCGGCGCCTCATCGCGCGGCGGGGGATCCTGGACCCTTTCCGCCTGCTGGTCGGACGCCCTGTGAAGGCTGGCCCGAATGGCAGTGAAGACCGCGTCGTGGGGCGCAGCGCGCAAACCGAGCGGCTGCGCGCCTACGTAGGGCTGCGCGAGCCAGAGGAGCTCAAGCACTACGTGACGCGGACACTTGATTCGCTGTGGTCGACGGTCACCTTCAAGGATTCCAATCAACCGCTGCTCGTGCGCGGCATCGGGGGCATGGGCAAGTCGACGCTGATCGGCAAGTTCGTGCTGGACCATGCGCTGTTCGCCGGCGTCGACCTGCCATTCGCGTACCTTGACTTCGACAGCGCGGCGCTGGCGCCCCGTCAGCCGCTGCAACTGCTGATCGAGATTGCCGTGCAGTTGGGCCTGTGCTTGCCCCTGGCGGAGCCTGACCTCGGCAGATACCGGGGAGATCTTCGCCAGACCATCGACAACCAGGCTAGGAACTTCACCCGGCGCCAGCGAGAGTCCGCTACCGGCTCGGAACTCTCCAGCTACTGCGAAAGCCTTCGTTCCATCGTCGAGAAGGTCAACGGTGGTCGGGCACCGGTGCTGATCGTCTTCGACACCTACGAGATCGTGCAACACGACGAGGAGGCTGTCGCGGGCGTGAACGCGCTGATCAACGCGCTGCGCACGCCGGCCATGCGCGAGTGGAACAACCTGCGCCTGGTGATCGCCGGCCGAGGCGACCTCACGGATATAGAAACGCCGCAGAAACCCGTTGATCTCAGGCAACTGTCGTTGGCCGAAACCGGGGAGCTTTTGCGCCGCCGCAGCAAGGCTGAAACGCTGGACCTCACGGAAGCGCATATCGCGGAACTCGCGCCCGCGCTGCGCAACAGTCCGCTGGACGTCATCGTCGTCACGAACTGGTTGAAGGACAAGGAGCCGGATCAGCGCGCATCGCTACTCGCGAGCCTGATCGAAGGCGTTGGCCAGGAGATCGACGCCGCCACCCAAAGCGAAGACGAGGTTGGTGCCGAGCTGGTGGCGCTGCGGATCACTGGCATCCTGACCCGGCGCATGATCGAGCACATCAACGACAAGGACGTGCGAAAGCTCGCCGAGCCGGGACTCGTCGTGCGTACGATAACGCCGGAAATCATCCGTGACGTCATGGCGCCGGTCAGCGGGCTTTGCGATGGCGAACATCCGCTGGCGCAGGGCGCCGAGTACGAACTCTTTCGCCGACTCCAGAACGAGCGCTGGCTCGTCACGCGGCAAGGCTCCGTGTTGCGGCATCGGCCGGAAGTGCGACGCGCGATGCTCGCGCTCATGCGCGGCAAGGACAAGCAGAAGTTCGCTGCCGCGAACCAGCGCGCGCTGGAAAGGTTCCGCGAGGGTGCGGACCAGGACGAAACCGGGCGTTCCGAGACGATCTACCACATGCTGCTCGGCGGGAGCACGCCTCTCGAGGACGTCGATGCGCTATGGACGCCCGCGATGGCGCGCCCCCTGGCGAGCGCGGTCGACGACCTGTCGGAGCCCGCGCAAAGCTACCTCAAGGCGAAGCTCGGCCGCAGCGTTCCCGTTGCCACGCTAGCTGCCTTCTCCGTCTCGATCCTCACTTCGCTGCTGACGGCGTCGGGGCCGCGCATGCTGCGGCGTCTCGGCGCCGAAGCGTTCCTGAAGCTGCTGGACGCCAATCCAACCGTGGAACATGCGTCGGATTCGCGCGGGCTTCGCTTCGAAGCGGTCTATCGCACGGGCCGATGGGGCCGCCTGCGCGATGCGGGCTCCGGTCGCCAGCCGCGGGACAAGGAGATCGAGGCCGCCATCGAAACACTGGCGCAAGCCCGGCTCGACGACGTCGCGCGCCTGGACCCACCGACGCTGCGCTCCCTGCGCTTCGTGCTGCGCTGGGCAACGCGCGACTCCAAGGCCGACAAGCTGCTCTCCGGGCCGATCGAGAGATTCACTCGGGCAGCCTATTCGCCGGCGGCGGCCATGGACATACCAGAAATCGCCTGGGACTTCGCGACGCTCATGGCATGCGGCGAAAGGCGCAAGCTCCTCGTGAACTTTCGTCCGGTGCTTGAACGCGCAAGCGAACTCGCGCGCATTGCGACACGCCTACCCGATGCCGCGGCGGGCAGCGATGCGCTGCGCATCCTCTCGTTCTTCGAGACGGAGCCCGACCGGCCCATACTGAAACGTGTCGATCTCGACAATCACTTCGCTACCGTCAGCAGCCGAGAGGCTGCCGCCTTCTTCGACTTGTTCGCCGATCAGTCGGACAACCGGCTGGCGAACGAGGTCAGTTCGCAGGCGGTCGCCCCCAAGGACTACGCCGACGTCCTGGCACGCGGTAACAAGCTGATGGAGCGGCTTCGCCAGTTCAAGGGTGACTTCGTCATCGCTGATGTCGAAATCACGCGCGAGTTTGCCGCCGTCGTTCGCGGGTTCATCATATCTGGCCCCCCTGATTCGGCCGACCGAGCGCTCCGCGTGATGGCGTGCAAGCATCCGGACTGGCTCGAGCCCCTGGGCAACGCACTCACCCGTGCGTTTGGTGGCGATGTCCCCACACGCCTCGGTTGGCTGTCGACGATCGAAAAATACGTCGGCAGCGGCGAGCGAGCACGCAAGGCAAAGCAGAACGCCGACGGTCGTGCCATCCTGTCGCTCGCCGACGAAGCGTCCAGCCTCCGCGAGGCCGTCGAGGCCTATGCAAAGCTCCTGGGCGACCGCAAGGGCTCGGCGGACACCCAAGATTTCATTGCGCTTTCGCAGGCGTTCGGGGACTGGGTGGCGATGATCGACAGGCTGCAGCCGCAGCGACGGTGAACTCTCAAACAAGGGAGACAAGCGACCTCTTCGGCTGCGCTACGCTTTTCGTGTCGCTTTCTCCCTTTCGCCAAAGACATGAGCGACGCCGAGTTCGTCGTCACAAAATTGCTGCTCGCGCGGCCCGGCGCAACGATGCACAGCCCCCCACAGACTGCGCCGCGCTCTTGGACCGCACGGCGCATTTTCGGCCAACGATTCGTTCGCGGAATGCATCGGAAACTCGCGGTTGCTGCTTGGTCTAACTTGGCCCGCGCGTAGCGCGGCACCGCATGACCGGAAAGCAGCGCTGTAGTCGCGAGGCGGCGGAGCTATCAGCTATCGAAGGCTCTTCAGGGATTGAACTGCGCGTGCCATATCTCCAACCCACCTTCCTCGAAGGTGTGCCACTGCAGCTTGGGCAACTTGCCGATCGCCTCCTTGATCTTCTGTCCGGTATCGCCAGCAACCGGCTGCACGTCGAAAGCGTCGCCGCTGATATGGCGCGAGAAGTTGCGTTGCTGATCCAGCGTCCACGAGTTCATAACGCTTTCGAGGCCAGCCGCGATAGCGGCGGCGGTTGTCGCGGCAGGATGGTCGTCGACCCACTTCTGCAATCCGGCGCGCTGCGGCGTGTCCTTGTATGTCTCCTGGATCCAGTTGCGGTTCTTCACGACGTTCGGCGCCATCGCCGAGGCCTGGCTCGCTACGGTGCGGCGGCCGCTGGTGAACTTCACCTGATCCGGGAACTGGTTGAGCAGACTCTGAGCCGCCGCTTTTGCCGAAGCCCCGAGGTCGAGGTCGTCGATCGATTTTCCGGGAGCTTCCAATTGGAAGGCGTGCCCGAGGCCCATGTGCTCGTTCGTCTCCGGAGCAAACCCCACGTCGCTGGAGCCCGAGAACTCCAACTCGAGCCGCGCCCCTGAGTCCAGGGACAGAGAAATCCTTGTGCGCTCCGCGCGCGATGGGAACGACGCGGCGTGGAGACGCACGACGTCGAGCACTTCCGAGAGTTCCTGTGCGAGTGACCTCCCACTCGTCTTCCCAATGGGGGCGCGCGCAGTGGTCTTCCGCGCGGCGCTCTTCGTAGAACTTGCCATGACGATCGCTCCTTCCTGAAGGGATTGGAATTGCTTTGACTCGTGGCCCAGTGGCGGCTAAAGGGTTCGACGGTAAGACCGACTGCGCCGGCGGAGTGACGAGGACGCCCTTCCCATGGCCGGGATTGCGGGGTCGCGGACATGTCCCGTCAGGGAAAGCTTGCCGATCCGCCTACGGGTTCGTTCGGTGACCCGACAAGATTCCACGGCGTCGCACCCGGATTCGGCGATCTCTGGAAGATCAGCTTCGTGGTGCCGTTTAACGAGGCGTACATCTCAAACGCAGGAAACGGCTCCACAACGCTGCCCGGTGCCAGCTTGACAGTTACTCCAGCGCCAGATTTCTCGACGACTACCTGAACCAGCCAATCGATGTCTGGAGCGGCAGCACCTGCGCAAGGATTGCCGGCGCCGCCCTCGAAGTCAAACGTGCACCTACCCCCTGTCAGCGTGAACCTAGCAACCTTGAGCTTGCTGGCGTCCGGCTTCTTGTTGCACTCCTCACTGCCATCCTCGCAATCGCACTCCACCGTGTTATCGCAACGGTGGCTTTGAGATAACAGCGATAGAGCGACCGAGTCAACCTCCACACTCGAGAAGGTACGAGCGGATGCGGCGAGCGCATCCGTGAAGGACCTCTGGTCCGTCAAGAAGCAATCGTTCAACGGCGTCGGGCCAGGGATCATCGTCTCTCCACCGCCGTTTGGCCTGTCCTGCGTGTAGCCCGCAATGTTCTTCGGTATGAAACTGCGGATCCAAATTCTCAGCGAAGCCATTCATCCTCCGGTTGGAAGCATGCCGAGACATTCTGCCCCAGCGAAGTGATCGTGGTTCAAAGCGACGACGTCAACAGCCAACGAGTGATCGTGCGTGTCGAGCAAGCAAGGACCGCAAAAATCGCTCGCCATGCTTCCGCCGGTGTTGCTGGGGCGGGCGGCGCGAGCCGGGATTGCACCGTGTTCCCCCTCCTTCGTACTACGCCGCCGGGTCGCCGACGGCAATCGGGCCAAGGTATTCCGGCAGCAGCCGGAGCAGCGATTCCTTGCCCGCATCAGGGAACAGCAGCGCGACCATCGCCTCAAAGCTCTGCGGTTGCAGGCTTGCTTCCTCTTCCTGGGACGCCGACGTAATGCGCTGTACCGAGCACAAGTAAGCAAAGCAGCCCGCAAGGTTCGTTGAGGCGTCGGCATCGTTGAAACGCAATCCCCTGAATCGCATTGCCGCGCCTTCCGATACGAAGGCGCCGACGAGCGCGCCTGTATCTTCGCGGGTGTCGCCACGGGTAATGTCCGCCAGCGGACGGTAAACAAGAAGAAGTTGGAAGCGCGGCTCATGCCGCGCCATCTCCGTCGTCGACGGCATGGCCGACAGTTGGGGTAATGTGTCGTGCTCCGGCGGGCCATGGAGGATCAGCGATTCACCCTCGACGCCGAGCCAGTACGATTCGGCCTTGCTCAACGACTCACGCCCGAACGAACCGATGAAGGTCAGCCACATTGGATCGGTGTAGTCGCTCATCCGAACGATCGACGCGTGGAACCCTGCCGCGGTCGTTTCCACGATTTGCGCCGCGGTCGGCAACGCTCTGTTCGCCAGCCGATAGTCAGCGTTCTCAAAGCCCGATGCCTTGGTGATCGTGCGCCATTCGAGTTCGGCCGTGGCTCGCGTCTGACCGAGGACCTGCAACCGCCAGGTTGGATCGCCACCCCCAGCCCAACGATCCTTGTGCCAGCTGCACAGGTAGCGAACCGGCTGCCCTCTTCCGGCGGGTGCCTCTGGCCACCTTATGGCGAGCGTTTCGGGCTCAGTTTCGGGCCCACCCTGCAGTCGAATCTGGAACTGAGGCGCGCGATCGAACGTTTCGGCGTCGAGCGCAAAGTCGCAGGGCACCATGTCGTCCCCGTCGCGGCGCAAGGGGAGCGTGGCGGCACGCAAGGTCGCACGCTTGTCTTCGAAGTCGACCATCCGCAGAGTGCTGTCGAGCAGCGTCTCTGGCAGCAGCACGCGCCGCGCGCGGATCTTGGCAAGCAGCCAGCGGCCCGCGCCGCCACGGGTCGAGACGACGACGCCGGTTTGCGCCACGAGTGCGTTGGAGGCGATGTCGTGCGTCAGGCCGAACGGCGGATGCACGTCGAGGCTGATCGCCGCGACGTCAAGATCCGCTTTGGCGTCCGGCTTGGCGTGGAAGATCGGATTCACGCCGATCTCTGGATACGCCGGGTTCCGGGTGTGCAGCAGGTCTATCTCGAGCGTGTCGCCGATACCGCCGACGCGGGCGGCTTCGTCTGTGCGGCGCAGCGCGTCGTCGCAAACGAGCAGGTTGCCGCGTGAAGTGTGCTGCGGTTCGGTGGAGTTGTCCGGGTTGCCTCCGGTTGTCTCGAAACGGTAGGTCGATGTGAGCGGCACGGCCCAGCGCAAGGGTGGCGTCGGCAAGCGCTCGTTGAGGTTGATCGGTGCGATACCAGGAATGACCGTGCCCGCGCCATACACCTTCTGCTCCAGCGCGAGCGGGCCCTGCAGTGCCTTTGCCGCGTTGAGCCATGCTCGAAAGCGCACCATCGAGCGCGCGGTGAAGGCCGCGTAGCGCGCCGGCCTGGCACCGCCTTGCAGTGAGCGTTTGTGAATCACCAAATTTCCATCGGCCGCCGGACCATACTTCCAGCCCTGGGCACCGAAGCCAGTGCTCAATCGCGCCTCGAATCCTTCGCGGTACGACTCGACCCCGGCGAAACTGACGAGCCACTCCGCCAGCGACGACGCGACCGGTAGCCGCACCGGATAACCGGTCCAGTGCCACTCATGCCGCTGCACGAACAGGCCCTTGACCCACGACGCCTGCATTGCGGATTGCCCCTGCAGGGCCATCAGGCCCGGCGCGAGGGGCTCAGGGCTGGTGTCCAGTGCCTTGTTCGGCGCGATCACCTGCAAGGCGAAGTCGTCGGGCGAAAAGCCAGCCCATGCCGGCGCCGCCTCGAACCAGAGTTCCGATGGGCCAAACGCGCGATACGGGGCTGCGCCGTCTTTGCCTGCGAACGCAGGTACCCACTCGGCCGGCACGGGTGCCAGTTCGATGCCGCTGTAGTAGCGGCAATCGGGGCTGCGCCAGATGTCTGCGTCGTTCGCATCGAAGTGTTTCGCATCGACCAGGGAGAACGCCCGCAGCCGCACGAAGCTTCCGCGAGCGACGCGAATCGACAGGCTGCTCTTTCCGTTGGCGTCCAGCGCAGGCAACGCGGTCGTCTTCGCGCCGGCGGCGGCTGCGGCGACATCGATCGTCACGCGGCGCTCCGGCCCGGGCTGCAGGCTGTCGGTCTCGGCCTCGTAACACGTGCGTTCGATGCGGAACGCATGGGTCATCAGCGGCACCTCGACGCCATCAACCCAGACGGCGACGCCGAGCGCCGAAACGGCCGGGTGCCAGCTGAGACCCTCCCTATCGTTTGACCGAGTGGCTGGCCCGTGCTGCCGGATGCGCCGCATAACCATGTCGCGAAACGCGATCAGTTTCTCCGGCGGGTGGTGGCCAAACACCGGGTCGGAGAGCTCGCCCAGCGGCTTGTCCCATTCCTCATTTGCGGTGTCGGTCAGCTGCCGCCACACGATGTCGGTGTTCAGCCAGCGCTCGACGAACTCTTCGCTGGCGGCCGGCGCCTCGACGGCGAACATATAGACGGCGTGGACCGCGTGCAGCTTCGAGTCAAACAGCAAGTGGCCGTCACCGAGCCTTTCGTCATGCGTAAGCAGCGCCACCTTCGGCACCGGTGTATTCGGCGCCTCGTTCTTGCTGCGCCGGCGATCAAGTTCGTAGGCGTGCGCGCGCGTCTCATCGCTGAGCTCGAAACGCGTCGCCTCGCTCGCCTCAGAGTCTGAGCCCGTCTGCGCAATGGTGCGCAGATGCGGCGCACCCGGCGGCACGGCGGAGCGGTATTGCCATTGAGGAGCGCGGTTTTTATCTGGACGCTGCGACTCGGCAAAGTGCTGCTTTGCCGGCCTCAAATCCGTGAAGGTGGGGTCGGTCTGCAAACGAAAGCTCTGATCGAACACGCCGCCAGCGTTGTCAATGCAGGTGGCCTCGGCGCGGTAGTGCAGCCCGTAACCGAGCAAGGGCGGTTCGCGGCCATCTGCGTCAGTTGCGAGGGTCTTCATCCGCCAGAGAAAGTCAATCGCGTCGCTGCCGTCGGCGTCGCCGTTCCTTGCATCCTTGCCGAGCAGCGCGCCGTCGTCGTCCGCCGGCATTGCCGCCACCGGCTGACCCTGGTACTCGACGCTCGCAACCCGCAAGCCATTGCGCAGGGTTGAGCCGATAGTCTCGTGCATCCAACTGGTCAGTTCCTCCCGTCCCGAACCCTTCAACCAGCCGTCAGGTCGTCGGCCGTAGACCGCCGTGTCGGTAATCCATTGCGCACGATCCAGGTCGATGCACCAGGCTCTCTTGTCCAAGGTCGGCATCGCGCTGCACAAGGCGATTGCGTACCCACGCACGCTTTGGTCAAAGCGGCTCGAGTCGAGCGCCTTCGGGTCCTCTGGCAGTTCGCTCTCGAAGGTCAGCGTCAGGCCCGGGTCGCGTGGCCGGGGGGATGCGGGTGCGCTGCTGTGCCGCAGTGCACGCACGAACGCGTCGGCTGCCGGCCTGAACTGCCCGGTGATCGCAGGTGCGTCCTTCAACGACGGCAAACTTTGCAGGCAGGCGCCGTCAAGTGCAATGCGGATCTCTGCTGCGGGATCGTTGCCGGAGACGATCTCATCGGGCCGTGACAGCAAGGTCGCCAGCGCGGGGACGGCGATCGCCAGAGCCTGAAACGTGTACTCTTCCGCATCCACATTGGTAACAATCTCGTGGCGCAGTGCGGCACGCAGGGCAGGCGCCCAGTCGGGGTCGGGTGTCGGCGGAGTCGGCGGGCTCAGCCTCGCGCTGAGCCAAGGGCCGAGCAATTGGCGGTAGGTTTCGGGTTCGGCGATCGAACGGGCGACCTCGAGCCAAGCGCGCAGAAAGCGCCGACCCTCGGTGAGCGTTGGAGTCCCGGCATGCTGCACAAATCGGTCAGCGAGTTCGCGCCATGCATGCAGCGTGGCGTTCCAGTAGGCGTGACTCGCTTCGGGCCAACTCTCGCCGGGTTCGCGCTCCACCAAGCCCACGAGCGTCGCATCGAAAGCAGCGCTGCTGGCCGGCGCGAGCAGCTTCTCCGGATCACCGGCTTGCGGGGAGAGCCGGCCGAGCAAATGCGGTTTGGCGTCTCTTCCCCGAAGCCCGGTGTACGGCACGCCGGCACCGTCGCCAATACTTTGCGGCAGAACTCGCGCCCATTCGGCGCGCAGCGCGGCGTCCGATGCAAAGCGGGTGATGAAGTTGACGGCGGGCTCGGCGGACGGTCCCTCGCTCTCGACCAGCAGCTCGGCGACCCCACGCGCCAACACCGGCAGCAGCGCTAGCTGTCGTGCCGCGAGAGCGCGAGCGCTGCCCACCGACGCGTCGCCCTGGCTGGCCTTCATGCCCGTCTCGACCTTGAGCCCCGAATCCCGGGCCGCCGGCTGGCAGGCCATGCGTAAGGTTGGTCCGCCAGCGTAGCGGGCGTATTGCGGGCCGCCGACCACGCCCTCCGGCTTGTCGGCTACCAGCAGCCGCACACCGTCGCGCAACGCAAATTGCGGAAAGCAGACGATCTCAGCGTTGGTCTCTGCAAGGGCCAGGTCATGGTCCGTCGTCAGCACGATGAAGCCGGCCAACTTCAGCGCGCCGTTGGATACTACCGCCGGCCAATGCGTCAGCGGAGCCAGCGCGTGCGGCAGGCTGCGCTTCTTCACGACACCCTCCGTCTGCGCATCTGCGACCGAATCGATGTCGTCACTGCGGACCGAGAACGCGAACGGGCATTCGCGGGTCTTGCTGTTGGCGCCGGCAACGATCTCCTCGGCGATTTGATTCAGTGGCAGCTCGCATTCGACCTTCGTTCCCGAAAGAAATGTCTTCTCGTCCGCGATCTCCTGCCATGCGCTCGATTTGCGGAAGAACACTCTCCACATCAGGTCGTGCCAGCGCCACGGCAGCAGCAGATCGTCGACGCGCATGAAGGCCGCCTTGCCGGTCTCCGCTGGTCCGCGGCCAGTGCCGTCGAGGCTGTCGTCGAACACATTGCCGTCTTCTTCACGCCGCGACCACGGCATCACCAGGTTCAGCGCATAGACCTCGCCGCCCGCCTGCTCGTCGAGGTGCGCGCAGCGCGTTGTGTGGATCGCCCATCCTGTCGGGTTATCGGCCATGTCATGTTCCTCAGAGCTTGTGTTCGGCGGCAGTGTGGACTTCGAGCGTGTAGCACCAGCAGATCTCGATCTCGACATCGAGGCGGCCACGCGCGGTGGTGCCGCCACCGGATTGATGCTCGACCTCCAGTAGCAGCCTGACCGAGGCATTCGCGATGCCCAGGATGCGCGCGCTGCCCTCGATCGTCATCCCGGCATGCAGCGAGCCGCCGTGGCTGTCGATCTCCGCATTCGCGAACAGCAGAATTGAGTAAGAGCCACGTGCCACGCCGGCGAGGTTGAAGGCGCGCATCGAGCCGAGCGCGAGGCCCAGGCTCGCCTTTGGTTCGACTTTGCTGCCCTTGGCGGTACAGCTCGCCTCCAGCCAGAAGCCCCCGCCGAGATAGCTGACCTGCACAAACACCGGCGCGGTCTTCGAACCCAGCGCCACATGAGTCGAGATCTCGAAGACACCATCGCGGTTCATGCGCAGGCCCAGACCGGAGGCGATCAGGATCGGCCCGATCGTCACCGGCGGAATCGGCGGCAGCTTGTCGACCACAGTCGAGAACGAGGCGCGCACCCCGACAGGCACGCCGCGTGCGTCTTTCTCGACCTGCACCGCCGGCGGCAGCTTGTCCTGAAATTGCTTCGCATACTCCTGGATGAACTTGAGCGAAGGGTGTAGCTGCACCTTGTCGGGTGAGACATCGAAGTCGAAGCCGCTACCGTCGAAGCGCACTGTCACCTCCTTGAAGGTCGCCATGCGCGCGCCGCCGAAATCTAGACCCCAGTCGCCGGTGAAGCGGCCATCAGTGATCGCGCGGCGCTGGCCGTCGGCCGAGACACGTATGTCGTTGTTCGCGCGCAGTTCCATGCGTGCGATGCGGACCGCGACGCTCGCGAACTCGAACAGCGTCTGCTCCTGCGGAAAGTCGGCGTTTACCGCCGTCTTCACCCAAGCCGAGCGCGTCGCCTTGTCCAGACCGTGCGTGATCTTGATCTTGTCGTTCGACAACTCGGGCAGGCGGAAGCGCTTGAACAGGTCCTGAAAATCAATACCACCGAGGTTGTTGAAGATCTTGCTGAAGTCGATGTCCTTCAGCCGATCGGGAATGATCTGATCCAGCAGTTGGCGCGCGGGCACGGCCAAGCCAAGTTCCTTCAGGCCAGAGTCGATCTCACGCAGGCGCGAGGCAAAAGGCGAGGTATCGATCTGATGCTTCAGATCCTCGAACACATATTCGGCGCGTTCGGCGTTGAAACTCAGCGTGGGCAGCTGCGGCATGTCGCCGAGCGCCTTGGCGAGCTTGATGCCTTTGCCGACCTTGTTGCCGAGTCCAGCGAGCGCGTCCAGGCGGGTCAATGTAGCTTCGTCGACGACTGAGGCGAGCGCATCGGTGACGCGCTCTCGTACCTGCGCTTCGGCGCGTTGCAGGACTTCTTCGAGCTGCTTGCGCGCCTTGTCGATCTCGCTGCAATCGAAATCGTTGATGCGCGTGGTGGCGTCTTTGTGCAGGCTGCCGAGCCAAGTGGTCGCGCTTGCTCGTGCGACGCTGCTCAAGTTCTGTACCTCGTCGGCGAGCGCGACTAGCGGACCAATCAAGGTCTGTGCTTCTTTGGCGACGACCGTGTCTATCGCGGCGATCTTCAGGTTCAGAGCCTGCACCAGCGCGTCTTCGGTCGTGCCAAACACTTGTTCCGCCGCGGCAACCCATTGCGCGAGTACCGCCCTCACCTCGATTGCATCGGCGGCGGTGTCCAGCAGCGCCTGTAGCTCACCGGCCCGGGCGTCGAAGGCTGCGGCCAGTGCAACGAGAGGATCCTTCGCTTGCGTCACTGCGTCACTGATGGCGGCCAAGGCCGCGCTTGCCTGACCGAGCGTGGCGCGCAATTGATCGACCATATTGCGCAGCCGCGCTTGCAGCGCGGGACTACCTTTCTCGACCCAGTCCTCGGCGCCGGCGACGATCTGCTCGATCTGCGCCAGTACCTGCGATACCTTGTCGACAACTGGCGCGAGTGCCGGTGTCTTGCGCTCCGCGGCGAGGTCGACGCGCAGATTCTCTGCGTGCGTCGCGATTGCCTTGAGCTGGGCGATCAAGGCGGGCTTGTCGAGCGATGTATCAAGCGCCTCGACGGCAGTCGCCAGTTGCGTCAACAGCGCATCTGTCGCAGTCGCGAGACGCCACTCAAGCAGCTTTTCCTGGCGCTCGAACAGCGTGACGGCCTCGCCCACCTTGCCGCGCACATCGCCCCTCAGCGTCTCAAGCCGACCGTGAGCGGTCTGGCGTACCTCGGCAATCTGGTCGTCCGTCGCGCCGAGTGCGGCGGCCTGCAAGTCCTTCACGTCCTTGCGCAGCAACTCGAACGCGATCCGAATCGCGTTGCTCGCGCCGAACTTTAGCTGCCCGACGCTCTGCTGAACCTTGCCCTTAACCGAGTTCGCCCATTCGCCGGCCATCTGCGTCAGGTCGAGCTTGCTGATGTCGGCGATGCGTTTGCCGACATCGTCGAACGCCGCGTCGATCTCACGGTGCAGCGTCGTCTTCAGGCTGGTGCAGTCCAGGCCCGACTCGAGCATGCGTTGCGGCAGTCGCGCGAGCACGTCGCCGATGCGCTGCTGGATCGACGCAAGCGTGGCGGCGGCGTTGCTGCCATCCGCCAACAGGTCGAGAGGGGTCTTGCCGCCGTGCGGGGCCTCGGTGTAGGCCTTGTCCTCGTCGGTGCGCGCCATCGAGACCACGTGCAGCGCCACCAGCATGTGCGACTCGGCGCGCCCGTGCAGCAGGTTGACGGCGCCATCCGAAACCGTTGCGAGGTCGAAGCGCGGCCGCTCGGCCGCACCAAGCCGCGGGTCAGGCAGCGCGCGCGTGCCAAGTACGGCCGCAGCGTCGAGCTTCATGCCGGTGAACACCGGCAGGCGCGCCGGGCCCTTCGGGCAATCGACCTCGTTCTTCGCGTCCCAACGGTCGGGCTCGCCGCCGGTGCCGACTTCGGTGTTCGAGTAGAAGTACAGGTGCTCCGGCTTGTCGAGCCAGCAGCGCGAGCGCGTGTCGCCGCCAGCCTGCATGCGCAGCGCGAGCTGCGGCTTGGGGTAGAAGCCGGAGGTGTCGGCGCGGTTCCACAGCGGCAGCTCGTAGCCGTGTCCGAGGTCGCGGCCCCACGCGCCATTCACGTAGATGCGCTTGCTGACGAATTCGCTTGCCTCGACGAAGCCGGTGCGGCTCACATCTTTCTGCGCCTCGCTGGCGAAGTCACGGATCACGTCGATCGGCTCGACGTACTCGGCTGTCTTGCGCAGGATCGGCCAGCCGGCCGTATCGCCCGGCGCGGGTTGCTCGTCCTTAAACTGCTCGGTGGGATAGGTCGTGCGCTCGTAGACGATGATGTGTTTGGCGCGATTCCACAGCAGCGCGATGCGACCGATGCGCACCTTGATCAGGCGCGAGACTTGTCCGTGCCGTGTCTCGACGATGAAGGTGCTGCGACCTTCGTCGAACGAGGCCGAGAACTGGCCGCTGGCGCCCAGCGCGGTGAACGCCAGCGAGTCGATGCTGCCGCTGGTCGCGACTGGGTTGCGCAGGATGCTGACCAATTCTGACGGGAACTCGATTGTGTGCAGCACGCCGGCGCGCAGCGCACCGTTCGCCTCACTCGCACCGGGCTCAGCCCAATCACCGTGCTCTAGAAATGCGGCGATCTCGAGTTTGCCGCTGTCGAGCAGATCGACCGACGCCGGGCTCGTTGGCAACGGGTTCAGCAGCGCGGGCGCGCCGAGCCTGGTGCCGCGGATGCGAAACGCGAGGCCGTCGCTCAGGTTCAGACCACCATCCTTGCGGTGCGGATCGTAGAGGTGGAACTGCGCGAGCCGCGCGGCGAAATTGGCGCGGCTCGCGCTGTGCGTGCCGCGAAGCTGACGGTAGTCGACAATAAGCGCGTCCCACCGGGCCGGAGGTGCCAGTTCCCGCAGCGCCCAACCCGCCAGCTCTTCGGACAGCACGGTCCTGGCCCAGTTGTGCCGCGCGGTGTCGTCGGTCCCGCCGTTCTCGATGGGCGGCAGCGGCAGGTTCACGGTGGGCCGGCCGAGGAAAGCGGCGGTTTCGGCGATGCGCACGTCGGGGTCGCCCAGCTCGGAGACCTTGAACTCGGCCTGAACCGGATACGCCATCTCGGTTGAGAACGAGTCGACCTTCGCACCCTGCAGCGCCTGCGAAAGGTTGCTTGGGCTTTTGTTGTAGCGGCGCGGCAATACTGAAGGCCGCACGACAAGCCGCGTCGGTGGCGAGAAGCGGTAGCGCAGCGGTCGCGTCGGGTCGATGTGTGACTTGCCGCCGCTCCAGAAGCGGTTGCCGCGCTCCATCTCCTCGCCTACCGCCTGCGGCGGGAACGCGAACGACAGGGTGGTGTCGGGCAGGCGCCATTGCACGCCCTCGACATCGTCGCTGCGCCAGATCGCGATCAGCTCGCCGGCCTGGTCGTCGATTTGCGAGGGCTCCACTTTCGCCACCGTGAACGGCCGCGCCTGGAAGTAGAACGCGCTGCTGCCGAGCGGGCTTCGATCTTTCGAATGGATCGACATCTCGACGAGCGCATTGCGACCGGGTTCGCTCTTGTGCCGGATGCGCAGGGTACACAGCCGACCCCATTCGCCACCGATTGCATGGCGCAGCGCTTCGGTGTCGCGATGCAGGCGCTCTTCCTGCGCGTTGACGGCGTCAAGTGCGGCATCGAGGTTCGCGTTGCCGGCGTCCTGTAGGCTAGAGACACGCACGCGGCAGTCGAGGCGTAGATCGGTTTCTGGGTACAGATCCCGTTTGGAGTCGGTCCAATCGCCGCGTATGCGGCAGTTCAATACCGAAGAACCTTCTTGCGGGATTTGCTTGCCGTCGTTGCCAAGCAGCGAGATCTCTAGCGACCCCAAGGCGATCCAGTCGCTCGGGGCGTCGCTGACAGCCTTCGTGACGCCAAAAGTCCATGATGCTAGTTCGGCGCCATCGGCGCCTCCGGCCAGTGCGGCCTGGAGCAGAGCTGGCATCTCTGCCGGTGTCGGTACGCTGGTCCACGACGCGGCAAGACCGGTCGTCTCCAGCGTTGCCTCGAGCGCGAACCCACTGCCCGCCAAATCCAATGGCTGTTTGAGGCCGTCGCGCACGACAGCATCGGCCTGCCAGTCGAAGCGCAGATTGAACTTTGCCGGCTGCTTCGGGTTCAAGCTGACGCGGCTCAAGCGCGCCGCGGTATGTTTTCGCCTCGACACATCGAACACAAGCTGGGGAGTGAAATTGTCCTCGCCCGCGTCCGACGCCACGAGTTCCATGGTCGGCAGCGCTAGCCACGGTTGCGCGGCCTTGACGACACGATGACCTTTCAGCATCGCCCGAACCACTTCGTTCCAAACCTCATCGATGACAGTCTTTGCCCGTAGACGATTGATCTTCAGCGCATTCAGAACGAGTAGCGGCCGCCAGTTCACCAGCACTCGCCACGCAATGTCGGCGGGCGTTCCCGCGTCGGGCGAGCGCGCCAACGGGAACGCCAGCACCACAGGAGCCATGGTCCATGCGTTGTCCGCACCCAGTCGTCCGCCCTTGTGGCCGTAGAGTGGAGGGCCGGAGCACCCTTCCTTTTCGTTGCCGGAGTACTCCCCCGCCGGAATGAAGGCCAACGCAGCGCGAGGAACCTGGCCGGCGCTGGCGAACAGACCGAGCTTCCCGAACGCAAACGGGGGCCATTTGCACGCCATGGCAACGCCGAGTTTCTGCAAAGGGAAGGGATCGTCTCCGCTGCCGCGCAGCCTCTGAATCACGGGATGGGAGTCACCAATCCAGCTATTCGCAGTCGCGCGTCTCCCGGCGGCCTGGTCGCGGAACCAATCGAATGGGCCGTTCTGCAACAACTCCCAACTGTCGCTCTGCAGCACAAGGCTTAGCGGCAAGGTCACTAGCGAGCCGTGGTCCGGAACCGGGGACGGGACGTCTAGCTGAATGGCGGCACCGCTGTTGTCGACCCGGATTGTCCTGATACAGCGGGCGTCGATGCGGCATGAAGCGGCACCAATCGTTATCAGTGCGAAGCCCGAAGCCGGTGTCATCACGCGCGGTGTGTGCGGCCACCCTGGTGCACCCCACTTGATCACGTCAACGAGAAAGGCCTCACCCGTCTTGTCCAGCAGGCGCCTTGCGTCGAGTTGCATCAGTTCCTCCTCAGTGGACCACCCGATATCGTCCGCTAGGCGGACAAATGGCGCCATCCTCATTTCTGCGGACTCTGGGTTCCTGTCGCCGCCGAGAAGCTATCGCGCCGAAGGCAATTCGAGCCGGCGAGAGGGTGGCGTGCCTCCAACCTGCCGGCAGGTGCTGGCCCAGCTATTCACCTTCGCGTTGAAGCGCTCCGGGATCGAAGCGACGCCGATGTACCTCTGACGGCGCCTGCCAGTCGTGCACCTCCGCCATGGTCGGGCGCGTCCCCGCTGCGCGGGGCCAGGCTGTCGTGCTTCGCATCGAGCCGCTTCGCGTCTCGACCCTACTGGGCTTCCATCCCTCGCGCAACACAGCCAGGCCGGCTGCGCCGGCGGGGTGACGAGGGCGGCCCTTCCCGTGGCCGGGGCTCGCAGGCTCGCGGAGGGCCGTCACGGGTACATGACCGCCCTCTGTTTCGCTCGCCCGCTTGACGAACTGGCCGGCGCTGCGCTTCGTCGCTCCGCTGCGCTTCGACTCCGGGCGCGCAGCGCCGGCCAGATCGTCACCCCGGCCACCCGCCACACCCGGAGCCGGGCCGCCTGAATGCAAAGAGTGCTCGGGCCGGCTCGACCGCCTCGCCAGTCGCTCCGCTTTGTGGCACGTCGGTCGCAGAGGCGCCGACCCTCATGAAGTTGGGCGGGCCGCTCGCGGCAGCCGTCGCGCCAGCGGAGCTGTCACGCCGTCCGCGGTGGCTCGGGCCCTCGATGCTGCGGTCGCTGCCCACGGTGCCGGTTCAGCCCACCGCGATCCCCCCACCGCGCCCCCGTCCTGGATGAGGGGGACTTGTGGGGGGATCTTCAATGCGGTGGGCCGGGAAACCGGCTCACTGTTTCTCGTGGTGGTGACCGCGTGAACAGCCACCCCACCCCCCGCCCGCCCCAGGGCGGGAGCGAGGAGTCCGAGCAGAAGGATCAGTTTTCAGCAGCCCGATGCGGGGTGCGGCGGGTCTTTCCGATGAGGAGTTCATCATGGCTTTCGTTCGAGTCGAACAACGCAATGCGCACCTGGCCGGCAGCATCCGGCTGCACACCGTGGAGGGCCGCGACGGCCCGATCAGCAAGGCCACGCTGACCGCGATCAGCAACACCCGGCGCGGTTCCGGCGAGAACCGTGGCGAGGAGGCCACGGCGATCCAGTGGACGCTGTGGGGCAAGCAGGCCGAGAACGCGGCGCAGTACCTGGGCAAGGGCAGCCACGTCAACGTGGTGGGCCGGGTGCAGAACAACAACTACGACAAGGACGGCGAGACGGTCTACACGATGGCCTTCACCGCCGAGGAAATCGACTACCTCGACACCAAGGCCGAGGGCGAGGCGCTGCGCGCCAAGCAGGGCAACGGGCCGGACGAGGGGCAGCCCGTGCCGCAGACCAAGCCGGCCGCGCACGTCAAGGCAAGGAAGGGCGCGAAGGGCCGCAAGGCTGCCGCCCCCGTTGCGCAAGCCGCGCTCGACGAGCAGGGCGACCCGATCCCGTTCTGACCACCGCGGGCGGAGCGCATCGCGTTCCGCCCCTTCATCCCATCGCAACGATTGAAGGAACCACCATGTACTCAACACCCACACTCGCCACGCGCTTCGCGCGCAACACGCGGGTTCTGCGCACCGACTCGCCGCTGAGCGAAGACCAGATGCGCGCCGCTGCACCCTCGGTCTTCGCAGAAGGCAAGCACGCCAGCCGTTCCGAGCGCTACACCTACATCCCGACCATCGACGTGCTGCGCGGCTTGCGCAAGGAAGGATTCGAGCCGTTCATGGTGGCGCAGGGACAGAGCCGCGTCGAAGGCAAGGCCGAGTTCACCAAGCACATGATCCGCATGCGCCACGCCGGGCAGGTGCAGACCCGGCCGGAGGCGAACGAAATCATCCTCATCAACAGCCACGACGGCGCGAGCAGCTATCAGATGCTCGCCGGAATGCTCCGCTTTGTCTGCTGTAACGGCCTCGTGGTCGGGAAGGTGGTGGAGGACATCCGCATCCCGCACAAGGGCAACATCCAGGGCGAGGTGATCGAAGGTGCGTTCCGCGTGCTCGAACAGTTCGAGACCGTGGAAGCCTCGGCCGAGGGCATGAAGGCGCTGACGCTGAAGCCCGAGGAGGAAACGGCCTTCGCGACCGCCGCGCTGGCGTTGCGCTTCGGCGAGCGCACCGATGACCAGCCCCTGCCGCCGATCACCGCCGAGCAGCTCATCGAAGCGCGCCGGCCCGAAGACCTCGGGCACAGCCTGTGGACGATCTTCCAGCGTTCACAGGAGAACATCATGCGCGGCGGGCAGCCCGGGCGCAGTGTGCAAGGCCGGCGCCTGCACACGCGGCCCGTCGGCAGCATCGACCGCGGCGTGAGCCTGAACCGTGCGCTGTGGGTGCTGGCCGAGGAGATGCGCAAGCTCAAGGCTTGAGTGACCCGCGCGCTGGATTCGGCCCCGAATCCAGCGCGCCCGTGCCGCCGCATGGCCCGGATGATTGGGACGCTGCGCGCGGAAGACGCCGCGATCGGAGGTGACTCGATGGACCCACACCACCAAGTCGAACATGACGCAGACCTGTCGGCCTCCCGCGCTGGCGAGGCGACGCGCAAAGGGACCCAGGCTTTTGCACGCCTTCTGCATCTGGCCGAACAGCGCAGCTCGGGTCAGATCGTGCGGGTGGCAGCGTTCATCGCCGCCACCTACAACGGCGATGCCTTCAAGCTCGATCCGTTCGAGTTGCGCGCCGTCGATGTCGCCATCAGCGACGACATGCTGTTGTGCCTCGACGCGCTTCGGTGGGCCCGCTCCGATCTCTACCGGCTGGTGCCCGATGGCGACCGCCGCGTCAAGGACGTGATCCGGCGCTGGGGCCTGCGGTGGCCCGACGACGCGTGACGACCCGCAGGCGCTGGATTCGCACCTGAATCCAGCGCGCTGACCGCTTCACGCGGCCCCGATCATCGGGACGGTGCGTGCGCGCGTGTGAACCCCCAACGCGCGCGCTCGCCGGCTGGCGCCGGCTCGCGCGATCCCGGCCGCCGGCGCTTCGAGCGCGGCACCCGGGAACAGTCCTCCGCCACCGCTTGTCCCTTGTCGATTGCGCCGGAGGACTCTTGATGAAGACACTCGTTCTCGCCAACCAGAAAGGTGGCGTCGGCAAGTCGGCTGTCGCCACGCTTCTCGCGCATCACCTCACGCAGCACGGCCACCGCGTGCTGGCCATCGACCTGGACCACCAGGGCAACTTCAGCAGCCCGGTGCAGCGGTCGAACCGCGCGACCGCCGCCGGGCTTACCGCCGACCGGCTGCTGACCGAAGCTGTGTCGGTGATGCCCAGCGCCGCGTTCGTGCTGGTGCCGAGCGACCGGGCGCTGCTGATGCTCGAACGGCAACCGACGCTGCACACGCCGTTCGCGCGCAATCTGCGAAGCTTTCTCGCGGCGATGGATGCGCAGTTCGACGTGTGCGTGATCGACACCAACCCGAACCCCGACATCCGCGTCATCGCCGCACTGGCCTCGGCCGATTTCGTGCTGTCGCCGATCCAGCTCAACCAGGAGGCGATGGAAGGGGTCAACGGCCTGTTGAACCACGACCGCGTGGGTGTGCGAAAGATCAAGGCGGTATTGAACCCCAAGCTGCAACTCATCGGCCTTCTGCCGACGATGGTCGAGCCGACACCGTTCCAGAAGGCCAACTTCCTGCAGATCGTCCAGAAGTACCACCCGCTGCTGATCCGCATCGGCGACGGGCCCGGTGACTTTGCGTCGATGCCGCGACGCTCGGCCATCGCCGAGGCCCAGGCACACGGGCAGGTGCTCTGGGAGATGAAGAAGACCGCCGCGCGCGATGCCGCCAAGGAGATCGAGCCGACCCTGCGTGAGCTGGCCCGGATCGTGACGGCCCGGCCGGCAGAACGTCCGCAAACGGGAGTCGTCCATGGCGCTGCCGCTTGATCAGTTGGACTTGCTGGCCACGCCAGACGACCTGCTGGCGGGTGCGCCGCTGCAGTTGCCGATCGACGCCATCGAAGAAGACCCGGACCAACCGCGGCAGGAGTTCGACCCCGAGGGCCTGGCCGAGTTGGCCGAGACCATCAAGGAGCGCGGCGTGCGGCAGCCCATCTCCGTGCGCCGGCATCCGGAGAAGCCCGATCGCTGGATGCTGAACTTCGGCGCGCGGCGGCTGCGGGCGTCCAAGCTCATCGGCAAGCTGGACATCCCCGCGTTCGTCGACAACACGGCGGACAGCTACGACCAGGTGATTGAGAACGAGCAGCGCGAAGGCCTCAAGCCGCTTGAGCTCGCCTTGTTCGTTCAGCGCCGCCTGGCTGCCGGCGACACGCAGGCCGTGATTGCGCGACAGTTGGGCAAGAGCCGGCAGTACGTGACGATGGCCACCGCGCTGATCGACGCGCCGGACTGGCTGATCACCGCGTATCGCGAAGGGCGTTGCCGCGGTTTGAATGAGCTGTACGAGCTTCGCAAGCTCGCTGGAGATCATCCGCAGTACGTGGAGGCCTGGACCTCGGACCGCAACGCGATCACCCGTGACCGGGTGACGGCACTTCGCGCCGACCTGGCTCAAGGGTCAGGCAGTGTCCGACTGGGAACGTCCGCGCTCATCCAGGCCGTTGCAGCGCACGATGACAGGAGTGCCAGCCCGAACGTGGCGGCAATTGCGCAGGCGCCGACGGCTGCTGCCGCCGCGCGCCACGCTTCACCGAAGCTGCGGCTGCTCGCGCAACTTGATGGTGTCGCCGTGGTGGTGGATACCCAGTCGGCCCCGCCGCAAGCAGGCCACGTCTTCGTGCGCGCCGTTGGCGGGCAAGACGCCGAGCCCGTGGATGCTTCGCGGCTGACGCTGACAGGTCTTTTCGCCGAGTAGGCCTTGTCAATCTGATTGACAGCGCTACGGCCTATGCGATCCGGTGTCCGCGCCGTCCCGTTGTGCGGCGGCTGGCTCATGACGCATGAGCAGCTCGTACCGCTCGTTGATCCGGTAAATCGTGCGCATTCCGCCGCCGAGCGTTGGCTCCTCAGTCACGTCGAACAGCTCGGACGCCAACAACACCCCCTTGAGGTTCGGGTAGCCGAACCGCTTGCGCAAATCCTCAAGCTCAGCCGGTGCTTCACGCTTGATGAGTTGCCCGGCGGTTGACAGCAACGCCCAGTCGTCTGGTCGCACAGTGCGCATTGCGATCTCGCCCAGCATCGCGACCAGACGACTGCCCTGAAGGAACGCCAGTTCCATCTGACGTTCGCCCTCGGGCGACGCCCAGAAGGCCGCAAGCTGCTTCCTCCCCGCCTCCAGCGAATGTGCCCAGCCCTGCAGCCGCTCCATCATGCGCACGGCATCGGCCCGCTGTGCATCGAGATACGCGAGGGCGCCGTCGCTGTCGCCGTTCACGGCCGACTGCCAGCGCGGCAAGAAGTGGTGGATCAGGTCATTGCGTGCATCGACCAAGGCCCGCATCTGCTGGTCGTGCCGATCCACGAACTCTGCATCGACGCCAACCGAGAACCGGAATCCGAACCAGACTTCGTCGATGTCTTCGGGCGACTGGTGTTCGGGCTGCGGTTGAAGGACGCTGGATGCCAGCTTGCCCGCCAGTTCACCCATCGTGTTCTTGTGGACGGCCGCGACCTGCTTTTCAACGCGGGCCGACAACTGGCTCGCCGGACCGATCACCTCCGAGTGGGCGTTGAGAAACTTCAGCAGGAGCTCGACCTGCTGAAAGATCACGACGTTGCGGCCGATGCGCCGCAGAACTTCGTCACTCTCTGGCGTCCGGACATGCGCCCGTGGTGCAGCTTCATCGCTCACCTTGATTCGCTCCCTGGTCTGTTGGTGATGCCCTGCGTGAGCCGGCAGGCCAGAGTTGTCAATCAGATTGACAACCCGGCCGCCGTTCCGGGGCTCACCCATGCTGGATTCTGGGCCGAATCCAGCGGCTCGACATCTTCGATTGGAGCCAATACTGAATGCGTAGGTGAGTGCAGAGATAGGCGGCCTGCCGCCAGTTTCACAAGCGCTTCGCGTCCCTCCATTCGTCGGCTCATGAACACCCACTCCCATGACTTCGTCACGGTCGATATGCGCGGCTTGAAGGCCGCGCTAGTGGCGCGTGCACAGGCGGGGCGGGTCAGTGTTTCGGCACTGGTTCGCGGTGCCGTGGCGCGAGAGCTTGGTCTGGACAAGGCAGCTGCTGACCATCACACGGTCTCGGATGGAGCCACTTCGAGCGCGGCCAGCGTCAAGCTGTCGATCCGCATGACGCCCGAAGAGGCCGCGCAACTCGCGGCTGGCGCGCGCGCAGCGGGCCTGTCGCGTGGTGCCTATCTGTCGGGGCTGATTGCCAATGTGCCGGTGCTGACAAGCGGAGCCAACCGCACAGATCACATCGCCACGCTTGTCGCCTCCAGCGCCGAACTCTCGACTCTCAGCCGGAACATCCACCACCTGACCTCACTGCTGCGCGAAGGCAACGTGCGGCCAGCGTTGGTGTACCGCGACATGCTGGACACGCTGGCCGGCGACGTGCACCGCCACCTGAAGTTGGCCGCCAGCGTCCTGGCTGACCTGCGACCGCGCAGCCGCAACTCCGATGCTTCGACGCATCCTACAACCTGACCCACCGGAGATTCCCATGTCTCAAGCACCAAACATCAATGGCGTCCTGATCACGTGGGGCGACCGCCTTTTCTACCCCGGCAATCGCGTCGTCAAGGTGAAGCCGCAGCCCAAGCTGAACGGTGACTCGGCACGCCAGCGTGCCGCCGCCATCCGCGAGCGCATCGAAGCCACGGTGGTCCGCCGTGCGCCACAGGTCATGGTCAAAGTGACCGGCGGCGGGCGCGGCATGAAGGCCATCGCTGCCCACTTCCGCTACATCAGCAAGAACGGCCGGCTCGACATCGAGGACGAGCGTGGCGAGACGATGCGCGGCAAGGACGCGCTGCCCGAGCTGGCCGACGACTGGCGCTTCGGCGGCACGCTGATCGACGACATCGCAGCGCCCGGTCAGCGTCGCGAGGCGTTCAACATCATGCTGTCGATGCCGCACGGCACCGACCCCCTGACCGTGCAGCGCGCCGCGCGCGAGTTCGCGCAGACCGAGCTGGCGGACCACAAGTACGTGATGGTGCTGCACGACCACCAGGCCAACCCGCACGTTCACATCAGCGTGCGGGCCGAGTCCAAGCACGGCAAGCGGCTGAATCCCCGCAAGGCCGACCTGCACCGCTGGCGCGAGACCTTCGCCGAGAAGCTGCGCGACCGCGGTGTCGAGGCCGAGGCGACGCGGCAGGCGACGCGCGGGCGCAACCGCAACTACGACCCGCTGTGGCGCATCAAGGCACGCGAGGAAGGGCGGCTGCGCACCAGCCGGCCGAGTACCAAGTCGAGTGCCCATGCGCACTCCACCCGCGCTGAAGCGGTCGCGGCTTGGATGGAAGTGGGCCGGGCCCTGGCAACGTCAACCGACAAGGCCGACCGCGACCTGGCGCGCTCAATCGCCTCCTTCATTCAAGAGATGTCACCGGCCACGCCTTCCGCGGTGCCGAGCAGGGCTCCCGCAATGGAGCCAGTGTCGAAGCCAATCGTCATCGATCATCGCCGGTGACGGATTCGAGCATCTCGCAGGTGTGTATGCCTTGTCCGCTCCCGAATAGGCACCAAGCTCAGCCAGCGCCGGGCCGGCCGCCGCCTGTCATAGGTGAGGTCCCCGGCCGCGATTCGTCACTGCTCCCAGGTAGCTGAGCTTGGTGCCTAATCGGGTGTCCGCTTGCGGGGTCACGCCGCGTTTGGCATTCCCTGACGCAGCCACTCAACGGCCGCCTGTTCAGGCTCGATGTTGCGCCAGTGGGCGTCGGCCCAAAGTTCCGTGGCCAGCTCATCCCGCTGCTCGCGGCCGATGCGTGGCCACTGCGCATGCAGGCGGGCCGAGCAACGCGTGACCCACTCGCGCTCGTCGGTTTCCATGAAGTCCTCGCGATATACTGATGTTTTGTAAGGGGTATCCTTTTAGCTCCAGCAACGCCGGAACTACTGGATGGATACCCAGCATAGCGCAACGCCCGAAGCGGGTAAAGACTATCCCCGCACTTGGAACGAATTCCTGGATTGGTTCGGCAGCGAACAGGCCTGCCTGGCGTATCTGGAGCGGCTGCGATGGCCGCAGGAATTCGTCTGCCCGGCTTGCGGCGTTTCGCAACTGCCGTACCGCTCCAGTCGGGCTCGGCTGATGTGTCGCGCTTGCGCACGCCAGAGCACGGTCACGGCCGGCACGATCTTCGACAAGACCCGCACGCCGCTGCGCGTGTGGCTCGCCGCGGCGTGGTACCTGACCAACCAGAAGCAAGGCGTCAGCGCCTTGGGTCTGCAGCGCGTGCTCGGGCTGGGGAGCTACCAGACGGCTTGGGCCATGCTGCATCGGTTTCGCCGAGCGATGGTGCGCCCGGACCGGGGTCGCCTGAAGGGCAGCGTCGAGGTCGACGAGACTTACCTGGCCATCACGGACCGCGATGGGCCGATTTCACCGGTGGGACGCAAGAGCAAGACGCGCAAGGTGCTGGTCGTGCTGGCGGTGGAGATGCTGCAACCCAAAGGCTTCGGGCGGATTCGATTGCGCCGCATCGACAACGACTCCGCGGAATGCGTCGTGCCGTTCGTGCAGGCTGACCTTGCCCCTGATCGACGTAGTCCATAGCCACTCGATTACGCGGCTTGTTTTGACTGGCCCGCGTGCCAGGTTTCCTCGAAGCTCATCGGGCTGACGTAGCCCAACGTGGAGTGAAGTCTGCGATGGTTGTAGAACGTCAACCAGTCGATCACCTCGTCCATCGCCTGGCGTTGCGTGGCAAATCGCTTGCCGTACAGCCTGCCCACTTTCAGGCGCCCCCACAGGCTCTCGGTGGGCGCATTGTCCCAGCAGTTGCCCTTGCGGCTCATCGACGAACGCATGCCGTAGCTTTGCAGCGCAGCCTGGAATGCGTGGCTGCAATACTGGCTGCCTCGGTCCGAATGGAAGATCAGCCCCGGCGCCGGTTGACGCCTGAACCAGGCCATGCGCAGCGCATCCGTTACCAGGCTGGTCTGCATGTGCGGCTGCATGCTCCAGCCCACCACCTGGCGGCTGAACAGGTCGATCACGGCGACCAGATACAGCCAACCCTCGTCGGTGGCGATGTAGGTGATGTCGCTGCTCCAGACCTTGTCAGGTGCTGCGGGAGTGAAGTTTCTGGCCAGCAGGTTTTCGGCTACCGGCAAGTCATGTCGGCTGTCAGTCGTGACGACAAACTTCTTCTTGCCGCGTGCCTTGATGCCGTGCGCCTTCATCATGCGCTGTACACGGTCCTTGCCCACGCGGATGCCGCGGGCGAGCAGCTCTTTCCACACCCTGGGCCAGCCGTATTCCTGCTTGGTCTGGGCGTGAATCGCGCGGATGTGCGCCAGCAGCGCCTCGTTGCTCACGCGCCCACTGCTGGGCTTGCCGGACTGGTGGCTGGCGACCCGGCTTCGATGCTCGAAGAACCCGCTGACGCTCACGCCCAGCATGTCGCACATCAGCGTGATCGGCCACATCACGATGTGCTTGGCGATCCAGGCGTACTTCACAGCAAATCCTTTGCGAAGTACGCCGTCGCTTTTTTTAAGATGTCGCGCTCCATCTTGACCCGCGCCAGCTCAGCGCGTAGCCGCGCCAACTCCATCTGCTCGGCACTCACCGGCCGCTCGCCGGCGCCTTGCAGCTCACCCTTCTCGGCCAACCGAACCCAGTTGCTCAAGGTCTGCTTGGGCATGCCCAAAACGCGCGCCGTCACCGACGCCTCTTGCCCTCCCTTGACCAGCCTAACGGCCTCCAGCTTGAACTCCAGCGTGTACCGCGCGCGGTGCTGGTCTTGACTTTTCTTGCTCATCTTTCGTGCTCCATGAATGCATTTTCTGCCTCAGCTATGGAGTACGTTTTTCGGGGACAAGGTCAGTCGGCGAAGATGGAATGGATCGAACGGACGATCCCGGCCATGGTCAAAGAGGGCCGTCGTGTGCTCGTGGTCTGCTATTTCTCCGAGATGTTCGACTTGATAGGGCCCGTTCTGTCCAAGCACGGCGTGCCCTACAGCATGATCCGGCAGGGTGTGAACAATCGGGAAGCGCAGAAGGAAGCGTTCAAGGAAGGCAGATCGAGGGTCTTCCTGCTGGGACTCAAGTCCGGAGGTCGAGGCAACGACCTCCCAGAAGCCGACACCGTGATCCACGTGGACCCGTGGTGGAACCCGAAGGCACACGACCAGGCAACAGACAGAGCGCACCGCATCGGACAGCTGAACACAGTTCGCAACCTGCGCCTGTTCATCGAAGGCTCGCAGAGATCGTTCCTGGAGTACGGAGGTCTCGAACAGAGGGTTCCGTCGATGCGATGGCTGCAGGTATGCGGACTCAGAGGGCCAGCTGCGTGATCAGGGCGTCCCTGGTGCTGCGCATCAGGATGGCGTCCCTCGCCGTACGAAGCTTGACCTCGATCCACTGCGGATAGCTCTGCAGACAAATCCCGAAGGCAATGTCGCGCTGATTGCGCAGGGGGAAGTCGGGGAACTGTGAAGAGTCCCGGCGCCGAATCTTGGCCTCGGCAGCCGTCAGACCGGGAGTCGAGTTCTATCGCGTCACAGAACCTTTCCTTGGGCAAGGTTTGGCCTGTCCCCTCGGACAGAACCTCGCATGGAGAATTTTCATGATCTACACAGTGGAGCACCAGAAGGAGATCAGCTGCGTCGCCGGACCCTACTCGGTGACCGTGTTCAAGCACTCAGGAGACCAGGAAGACCGGGCACGCGCAGTCATCATGACCTGCATCACCGGCATCGGAAGCCCGGAGGACTGCGACGCACGTGCCCTGCAGTACGCGCACAACTTCAACGGCGTCATCAAGAGCCCGATGCTGTCGGAGAAGTTCGCTCTGGTGGTCTCGGAAGCAGCACTGCCCCGTGATCAGGTCGCACAGTTGATCCGAGACCTCGACGAGGCCTGCGATCCCGACTCGGTCTGCTACTACACCTCGATCGACGCCCTGGCGATGAAGGCTCGCAGTTCGCGGCACTGGGAGCGCGGCACCACGATGGTCTGGGCCTCCTCGCCGTCGAAGTACCTGGTTCTCAACCAGATCGCTCCCGACAGCTG